>Ga0137359_10002477_pt1 | contig 14857 bp, 13 predicted proteins | sample Mad1_40_16metaG_FD_108281 | JGI IMG/M metagenome (GOLD analysis project Ga0137359, IMG submission 108281) | Vadose zone soil microbial communities from Angelo Coast Range Reserve, California, USA - Mad1_40_16 metaG | ecosystem: Environmental > Terrestrial > Soil > Vadose zone | place: USA... | reverse complement strand
CCCGCCTTGGAGAGGCCTCGCGCATGGTCGTGACCGGCGATCCCACTCAGGTGGATCTGCCCGCCGGAGCCCGCTCCGGTCTGGCCGAGGCGCTGGAGACCTTGAATGGCATCGACGGCATCGCCACTGTGCGTTTAACGGATAGGGACGTGGTCCGGCACGAACTCGTCGCCCGTATAGTGCGCGCCTACGAGACGCGTGAGCGCACGGTGCCCTCTGGCCAGCCTTGATGGCGTTGATCTATATGATCGAGGTCGCCTCGACCTGCACCGGCTGGAGCGAGGTTTGTTCAACCGCCGAAAGGCTCGCCAGCGACGCCGCCGAACTCGCCGCCGTGCGCGGCATGGCAGCATCCGGGCTCGCGTGCCCAGCACCAGTAGAGCTCGGCATCACCCTCGCCAGCGCTGTCGAGCAACAGCGGCTCAACCGCGATTACAGAGGGCAGGACGTGCCGACGAATGTGCTCGCGTTTCCGGTCTGGGAGCCGGAAACGCACATTCCGCCCGGCGCGCCACTTTTGCTCGGGGACGTTGTGCTTGCCTTCGAGACCGTTGTGCGCGAGGCGCGCGAGCAGGACAAGCCGGTCGCCAACCATCTTTGTCATCTCGTCGTGCACGGCGTACTTCATCTTTTCGGCTTCGATCACCTGACGCAGGCCGAGGCGGTGAGAATGGAGTCGTTGGAGACGTCGATATTAGCCGAGCTAGGGGTTCCGGATCCCTATGGCGACACTATGTCGTTAATCGAACCCGAACCTGTTGAGCCATGAGCGACTCCGAGCCGCCAGGTAGTAGCGGCCAGCCCGAGCACGATCGGTCCTTCGCGCGTCTGCGCAACTTCCTTCGCCTGATCCGACGACCGCGGAACGGAGAAAGCCTGCGCGAAACCATCGACGAAATGATCGACGAGCCGGCTGCTGATGACCCCCGCCCGCTGAGCGGGCAGGAGAGGGTGCTAATCAGCAATATTTTGAAAGTTCACGACCAGACAGCGTCAGACGTGATGGTGCCGCGGGTCGACATCGTCGCGCTCGATGTCGAAACGCCCTTTCCCAAAGTCGTTAAATGCATGGTGGAGCAAGGCCATTCGCGGGTTCCCGTCTATCGCGAGACGCTCGACGACGTAATTGGCTTCATCCACGTCAAGGACGTATTGGGTCCGGTCGCCGAGCGGCGCGAGACAAAACTGGCGCCGATCCTGCGCAAGGTGCTGTTCGTGGCGCCTTCGGTACCGATCCTCGACCTGCTCGTCCAAATGCGCCAAGCACGCACCCATATCGCCATGGTGGTCGACGAATTTGGTGGGATCGACGGGCTCGTGACGATCGAAGATCTGATCGAGGAGATTGTCGGTGAGATCGAAGACGAGCATGACGTAGCCGATGGGCCCAGCCTCGTCGAGCGCACCGACGGAAGCCTGATCGCCGACGCACGGACCCCGATCGAGGTGCTCGAGGAACACCAGGGTACGCGATTGCGCCCGGCCGGAGACCAGGAAGAGGTCGATACGCTCGGCGGGCTTGTTTCCAGCCTTGCCGGCCGTGTGCCGAAGCGCGGCGAAGTCATCGCACACCCCTCGGGTATCGAATTCGAAGTGCTCGATGCCGATCCGCGTAAGATCAAGCGCCTGCGCGTGCGCAGCCTCCCAGCTACCACCGGCGGTGCCGGCGCAGCCAATGCCTGACATATCGGTCTTTCGTATCCGCCCCGGCTCGCGGGTCGAGACGCCTATCTGTCGTTTAGCCCACGAACTCGCCGCCTTGTCAGGCTGGCGGCGCTATGGACTCGCTTTTCTGTTGGGGGTGTGCGCGACGGCGACGCTTCCACCGGTGGATCTGACCCCGCTGCTTCTGGTCGCTTTCCCGGGGTTGCTCTGGCTCGACGAAGGCAGCCCGGGTCTGTGGGCCTCATTTCGCCTGGGTTACGCGTTTGGCTTCGGTTTTTTCGTCAGCGGACTTTATTGGATCGCCGGGGCACTGCTCGTCGATTTCGCCAGCTTTTGGTGGCTGGTGCCAGTTGCCGTTGCCGGGCTGCCTGCCGCGTTCGCGCTCTATGTCGGGACGGCATTGTTCGCCACCAATCTCGTTGCCAATCACCTCCGATTGTCCGGTACCGCGCGGGTGTTCGCATTTGCAATCGCGTGGACGGTGGCCGAATGGGTCCGTGGTCACGCATTCACCGGGCTCCCATGGAATTTGGCCGGCTACGCATGGTCGGGTGGCTTTCCGGGGGCGATCGTGATGCTGCAGAGCGTCGCCTGGATCGGGATCTATGGGCTCAGCTTCCTGACGATCCTTGCCGCCTCGTTACCGGCGCTTTTCGGGACGGCATCGCTAGCCCCGATTTCGCCTGGCCGGCGTCTGGCGCCGGCAATCGGCGCAGGATTGTTGATCCTTTTGCCGGGCTTGCTGGGTGCCATCCGACTCCAAACCACGTCGACCGCGGACACCGGGATTTGGCTACGAATCGTTCAGCCGTCGATTCCTCAGACGATGAAATGGGACCCGACCGCTGCGGAAAGGAACTTCCGGCTCCTTCTCGACCTCAGCGGCGCCCCGGAAACCCGGCCAATCGCGGCAGTGGTGTGGCCCGAGGCGGCTACCCCGTTTCTCCTCGGGCGCGATGCAGCGCGCCGACGGCAGATCGGCACGATCGCGTCCGGCCGGGGCTACGTCGTCACCGGTGCGGTGAGGGCAAACCCGCCGCCGGGACCAGTGGTGCAGATCTGGAACAGTCTCGAGGCACTGAACAGCGATGGTGACATTGTCGCACGCTATGACAAAGCGCACCTTGTGCCGTTTGGCGAATACGTCCCTTTCCGCGATGTATTGCCCTGGAAAAAGATCACCGTTGGGAGTGTCGATTACACGGCGGGCCCCGGGCCGCGGACGATCAACCTGCCCGGGCTTCCGCGCTTTGCCCCGCTGATCTGTTACGAAGTCGTATTCCCGCACGCGATCGTCGAAGAGGATGATCGACCAGCCTGGATCCTGAACGTCACCAATGACGCATGGTACGGACAAAGCTCTGGCCCGTATCAGCACTTTGCGATCGCACGCACCCGCGCCGTCGAGGAAGGGCTGCCGCTGGTCCGCGTCGCGAACAACGGCGTGAGCGGGGTGGTGGACGCGGTGGGGCGGGTTGTCGCGCGCATCGACCTCAACACGGTCGGTTATGCCGATCTGCCACTGCCGGCCGCGGCAAACGTAACGCCCTATGTCCGCGGCGGAGATTGGATGTTTTTCGGGCTTCTGATCATTGGCGCTATCCCGGTTGCATTTCGGCTACGCTGATCGTTCGGGAACGGTCCACAGAGACGGACCCACAAATAATGGTTTAGGATTGCAACCTTTAGCCTCGCGTTAACACTCCTTGTTGACCGCGATCGATCGCGTGTCTTATCAAACAGGTTCTGCTGCCTCGAAGGCGATCGACCGATGGCGATGCAACAACAGACCCGACGGCCGGGTCGCCGAAAGGGCGACAAGCCAAACCCGATCGACATCCACGTCGGCTCTCGAGTCCGGCTTCGTCGGAATATGCTCGGTTTGAGCCAGGAAAAGCTCGGCGAGGCGATTGGACTGACCTTTCAGCAGGTTCAAAAATACGAGCGCGGCGCCAATCGCATCGGCGCCAGCCGCTTGCATGATTTGAGCCGCGTGCTGGACGTCCCGGTGTCATTCTTTTTTGATGACATGGACCCGGTGCGAGCGCCCGCGATCCCCGCCGGGTTTGCCGAGCCTGCGGCTGAAGCATTTGACTCCGATCCGCTACGCAGGCGCGAGACTGTCGAGTTGGTCAGCGCCTACTACCGGATCGAGGATCCGGCCTTGCGCCGTCGTTTGTTCGAGCTGGCCAGGGCATTGGCCGGTGGAGCCGATCGGGCCTCCGGCAAATAGCGGTTGCCGACAACCTCCGGAGATTTGGATGGAAAAACGAGCTTGACGCTCGTCTCGCAAGATTGCATCAACGCGGACGCGTTCTTGACGCCCTCTCAGGAAAGGCAGCTTCTTGGCCAACCGTGACTTCGTGTTCACCAGCGAATCGGTGTCGGAAGGTCATCCCGACAAGATCTGCGACCGGATTTCCGACGCGATTGTCGATACTTTTTTGGCCGTCGAACCGCAGGCGCGTTGCGGTGTCGAGACGCTGGTCACGACCAATCACGTGGTGCTGGCCGGAGAGGTACGTGGCCCCTCCTCGATTACCAGCGACAGGTTGATCGAGGTAGCGCGCAATGCCATTCGTGCGATCGGCTATGAGCAGGAAAATTTTCATTGGCGATCTGCGGCGATCAAATGTCTGATCCACGGACAGTCGTCCGATATCGCCCAGGGGGTCGATGCCTTGGGCAACAAGGACGAGGGGGCCGGCGACCAGGGCATGATGTTCGGCTATGCCTGCAGTGAGACGCCTGAGCTGATGCCGGCGCCGATCTTCTACGCGCATGCAATTCTGCGCTCGCTCTCCGAAGCGCGGCATGCAGGAAATACGCCGTTACTCGGTCCCGATTCAAAGGGGCAGGTCACCCTGCAATACGTCAACGGCAAGCCGGTGCGGGCGACCAAGATCGTCGTCTCGATACAGCATTCCGATCAGATCGATACGGAGGAAGTCCGCGAGGTCGTGCGCTCTTACGTCCTCGAAACCTTGCCCGTAGGATGGATGTGCGAGGAGGAGAATTTTCTCGTCAACCCGACCGGCCGCTTTGTTATCGGCGGGCCCGATGGGGATGCGGGTGTGACCGGCCGCAAGATCATAGTCGACACCTATGGCGGCGCGGCGCCGCACGGCGGCGGCGCGTTCTCCGGCAAGGACCCGACCAAGGTCGATCGCTCGGCCGCCTATGCCGCACGCTATCTCGCAAAAAACGTCGTCGCCGCCGGGCTTGCTGAACGCTGCACGATACAGGTCGCCTATGCGATTGGTGTCGCCAAGCCGCTCTCCTTCTATGTCGACACCGCGGGGGCAGCGGACGAGAAAAAACTGACTACCATGCTGCAGGATTTGATGGATCTGTCGCCGCGCGGCATCCGCACACATCTCAGCTTGAATCAGCCGATCTACACGCGCACCGCTGCTTACGGCCACTTCGGCCGAAAACCAGAGCCCGATGGCGGTTTCTCTTGGGAGAGGTTGGATTTGGTCGACGAGCTGCGGCGCGCCTTCTGACGTCCTTTGATCCGGGGGCGTCGCGGGGTCAGCTTACCTACGGGCGCCGCCGCGGTCGAACTCTACGTCCCGGACAAAGGACGCTAATCGGCAGTTTGTTGCCGCGGGTTGCCGTGCGTCTTCCAGAATCCGGCTCACTCGACCCTGGAAGGCTGTTCGGTGGCTTGCGACAATCGACTTGGCTCGAGATCGGGTTTGGTGGGGGCGAGCATCTCGCGCTGCAGGCCGAACATCATCCCCAAACCGGCCTCATCGGCTGCGAAGTCTTCGAGAAAGGAATAGCCAAATTGCTGGCGCGAATCGCGCATCGACATCTGGAAAACATCCGCGTCTTTTCCGACGACGCGCGGTCATTGATTGCAGCGTTGCCAGCGGCTTCGATCGATCGTGTGTTTATCCTGTTTCCCGATCCTTGGCCAAAACGCCGCCACCGTAAACGCCGAATCGTGTCGCGCGAGACACTCTACGGATTGGCCGAAATCATGACCGACAATGCCGAACTCCGGCTTGCGACCGACGATTGTGACTATCTTTGCTGGATGCTCGAAAGAGTGACCGATCACCCAGCCTTTGAGTGGCTGGCACGCCGCCCCTCCAACTGGCGCGAGCGCCCGCAGGATTGGCCGCCGACGCGCTATGAGGAAAAGGCGCGGGCGGCCGGACGATGCCCTACCTTTCTCCGGGTTAGACGACGGCCGAGGATCCACGGATGACCAAACGCCCTTGCAGGGTCCACACCCTTCATTATATTGTCGAAGTATCATAGGGTCCGCCCTCGCGGACCGTTCGCGGGTGGGCCGGCGGCCCACTTTTTGTTTTTTAGCTCATTTCGGGAAATCCGCGCATTTCCGCACTACCAGCAGACACAGATCCAACGGATTATAAATAAGAGGGGTCTGGATTCTTGGTCGACACGAACCGCATCGCGCAAACGATTGAGCCGTCACTCGAAGCCATGGGTTATCGCCTCGTCCGAGTGGTCATCACCAGCGGTCGGCAGGCGACCCTTCAGGTGATGGCTGAGCGGCTTGATGATAAACCGATGACGGTGGATGATTGCGCACAGATCAGCCATTCCATGTCCGCCCTGCTTGATGTCGCAGACCCGATTCCCAGCGCCTATATGCTCGAGATCAGCTCCCCGGGCATCGACCGTCCCCTGGTTCGGAGCGAAGACTATGAGCGTTTCAGGGGTTTTGAAGCCAGGATCGAGCTCGCGCGGCCGATCGACGGACGCAAGCGTTTCCGCGGCCGCCTGCTCGGGACGTCAAGTGGTAACGTTCGTCTTGTCACCGAAACGGGCGAGATGGAATTGCCGCTCGAGGCCGTCGGCCGGGCAAAGCTTGTTCTCACAGACGATCTGATCGCTGGGGCGCCACGCGACGCCTCGGACAATGACCCGCCGCGACCCTCGCCCCGGCCCCGATCTCACTGAGGCACGAACCGAGAACGCCATGGACAGCACCGCCACCTATGCCCGCCCGGAACTCCTTCAGGTCGCCGATACCGTCGCTCGCGACAAAGGCATCGATCGCGACGAGGTTTTGGAGGCGATGGAGCAGGCAATACAAAAAGCCGGCCGCTCCAAATACGGCCAGGAATACGATATTCGCGCCGAGATCGACCGCCGCAACGGCGAGATCAGGCTGTTGCGGTTCCGCGAAGTGGCAGACACGATCGAAAACGAGGCCACCCAGATCCCTCTCACGGATGCTCAGCGGTTGAACCCGGAAGCCGAGATCGGCGATTTCATCACCGACCCCTTGCCGCCGATAGATTTTGGCCGAATTGCCGCGCAGACGGCAAAACAAGTGATCGTCCAGAAGGTCCGTGATGCCGAGCGCCAGCGACAATTTCACGAGTTCAAGGACCGTGTCAGCGAGATCGTCAACGGGCTGGTTAAGCGGGTCGAGTTTGGCAACGTCGTCGTCGATCTCGGGCGTGCCGAGGCAATGCTGCGCCGCGACGAGTTGCTGCCCCGAGAAAGCTTCCGTCAGGGCGAGCGGGTCCGTGCTTTTGTCTACGACGTCAGGCAAGAGCCGCGTGGCCCACAAATTTTCCTATCGCGCACTCACCCGCAGTTCATGGCGAAGCTGTTTGCACAGGAGGTGCCCGAAATTTACGACGGCATCATCGAGATCAAGGCCGTGGCACGCGACCCCGGGAGCCGCGCCAAGATCGCGGTGATTTCGCGGGACAGCGGGATAGACCCGGTCGGCGCCTGCGTTGGCATGCGCGGCAGCCGCGTGCAGGCGGTTGTAGGCGAATTGCAGGGCGAAAAAATCGATATTGTCCCCTGGTCACCGGACCCGGCAACTTTCGTGGTCAACGCGCTAGCCCCCGCCGAGGTTGCCAAGGTAGTGATGGACGAGGAGCAGCGGCGGATCGAAGTCGTCGTGCCCGATGATCAGCTGAGCCTTGCGATCGGACGCCGCGGCCAGAATGTTCGCCTTGCTTCGCAGCTTACCGGATGGGACATCGATATCCTTACGGAGGCCGAGGAATCCGAGCGGCGCACCGAAGAATTCCGCAGCCGCAGTCAGATGTTCATCGATGCCCTCGACATCGACGATGTGATCGCCCATCTGCTGGTCACCGAGGGGTTTAGCTCGCTCGAAGAAGTGGCCTATGTGCCACCGGAGGACCTTGCCGATATCGAAGGGTTCGACGCCGACGTCGGTGCGGAGTTGCAGCAGCGCGCGCGGGTCTCTCTCGAGCGCCGCGATCGTGAATATGAGCAGCGGCGGCAGGAGCTCGGCGTCTCTGACGAGCTCGCTTCGCTGGAGAGGTTGACCCCCGGCATGTTGGTTGCGCTTGGCGAGAACCAGGTAACGACCCTCGACGATTTTGCCGGGCTTGCCGGCGACGAGCTCATCGAGCTCCTCGACGCATCCGACAAGGGCGGTGTCAAGCTCGAGCTGGAAGAGGCGAACGCGCTGATCATGCAGGCGAGGGCACACTGGTATGAGGATGAAGACAAGCCGGCTACAACGTCGGTGCAGGAGTAGAGACCACGGGCGGTAGCGACAACGCCACACCTATCTGGAGCGACGAGACCCGGGCGACAGCCGGGCCGCAGCGCCGTTGCATCGCCACCGGTGAAATCCGCGAGCGCACCAGTCTGCTGCGATTTGTCGTGAGTCCCACCGGTGAACTCGTTCCCGATGTGGCTGCGAATCTTCCCGGCAGGGGTTTGTGGTTGACGCCGCGCCGAGATATATTGGCGCGTGCGGTGGCGAAGCGGCTCTTTGCGCGTGCGGCACGCCAGCCGCTATCGGTGCTGGTGGATCTTGCAGACCGCATCGAGGTTTTGCTGGCCCAGCGCTGCTGCGATGCGATCGGTCTCGCGCGCCGAGCCGGTCTCGCCGTTGCCGGCTTTGAGAAGGTCTGTGAAGCGGTGCGCGCCGGGAAAGCTGCGCTGCTGCTTTCGGCACTAGATGGAGCGGAAGGCGGGCGTAGCAAGATCCGTGCTCTAGGACGAGATCTGCCACTCGCAACCGTCCTGGCCGCGGCAGAGATCGGCACGGTGTTTGGTCGCGATCGTGTGGTACATGTAGCGGTCGGCGGTAGCCGGCTGAGCAGCCGGTTGATCGCGGATGCCGAGAAGCTTGCCGGCTTTCGCTCGGGAGCGGTAGTCGATCGAGGGGCGGAACCCGCTGCAGCCCATCCGGCGCGGCACGACGGTGGTATTGGATCGAGATGAGCGAAGCGAACGAGCAAGAGCGGAACAGAGACGAGCAAGAGCAAAAGCGACCTTTAACTCTCGGCCGCAGCGGCGGCAGGTTGGAGCTCCGCAAACCCGTCGAGACAGCGCAGGTGCGCCAAAGCTTCTCGCACGGGCGCTCAAAGACCGTCACAGTCGAGGTTCGCAAGAAGCGCGCGATCAGCCCGGCGCTGCCCGAACCGGGCCAGTCCGAGGCAGCGCCCGCTGTGGCGCGCGAGCAACAGGCACCGCGGCCGGCAACCCAGGAGCCAGCACGCCGCCCGGTCGTGATTGCCCGCGCGCTGACCGCCGAGGAAAGGGCGGGGCGCTTCCGCGCGGTGCACGATGCCGTCAAGGCCGACGAGGAAGCGCAGCGGCAGCGCGCTCTGGCCGAAGCGGATCGCCGCCGACAGGCGGAAGAACGCGCGGTCCAGGAGGCGCGTCGCCGGGCCGAGGACGAAGCGCGAAGAAAAGTCGAAGAGGAAGAGACGCGACGCCGTGCCGAAGAGGAGGCTCGGAAGCGCTCCGAAGAGGAGGCGCAACGGCGCAAAGAGGAAGAATCACGGCGCGAGGTGGCTGAGCGGGCCGGTAAGGCAGCAGCTGCGAAGGTGGCGGCGCTGGCTGCGGCAGGCAAGGTTGCTGTTCCGGTCGAGGAGGAAGAGGAGTCGGCGACGGCGCCGCGGCGGGGCGCCCGTCCGGAGGTCAAGAAGCCGGCAACGCCGGTCCGTCGCGAAGACGCGCGCCGCCGCACCGGAAAAATGACCGTGACCCGCGCACTCGCCGGCGACGAGGGAGAGCGGATGCGTAGCCTGGCTTCCGTCCGCCGGGCACGAGAGCGCGAGCGCCTGCGGCTGCATCACGGCGAACAGGAACAGATCAAGGTCGTGCGCGAGGTGGTCATTCCTGAGACTATCACGGTCCAGGAGCTGGCGAGCCGCATGGCCGAACGTGGCGCCGACGTCGTCAAGTCGCTGATGCGCATGGGGGTGATGGCGACGATCAACCAGGTTATCGACGCCGACACCGCCGAGCTTATCGTTACCGAGTTCGGACACCGCTTGCGGCGCGTGTCCGAGGCCGACGTCGAAGTAGGACTCCGCGGCGAGGAGGATCTTCCCGAGGCGCTCGAGCCGCGCGCGCCGGTGGTCACCATCATGGGCCATGTCGACCACGGCAAGACGTCGCTGCTCGACGCGCTGCGCGAGACCGATGTCGCAGGCGGAGAAGCCGGAGGCATCACGCAGCATATCGGCGCTTATCGCGTCAGCCTGCGGAGCGGCAAACAGATCACATTTATCGACACGCCGGGCCATCAGGCCTTTACGGCAATGCGTGCGCGTGGTGCCAACGTCACGGACATTGTGGTGCTGGTCGTCGCCGCCGATGACGGCATCATGGAGCAAACCGTCGAGGCGATCCGCCACGCTAAGGCTGCGCAGGCGCCGATTATTGTTGCGATCAACAAGATCGATCGGCCGGACGCGAAACCGGAGCGCGTCCGCCAGGAGCTGCTGCAACACGAAATCGTGGTCGAAGAGCTCGGCGGAGAGGTGCTCGACATCGAGGTCTCGGCGCTGAAGAAGACCAATCTCGACAGGCTCGAGGAAGCGATCCTGCTGCAAGCCGAACTACTCGACCTCAAGGCCAATCCGAACCGCTCTGCGGAGGGGGTCGTTCTCGAGGCGAAGCTAGAACGTGGGCGGGGCGCCGTCGCGACCGTTCTGATCCAGCGCGGCACGCTGCGAGTCGGCGACATCTTTGTCGCCGGCAGCGAATGGGGCCGCGTGCGCGCGCTCGTCGATGATCGCGGGCAGAACCTGCAAGAGGCGGGTCCATCCACCCCGGTCGAGGTGCTGGGGCTCAACGGGACGCCACTTGCAGGCGATGATTTCGTGGTTGCCGAGAACGAGAGCCGCGCCCGTGATATCGCCGATTTCCGTCAGCGTCGCCGCCGCGACGCGGACGCCGCCTCGGGGGCACGCGGCACCCTTGAGCAGATGTTCTCACAGATTGCGGCGGGCGTTGCAAAGGAACTGCCGGTTGTCGTCAAATCGGATGTGCAAGGCTCCCTCGAGGCGATTGTGGGCTCGCTCGCCAAGCTCTCGACCAGTGAGGTATCGGTTCGCGTCCTGCACTCTGCCGTAGGCGGGATCAACGAAAGCGACGTGATCCTCGCCAAGGCATCGGATGCCGTGATCATCGGGTTCAACGTCCGCGCCAATCCTCAGGCCCGCGATCTCGCACGGCGAGACGGTGTCGAGATACGGTACTATTCGATCATCTACGATCTGATCGACGAGATGCGCGGCGCGCTGTCGGGGATGCTTGCTCCCACCCTACGCGAGCGCTTCCTTGGGAATGCCTCGATCCGCGAGGTCTTCAACATCACCAGGGTCGGCAAAGTCGCGGGCTGCATGGTGACCGAAGGCACTGTCCGTCGGGGCGCGAAGGTGCGCTTGCTCCGGGACAACGTCGTTGTCCACGAAGGTTCGCTCAAGACTTTGAAGCGGTTCAAGGACGAGGTGCGCGAGGTCAACCAGGGTTACGAATGTGGTATGGCCTTTGAGAACTACCACGACGTCCAGACTGGCGACGTCATCGAATGCTTCGAAGTTGAGGAAGTAGCACGTACACTATAGCGTCCTCTTCGTTCGCGATGCCGGGGTAGGCTGCAGAATTGGCATGGTGAAGAAGCGACGCGAGCGACGGCATTTTATCAGTGGGGGCGGTCCCGAGCGTGGGGGGAGCCAGCGCCGGCTGCGTGTCGGGGAAGAGCTGCGGCATGCGCTATCGAAGATTCTCGGCGAAGGCCAGTGCCGTGATCCGGTGCTTGCGAACACAAGCATCACCGTAACCGAAGTCAGGATGAGCCCTGATCTGCGCAACGCGACGGCGTTCGTCATGCCGCTCGCCGGCGTGAACGCCTCAGATGTGGTGGCAGGGCTCAAGCGGAGCGCGGGGTTCTTGAAAGGGCTCGTCGCGCGGGAAGTCCCTTTGCGCAATACGCCGAACCTTTTTTTCGCACTCGACGACTTGTTTGATCAAGCCGACCGGATCTCTGAGTTGCTCGCGCGGCCCGAGGTGGCGCGGGACGTCCAGCCGCAGGCTGCCCAGCCTGAGGCTGCCCAGTCTGGGGTTGCCCAGTCTGGGGTTGCGCAGTCTGGGGTTGCGCGGCCCGAGGACCACGACGATGAAGGTTGACGGGGATCTGCACGGTTGGCTCGTCATCGACAAACCGCTTGGCCTCACCTCGAGCCGGGTGGTCGAGATCGTCCGCCGTAGCACCGGGACTAAAGTTGGACATGCGGGTACCCTCGACCCGTTGGCAACCGGCGTGCTGCCGATAGCGGTTGGCGAGGCGACCAAGACCACGGCCTACGCTATGTCAGGGTACAAGCGCTATCGTTTTCGTATTCGCTGGGGTATCGCTCGCGCGACCGACGACCGCGAAGGCGAGATCGTCGGCGAATGTGGATCGCGGCCGAGCCATGAGGCAATCGAGGCGATCCTCCCCCGCTTTCTTGGCACGATCTCGCAGTCGCCGCCGGCCTACTCGGCGGTCAAGGTCAACGGGCGCCGCGCTTATGCGCTCGCCCGAACGGACGCACCGCCCTCCCTGCCACCGCGACCGGTGGAGATTGCAGAGTTGCGGCTCATCGCCTTGCCCGATCGCGACCATGCAGATTGCGAAGCATGCGTCGGCAAGGGGACGTACATCCGCGCTCTCGCCCGGGATCTCGGTGCAGCGCTGGGCACATTCGCCCACATTGCCGAGTTGCGTCGTCTCTCGGTTGGACGTTTCACGGAAAACCAAGCGATCGCACTGGATTCGATCGCCGAGTGTGGGCATATATCGGCAGATTGTGGGTATTTGCTTCCGATTGAGACCGCGCTGGACGGCATCCCGGCTCTGGTCTTGACGGAAGGAGATGCTGCTCGGTTGCGTAATGGGCAGAGGGTCACGCCGGCCGAGCCTGGCGAGTGGGCGCATTTCGGCCGTCTTGACGAAGGTACCGTGGTCAGCGCTTGGCACCGCCAAGTTCTGGTCGCGCTGGTCAGGATCGAAAGCGGCGGCCTTCGCCCGGTAAGGGTCATCAATCTCTGAGGGAAACTTGATCGATGTCGATCACTGCCGAGCGCAAGCAGACGCTCATTACCGAGTACGGCGCCAAGGAGGGCGACACCGGATCACCCGAGGTGCAGGTGGCGATCCTGAGTGAGCGTATTCGTAACCTGACCGGCCATCTTTCGACCCACAAAAAAGACTTCCACTCGCGTCGCGGGTTGCTGGTTATGGTCGGCCAGCGGCGGCGGTTGTTGGACTACCTCAAGCGGGCGAGTGCAGGACGTTACGAGACGTTGATCGGACGCCTCGGTCTGCGCCGCTAACACGACGTTGAGATATCGCGCGCGAACAACCTGCCCCGCCGCCATTCGTAGGATGTGGCGAGCCGAAGGATTGTCAGCGCGCTTATCGAGGGCGCCGGATCGAATGATCCCAGCGGCCTTTTCATTGCGGTTGACGGCCGCGCGACCCGGGTCGCTGGACCGTGCCGTCACCCAGATTTTCCGAAAAGGATGATACCGAATGTTCCATGTTTATCGTAAGGAGCTGATATGGGGCGGTCGCCGTCTCGTGCTCGAGACCGGAAAGATCGCGCGCCAAGCTGATGGTGCGGTGCTCGTCACCTATGGCGAGACGACGGTTCTATGCACTGCGGTGGCGATGAAAACGGCCAAACCCGGTCAGGACTTCTTCCCGCTCACGGTCAACTATCAGGAGAAAACTTTTGCGGCCGGCAAGATCCCAGGCGGTTTCTTCAAGCGTGAGGGCCGGCCCTCCGAAAAGGAGACGCTGGTATCACGGCTGATCGATCGTCCGTTGCGGCCGCTCTTCGCTCCCGGGTTCGTCAATGAAACCCAGGTCGTCTGCACGGTGCTGAGCCATGATCTGGAAAACGACCCCGACATTGTAGCGCTGATCGGCGCCTCGGCGGCCTTGACGATCTCGGGGATACCGTTCCTGGGTCCCATCGGCGGCGCGCGCGTCGGCTACATAGATGGCAATTACGTATTGAACCCGACATTGGGTGAGATACCCCGCTCCCAGCTCGACCTGGTCGTGGCCGGAACCGCAAAGGGAGTGCTGATGGTCGAATCCGAAGCGAAGGAACTGTCGGAGGACCTCATGCTGGGGGCGGTTACCTTCGGCCATCGCGAGTTTCAGCCGGTCATCGAAGCTATCATCGATCTCGCCGAGACCTGCGCGCGTGAACCGTGGAGCGTGCCGCCCTCGCTGCCGGAACAGGATCAGATCGCGGCGCGGCTGCGCGAGACGGTCGGTCCGCTGATCGAAGCGGCTTATCGCGAGCAGGGCAAGCAGGACCGCAGTAACCGGCTCGATGCGGCAAAGGCAAGTGTGGCAGAGCTGTTTCCCGATGAGAGTCAGCGCGCGATCGCATTCAAGCTTTTCAAAGACATCGAGAAAGGAATCGTGCGCAGCGCCATTGTGCGCGATGGCCGCCGCATCGACGACCGTGATCCGCGCACGGTTCGACCGATTTCATGCGAAGTCGGCATCCTGCCGCGTGCGCATGGCTCGACGCTGTTTACCCGAGGCGAGACGCAGGCGCTCGTCGTGGCGACGCTCGGGACCGGTCAGGACGAGCAGATCATCGACGCGCTCGAAGGCGAATATCGCGAAAATTTCATGCTCCACTACAATTTCCCGCCCTATTCCACGGGAGAGGCGGGACGAATGGGTTCTCCCGGCCGACGTGAGGTCGGGCACGGGAAGCTCGCGTGGCGTGCAATCCGTCCATTGCTGCCGAGCAAGGAGAGCTTTCCATACACGATCCTCGTCGTCTCCGAGATCACCGAGTCGAACGGGTCGTCGTCGATGGCTTCGGTGTGCGGCGCCTCGCTCGCACTGATGGACGCCGGCGTGCCGTTGCCCCGGTCGGTCGCAGGAATCGCCATGGGG
>Ga0137359_10002476_pt1 | contig 14858 bp, 11 predicted proteins | sample Mad1_40_16metaG_FD_108281 | JGI IMG/M metagenome (GOLD analysis project Ga0137359, IMG submission 108281) | Vadose zone soil microbial communities from Angelo Coast Range Reserve, California, USA - Mad1_40_16 metaG | ecosystem: Environmental > Terrestrial > Soil > Vadose zone | place: USA... | reverse complement strand
TGCCGATGGGGGTACTGCCCTGGATTCAACTGGCGCTGGCTTCGCCCGTTGTGCTCTGGGGTGGCTGGCCCTTCCTGGTCCGTGGCTGGCAGTCGATCGTCAACCGCAGTCTGAACATGTTCACGCTGATCGGGCTTGGAGTCGCGGTAGCTTACGCCTACAGCCTGATTGCTACATTCCTGCCGCAAATCTTTCCGGCGTCGTTTCGCGATCAGATGGGAAATGTGCCCGTCTATTTCGAAGCTGCTGCTGTGATCACCACGCTTGTCCTGCTCGGTCAGGTGCTGGAATTGAAGGCCCGCAGCGCCACCAGCACCGCGATCAAAGGGCTGCTTGGGTTAGCGCCGAAAACGGCACGGCGAATTGCCGACGATGGTCGCGAGCAGGACATACCGCTCGATCAAATCAACATAGGCCACCGCCTGCGTGTGCGCCCCGGCGAGAAGATTCCTGTCGATGGCGTGGTGCTTGAAGGAACCAGCTCAATAGATGAATCGATGGTTACGGGCGAGCCAATTCCGGTAGAAAAGAGTGCCGGCGATCGAGTCATCGGTGCGACTATTAACGGGACCGGCTCGCTCGTGATGGAAGCGGAACGCGTTGGTTCTGAAACGCTGCTCGCCCGGATTGTGCAGATGGTTGCGGAAGCACAACGCACCCGGGCGCCGATTCAAAAACTGGCCGATGTTGTCGCGGCTTACTTCGTTCCAGCGGTAATTCTGATAGCAATCACCACGTTTGTCGTGTGGGCGACGATAGGCCCCGAACCGCGCATGGCCTACGCAATGATCAATGCAGTTGCCGTACTCATTATCGCTTGTCCCTGCGCTCTGGGCCTGGCAACTCCGATGTCGATCATGGTGGCGACAGGAAAGGGGGCGCAGATTGGCGTGTTATTCAGGAATGCCGAGGCCATTGAAGTACTGCGCGAAATCGACACCCTCGTCGTTGATAAGACCGGCACGCTGACAGAGGGCCAACCCAGGCTCGTCTCGATTGTCCCCGCCGCCGGATCGAATGAACAAGAGCTGCTGCACTTTGCGGCGAGTCTCGAACGCGGCAGCGAACATCCACTGGCGGCAGCGATTGTTGCCGGCGCCGAGGAACGGGGAGCCGGGATAGCAAGGACGGAATATTTTGAATCCATCGCGGGCAAAGGAGTCAAAGGACAGATTGATGGCCACTCGGTCAGTTTAGGCAATCTTGCTTTGTTGGAAGAACTCGGAATCGATCCGGGTGAACTCGGCCAGCGCGCCGAAACGTTTCGCGCTGATGGCCAAACCGTGATCTTCCTGAGCGTCGATGGAAAACTGGCAGGTTTGCTTGGGGTCGCCGATCCCGTCAAAGGAACGACGCCTGCGGCAATTAAGGAGCTTCACCAACAAGGAATAAAAGTCGTGATGCTCACCGGCGACGGCCGCACAACTGCGCAGGCAGTAGCAAGGACACTCAATATCGACGAGGTTGTGGCCGAGGTTTTGCCGCACCAGAAGGCTGAAATCGTGAAGCAGTTTCAGAGTGAAGGCCGCAAGGTCGCGATGGCGGGTGATGGTATCAACGACGCTCCCGCCCTCGCGCAGGCACAGGTGGGGATCGCCATGGGGACGGGAACTGATGTAGCGATGCAGAGTGCTGGCGTCACGTTAGTTAAAGGTGACTTGCGCGGAATTGTTCGGTCGATCCTGCTAAGTCGCGCCACCATGCGAAACATCAAACAAAATCTCTTCTTCGCTTTCGTTTATAACTCGATTGGCGTGCCGATCGCCGCGGGCGTTCTGTATCCGTTCTTTGGTCTGCTACTGAGTCCGATGATCGCGGCGGCGGCAATGAGCTTCAGCTCAGTGTCAGTGATCGGCAACGCTTTGAGGTTGCGGCGGGTGTCGGTTTAGCGGGGGCGGTAGCCTCCATAACGGGCAAGGAGTCTTTATCACACCCTGCAAACCGGATTAACTTGTAGGAGAATTTTTTGTCAGACTGCCGGCCGTCGACTTGTACTAAAGAATCGTCTCAGCCAGGTTCGATTTATATTTGGTGCTCGTCTGGCGATCGTTCAGTTCGATATACACGTAACTTGGCGGAACTACGCTTTCCTCCAGCGCAAACCAGATCTTGCCCAGGTCGCTGGGCTTGGCCAGGGCGCAAAATCCGTAGAGCCGCTTGCCACTCTGATCGTAGATGTCGACCCAGGTGCGAGATGACTTAGTATTGGCTCCGCAGGGCGGCAGCGCCGGCGCCGCGGCAAACATCTCTGCCGGATAAGAGTCTTTGTTAAGCACATCAAATTGGTAGCGGATGAATTGCTTACCGCCCTGCTGAAAAGGCTGGGTGCCCGTCAAGTAGAGCACGGGATTCGGCAACGCGGGCGCCGAAGCGACGCTCTGGGTGGCGAGCGTAAACAAAAACAATACAGGTAAAAGTAAAAGCGTTGGCTTTCGCATGCTGAAAGTCATGGGGAATTCCTTTCGAGTGAGCTGTTTAAGACAGAAAGCGCAATCTCAGCGTCGCATTGTATGCTTGATCGCCACAATTAGCCACATACATAGCTAACGGACCGATCTGGATATGAACAGCCGTTGGCGGTGAGCGAGCCGAGTCAGAGCTTGCTTTTAAAGGGCTTTAGGCATTGGATCATGTCGCTCGATCATTTTGACGGCCAAGGAAACATCCATGAGAAAACCCGCTCTCTTTCTACCAATAATGATTGTCTGCGTGTGCCTGCCTTCGTTTACTGCGCGCGCGCAATCTGGTGACTCTGCGGTAATCGATAAATTCATCGCCAGTCAGGCCGAGAAGGAAGACGGCTCTGAGCCGGAAGGTGTTAGAAAGGTGATCATGGGTGATCTCAACCGCGATGGCGTTCCGGACGCGGCGGTGCTTTTCACGATTGAAGGGCAGAACGGAACCAACAACTATGTCCAATATCTGGCGGTGTTCCTGCGTAAGAACGGGCGTCTGGTGTATGCGGCACACAAGCAAGTTGGGGGCAAGAATATGCGGTCGATAGAACTCACATCGATAAAAGACAACCTGATGTTCTGTGATACGACTGCCTATGCCAAACGCGATCCCTCTTGTTGCCCCACAATCAAGGGCCGAACCAGATATGCGGTCGTTCGGAACAAGCTAACGGAGATGCGACGCAAGTAAGCCGGCATAACCGCGAAGCGGTAGTTCCGCCCTGGTCAGAAACCTCCTCAATTCGTCGGCGCCTTGCAACCGGAGTCCCGCGATTGAAGTCGGTCCTTCCGAAGGTCTTAATGTTTTGGACGCACGCCCCACGTCGGCGGCGGCGGTTCTTTGGTAGCCCGGTCAACGGGACGTTCCTTTAGCTTGCGCATCGCTTCAGACACGGCCCGCTCGAGTTGGGGATCGCGACCGGCGACGACGTCTTTGGGCCAGTTCTCGACATCGATGTCGGGCGCCACACCTTCGTTCTCTACTGCCCAGCGGTTATCGCGCGTGAAAAAACCGCCGCGGGGTGCGATCATCGATCCGCCGTCAACGAAGACCGGCGTGTCGGCCGTATGCACCAGCCCGCCCCAGGTCCGTTTGCCAACCAACAATCCAATCTTGCGATAGCGGAACATGTAAGGCATCAGATCACCGCCAGAGCCGGCCATCTCGTTAATGATCATTACCTTCGGTCCCCAGATTCCGGCGGCGGGGCTGGTGAACGGATAGCGATCTCCGGCAACGTTGTTAAAGTAGCCATCAAAGTCCCGTTGCAGCACGTCGATAATATAGTCCGCGGCCGAGCCCCCACCGTTGAAGCGCTCGTCGATGATCGCGCCCTGCTTGTCCTGCTGCGAAAAGTAGTAGCGATTAAAGCTCGTATAGCCCGGCTGTCCGGTATTCGGCAGATAGACGTACGCAAGTTGGCCGTCCGAAAGTCTCTCGACCTGCCGGCGATTCGATTCGACCCACGCGCGCGTGCGCAACGCTTGCTCACTCGCGACCGGCATGATGGTTACATGGCGCGCGCCTTCCATCGTTGGCTTGTCGTTGAGGGTAAGCGAAGTCTGTCGATTAGCCGTGCCGTCCAGCAGGCGATGGATGTTGTCGGGCGCCTTCAGCTCGATGCCGTTGATTGCCAGTATGTAATCGCCCACGTTTACCGACGCGCCCGGGGACGACAGCGGCGAACGCAGATCGGGATTCCAACTTTCATTGTCATAGATCCGGGTGACTCTATAGCGGCCATTTTCGATTGAGAAGTCAGCCCCCAGAAGTCCCCCCGGAGATTGCGGCACGTCAGGCATGTCACCACCGCGCACGTAAGAGTGACCGATCGCAATCTCAGAGCCCATCATGTCCAGCAAGTAATTAAGATCTGCCCGATGCATTACGTACGGCAGCATCGCTCCGTACATCTCTTTGTCCTTCGCCCAGTCCGTGCCGTGCAGGGTGGGCACATAGAGATAATCACGCTGGTTGCGCCAGCCTTCGTTAAAGATCTGTTTGAATTCTTCTTTCGGTTCGAGATACATGCGCAGATTGACGTTCAGCCGCCCGGTGCCGGGTTGAAGTGGCGTGCGGTCGGCGTCAACGATGAAGAGGGATGGAGGTGGGGGCGCACCACCCACCGCCCCGGGCCCGCGTCCGCCGGCAAGGCCAGCGGCACGATAGACAAGCTTGTGACCATCCGCGCTGACTTCGTAAGCCAAAACGCCGTTCGCGAAAGTAGCCGCCCTCCGATCACAGAGCCGATAGCGGATCAATTCATTCCCCGCACCCGCTGCGCCACCCCCTCCACTTTGTCCACGCGCCGGCGGCTCAAGATAGTAGACGGCTCCGTCAACGCCGGATTGTAAGTCGGAATACGGACGCTCAGGCACACCGGCAACCGAGATAATGCGTTGCCGTAAGCCGTCGAAGTCGATTTGAACGCTAACGGGTTGGCGCGGACCACGCGGAGTTTGCGCCGGTTGTTCGCCGGCGGACCCGTCAGTCGCTGCCGCTGTTCCCGCTGCCGTGTCACCGATGCAAGCGCCTGGAATCGTGCGGCGACCCGTGCCTACACCGCGGTCCTCGTCACTTTCCGGAAGCAGCGGACTGGGATCGCCTTTCTTCAGCACTGCCAGATACAATCCGAAATTCTCGTCATGATCGTAAGAAGTCATGTCGAGCCATTGCGAGCGCAAACCAAAATCAGTCGAGGCCAGGAACCATAGATACTTGCCATTCGCATCCCAGACGGGCCAGACCGCATCGGCGAGACCATCGGTCACCTGTTTTGTTTCCCCGGTGTCGGCGTTACTCACAAGAATTGCGTGATACATCGAGCGCAGACGGCTGGAATATGCCACCCATTTCGAGTCAGGGCTCCAGCTGGGATTGAGGGTACGTTGTGGCACCATCCAGGGATCATTGCCGACAATTTTTGCCTTGCCGGTAGTTACGTCAAGCACCCAGACGTGGAGGTTGGTATCGGTAAAGAGAATTTTCTTCGAGTCAGGCGACCACGATGGAGTGTAGTAATGCGTCGGATGATCGAGGACGACTTCGCGGGGCGGGGTCAGGCCATCCTGGGCCTCGATGTACAAACGATATTCGCCCGAGCGGTCACTGAAATACGAAATGAATTTGCCATCCGGAGACCAGGCTGGATCGCGGTCGGCTGAGCCGCTCGAGTTGGTAAGGTTGCGCACGTCGCCTTTCTCAGCGGGAATCGTGAAAATCTCGCCGCGCGCTTCGACGACCACCCTTTTTCCGGTGGGTGAGATCCCCATGTTCGTCATGCGGCTGGTCACGTCTTCCCAGCGCGGCATCATCCAGGGAAAGTCTCCGGTGGCCGTGATGTTGACCACATGCTCTTTGCCGCTTTTTGGATCCAGCTCGTGAATGTAACCAGCCTGTTCAAAGACAACGGCGCCCGCGCCCGCGTCCATCGTCTTCACATCATAGTCAGTGAATTTGGTTACCTGCGTCAGCTTCCTGGTACGGGTGTCATAAGCCCAAACATTGGCAACACCGTCGCGATCCGAAATGAAATCGACCGTATCGCCCGACCAGACCGGATCCATGTCTTTCGAATCAGTCCAGGGCGGTGATATCAGATCGTAGCTTTTGAGATCGACAATCCAGATGGGACGATTTTGACCGCCACGATAGTTACGGCGCTCTTCGTCCCACGAATTGTTCATGCGGTAAGCGATATGACTGCCATCGGCGGAGATTTTTCCCTGATAACCGCGCGGCAGCGGCAGCGGTTCCTCCACGCCTCCTTCCGCGGGTACGGTCCAGAAGCGCGGCGCGCCACTCGGCGACCAGGTCGCGCGCGTTGACGAGAACATGATCGCTTTTCCGTCGGCCGTCCATCCCTGGACCAAATCCGCGCCCGGGTGCCACGTCAACCGCTTTGGCTCGCCGCCCTCAGCCGCCACCACATAGACGTCGAGATTGCCGGCGTACTCGCCGCTGAAGGCAATCCATTTTCCGTCGGGCGAAAAATGCGGGTTGGAAGTTTGTCCCTGGAAGCTGGTGACGCGCCGCGCCAGGCCACCGGAGCGCGGTACGACCCAAATATTCTGGGCGTAAGCAAACGCAATCTGCGTCGCACTCACGGCCGGAGTACGCAACAAGCGGGTGCCGGCATTCGAAGTTTGGGCGAGCGCTGCGACAAAGATGTGTCTGCCCGCGAACTTGACGGACAGGAAGGCGACAGCAAGAAGAGCAACGGACAGAACCAGGGCCCGGCGGCAGAACCTCGCCTTCAGCTTGCGATGCGACATCGAATTTTCCTCCAGATAAAGCCAGATGGGTTTGCCTGCCTCTTTTAGCATGAAGCGAGGAATAGTTCCAAGCATTTTGCGCGTTATGGATTTAGCGGCTTCGCCGCAGCTCATAGTGCGCTGATCTGCTACTCACCCAACTGCACCATCGCAGCCAGCGAATCAGTCTCACTCAGAACACGCGACGAATGTCCTTTGCCGGTTGTATCTTCCACCAACAGTATGCTGCCTGGACCAAATCGCCGTGACTCGCCATCGCTGGCGATAACCTCCCACTCACCGGTCAAAACAAAGAAGATATTCCGCGCTGATGTCGGATGCCATTCGCTAGACCAGCCGGCTGGCGCATTCATGAAACCAAATTGAGTCGCCGGAGTGAATGAAGAGAGATACAGCGGTGGTGCAGCAGTGTACTCAGCTAACTTCAGATCGCTCTCGATATCTTCGAAATGCGACTCCCCGTGGTCGCCACTGTAGAGACGTGTGTACTGCATCTGACCTGGTACCCTCAATCCAGAAGACTAAATCGTCACCACAACCGCGGCAGTCCCTCGTCAGTTTGTTGTCAACTCCTCCGTTTTATGAAGATTCTATTGCCAATGCCGTCATTCGTCACGCGCGGCGAAAGTCTTGCATTGAACCAGATCGAATCGCGTAAATGTATTAGTTGAGATCAATGCCAGTGATACCTAACACAGAAAATAGCGCCGTCCTCGAACATGATTCGGACATTCCCCGTCCGCCGCCGCCACATTTCGATGCGGACATGATCGCTGCCGCACAACCGGTCGAGCCTTTGACCACGACCGAACCTCAACCGAGGGGCCAAACGGCGGCGCATCGGTTGTTGCACGGCAAATTCTGGTTGCTAGTTGCGTTATCAGTCGGCTTGCTCCTGAGCGCAGGAGTCGTGGGGATGCTTTTGGGGCTGCAAGACGGGTATGCCGAATCCCGCTCTGCGGCAAGTGAGCCCGAGCCAGGCGTCGTAAACCAATCAGTGGATGAAGCACCGAAGGCCTCAGCCACCGCACCGCCAATTCAAGACAGCAGCTACAGGACCCGAAGATCCAAGCGGATACTCCGCGTCGCGCCGGCCGTTGCCAATGAGGCGCCAACTGAGACGAGACTCAACGAGAAACCTGTCGCTCGCAAGGTTGGAGAAATCCTCGTTCGCTCCGGAAAAGAAGATCGCAAAGCACTGAAGCGTTGGCGACGGCATGCCGACAGCGCCGACGACCCCTAGTATCGGATCGGAGCAAGTCGTCTGCTCGCATCCGCAGAACTCGCTTTAAGTCATCCTCGTCTACTTTTGGACCGACTATTCTTTCTATATAATCGGATCCACAGATCCACTAAATCTTCTCGGGAGTTCGCGAATGCCAAATCCAAATCAAATTAACGTTAGTTCAGGCGATAATCTGCTGCTTGTCGGCACGATGAAAGGCGCGTTTCTGTTTCGTTCCGACGCCGCGCGCGAGAAATGGGAAGAGGCCGGGCCTTACTTTCCCGGACGCAGCGTCTACTCGATGGCTTACGACGGACGCAACGGACGCTCGCGCCTGTGGGCCGCGGTCAACAGCTCGTTCTGGGGATCGTTTCTGAGTTCGTCGGATGACTTTGGCAAGTCATGGAGCAACCCAGAGCAATACAACATCAAGTTTCCTGAAGGCAGCGAGGCCTCACTCAAACAAATCTGGCAGATCGCTCAGGGTCATCCGAGCGAACCCGACACTCTCTATTGCGGAGTCGAACCCGCCGCGCTTTTCAAATCGACAGACGGCGGAGGGACCTGGTCACTCGTACGCGGATTGTTCGATCATCCTCATCGTGCGCAGTGGCAGCCGGGCGGCGGCGGCCTTTGCCTGCACACGATTCTTCCCGACCCATCGAATGACCAGCGCTTGTTTGTCGCCATCTCAACTGGCGGCGTCTATCGGACCGACGACGGCGGCAAGAATTGGCAGCCTCGCAATCAAGGTATTCGCGCGAAGTTCTTGCCTCCGGATCAGCAGTATCCGGAATGGGGCCAATGCGTGCACAAGGTTGTGAGTCATCCTGCGAATCCTGATCGAATGTTTTTGCAGCATCACTGGGGAATCTATCGCAGTGATAACGCCGGCGACTCGTGGAACGATATTGGAAAAGGCGTGCCGTCGGATTTTGGATTTGCCATGGAGATCGATCCTCACGATCCAAATACCGTTTACATTATTCCGATCGAGTCGGACGAATTTCGCTGCACGCCGGAAGCGAAGCTGCGTGTCTATCGCACCAGGAACGCCGGCGAATCATGGGAACCGCTCACCGAAGGCTTGCCCCAGGAAGATGCGTTCGAAACGATCCTGCGCGACAACATGAAAGCTGACGCAAACAATCCGACCGGTCTCTATTTCGGCACCCGCAACGGAAAATTATTCGCATCGCAGACTGGCGGCGATTCGTGGACGGCAATCACGGAAGGCTTGCCGGCGATAACTTGCGTGAAGACGGCCACGATTAACTAGTTACAACCTTGCGCAGGCGGAAACCGATTCAAGCCACGGCGAAATCAATGAAGACTCGAATCCTGGCAATGCTCCTTCCCTGTCTGCTCCTCCTGGCTTTGCTCTCGTTCGCGCAGCAAAAGGACGAATCGCCGCACAAGCTGGTTGAGTTCCACATGGCGTTGCTTAAATTGGGCCCGAAGTGGGAATCGACCAAAGAGCAGGAGCGAGAATCAATTCTTAAACAACATCAGGTGACTGCTTTGTCGATGCTTAAGTCAGGCAAGGCGATCATCATCAGCTCGATAGGACACGAGCGGGATCGCGTCGTAATTTTCATTTTGCGCGCGCAATCCGCAGCCGAAGCGAAAGCATTGGTCGACGCGGATCAGGCGGTCACGGCCGGCTTGTATACCGCGGAGATGCATCCGTGGTGGTCAGAAGACATCTTCAAAAAGCCGAATTCTCCGCCAGCGATAGAGACGGTCTATCTAGGTTTCTTGAAGCGAGGTCCAAACCGCAAAGAAGGTGACGGAAACACTCCGGAAATTCAGGAGTTGCAAAAAGCACACATCACGAACATCGTTCGTCTCGCCGAAATGAAAAAGCTGGTTGTGGCCGGTCCGTTTGGCGATGACGGCGAGCTGCGGGGAATTTTTGTCTTTCGCGTAGCGTCGATGAAGGAGGCGGAAGAACTTGCGGCCACCGACCCGATGATCAAGATCGACCGCCTCAGGCTCGAATTGCATGAGTGGAAAGTACCTGCCGGGGTGATTCCCTAGGCGCGCCGAGATCACGTCGGCGGTTCGCGAGCATCCATGCTCGCGTTTCCAAATGAAGCACCGGCAAGGGTGCCCGGTGAACCGCACCGGAGGATGCGTGCGCTCCATCACCGTCGATACGTTCCCATCAACTGTCCCTGAAGGGCGATGTGTCCCTCCATCGCCTTCATCACTTCCGCCTTCGTCGCGCCGGCTTTCAAAGGCAGTTCGCTGTCGAGCGCATAAATCCTGAAGAAATAGCGATGTGTTCCTGACGGTGGACAAGGACCGCCGTACCCAAACTTGCCAAAATCATTCTTGCCCTGAAATCCACCGGCCTTAAGATTCTCACTCGCAGGTACGTTCTCGACCATTCCCATATTTTCTGCCGGAAGATTGTAAAGCACCCAGTGCACAAACGTGCCCGAGGGCGCGTCAGGATCGTCAACGATGATCGCCACGGTCGTTGCCGTCCTGGGCACGCCGCTCCATTCCAGCGGCGGCGAAATGTTGACGCCATCACAGGTGTAGGGCCCTGGAATCTGCTGGCTATCTTTGAAAGCGGCGCTCGCCAATTTGATCTCCGCCTTGTCCTCTTTCGGGGTATTAGCGGGTTGAGCGATCTTCGGCTGCCGGCCGGCACAACCTGGAAACAGGAGGAAGCAGAGCCCCAGGCCGCTGATGATGAAAATGCTTCTCATACTAAGGTTGGTAACGCCTTGAGATTACCACCAATGACGGGATTCTACTTCGTTTCCGCACTATATTTAGAAAGCAATGCCCCCATCTCTGTGCGCGGCATCGAAAACTTCACGCTCACTTCCTTGTCCTTGGAGCTGACCTGAGTGTGGTTGTAATAGACTTCTTCGTCCTTGCCGCGTTTGGCGATGCGACCCAACACAATCATGCCACTAAAGGTTCGTTCCAGTGTGCGAGCCCGCTCGCTTGACTCGACTTCGGTAGAAGCAATTACCTCAACAGTTTTATCGTCAATTTTGACTATCAGGCTCAGGTGTTTGGTGCCTTCGAGAAAATCCAGCACTCCGCTATCACTAAGCGCCGAGATAAAGTCGAGCGCGATCGCCTCAAGCTTTTTGTCACCACGCTTATCGACAACCTTTGGGTTCTTAAGCTTGCCGTCCGGATCGCGATCAGCGTCGACCGTCAATTCGATTTGTCCATCGAGCTTTAGCTCGCCGCTGTCTTTTTTCTTTTTAGCTTCGATCAGTAAGTCTTTGAATGGCCGAGTATTTATTTCCTTAGGGCGCTTGACCCCGTTTTCAGCCGCCAGCCTATCCAACTCTTCTTCAACTTTTTGCCTGGCCTTCTCGTCTTCGGCGCTCGGCGTGGGCGTCGGCGTCACGTTTACAGCAATCGCCGGAGACGGACTTGCGACCGGCGCCGGAGTTGGAGACGGATTTACCAGTTGCGATGGCGAGAAGACCGGGGGAGTGAATGATGCCGGGGACGGCGATGGCTGGGTGATCGGCATACCTTGCTGATCCATGGCAAAGTAACCTTCGGGGTAATGAAACTTTTCTAAAGTGAGTTCGGTGATGTCGCCTTCGTTCTCGATTTGGGTCTTGGTGTAGGCTTTATCGACAAACCCTGCGCCCTGAAACAGCGCTGCCACGCTCAGAGCGTCGCGCACCGGCGGAATCAGGAGAATGGCGGCCACCAGCACCAGGTGCCACACGCCGGAACCGGCGATCAGCCACGAAATTCGCGGCCAGAATGGTTCCTGATTAACTTCATACTTTCCGAAAAGTCCGTCTTTGTCAGTAAAATCCGGCATTCTTGTAACAAAAAGAGCGACCGGTTGGACGCCTCGAACCCGCGTTGCGTTGCGAAATTCACCTTTCCAAATTTGTCATAGGTTACTAACGATACTAAGGCACCCCAACGTTGGCCGCAACCGCGCCCCACGAGAAAGCGAAACTTTTCAAGAAAGTTCAGCCGCAACGGATTTATGGACACCGTTTAGTTGAGAGTTCAACCTTTAGGTTGCCGATTGCAGGCACAAGCTGAAGCTTGAACTCTAAAACCAAGCCACTCCGGATATGTCCCGAGTAAGGCTTGCCATACAATGACAGTATGAGACGTTCAGACGGTCAGCGAAAACGCAAGAGAGGCGCGCGTGCGCGAACAGCGTCCGCGCGGGTAGATGGATCCGACAAATCCGAAGCATCCCCGCCTTATCTGGAAAAGCGTTCCGGTCCCCGGCCCGAACCCCTGCCCGCTTCGACTGGGAATTATGGCCGCGAACTGCGCGACCTGCTTGCAGGCATCGGCTCTCCAAAGCCCGCGCCGCTCAAACCCGATCCGTTCCAATTGCAGGCTCTCGCGGCCCTGGAATTTGAAGACGTGTTGGTCACTGCGCCGACCGGGAGCGGCAAGACGTGGATCGCTCGCGAAGAAATTCGCCGTCTGTTGGAGATGGGCAAGCGCGCCTGGTATACAACGCCGCTCAAGGCTTTGACGAATTCCAAGTATGCCGAGTTCAGCGAAGAGTTCGGATCAGAGCGCGTCGGCATACTTACCGGCGATCGCAAAGAGAATTCAGCTGCACCGCTGATCGTCGGCACGACTGAAATATTTCGTAACCAGTTGTTCGATTCGTTGCGCGGCGGTGAAGAAGTAGGCGCGGATCTGGTGGTGTTCGATGAAGCACACTATCTCGCGGATGAAGAGCGCGGACACGTCTGGGAAGAAGCGATCATTTTGACGCCGCCCCGAATTCGAATGCTGCTGCTCTCAGCCACGATTGGAAACGCCGAGGAGTTTGCGGCCTGGATCGCCGAGGTCCGCGGCGTGCGCTGCGGCGTGGTGACGCGCCCCGGCGCGCGGCCAGTTCCGCTGCGGGCCGCGTTCCTGATGCCCGATAAGCGTCTGCTGCCGCTGCTAAATCAAAATGGGAAATTGAATTCTGAGATCGCGAGATTGAGCGAACAAGATCAGAGAGACCGTCACCGGGGCGGGGGCGGAAGAGGAAGAAGACGGCGATGGTAATTGGGAGCGCCGACATCATGAAACTGCGCATGCCTGAACTGCCACCTGCGACTCTGCTCGCAGCGCTTGGCTCTTACAACCTGCTCCCGGCGATAATTTTCCTACCGACTCGCCGGCGCTGCGACGAGTCTGCTTCCGAGACTGCTCTCAGCCGCCGCGCCGTACCCGACGAGCGGCGCGCCGCCCGCCGGGAGTTCATGCTCAGATTTGTCGAGGAGCATCCCGAGATTCGCAAGCATCGTCACTGGGACGCAATCGTCGGCGCCGGTGTCGCTTCACACCACGCCGGTCATATGCCCGACTGGAAACTGGTAATCGAAAAAATGATGAGTGCTGGTTTGCTCGATGCGATTTTCGCGACCGCGACGGTCGCGGCCGGCGTCGACTTTCCCGCGCGCACGGTTGTCATAACTTGCGCCGACCGGCGCAGTGCCACGGGCTGGCAATCCCTAACCGCGTCTGAGTTACAACAAATGACCGGACGCGCCGGACGACGCGGAAAAGATCGCGTGGGGTTTGTCGTCGCTGCTCCCGGACCTCACCAGAATCCGCAACGCATTGCGGAGTTGCTTAGTGCGGCGCCCAACGATCTCGAAAGCCAATTTCGCGCCACCTATACTTCCCTGCTGAATCTGCTCGATGCCTTCGGAGATTTCGCGCAGGTGCGCCGGATTGCCGAAAAGAGTTTTGCCCATCGCAATCTGCTGCCGCAGATCCGCCAACTCGAGACCATGCGCGAGCTCAACGAAACGCGGATTCGAGAAACCCTGGAACTCGCGTCCGTGAAAGCGACGTTGGGAAATGTTCGCGGGCTTGAGCGACTCGCCGCCGCGCGCGCGCGACTGCTCGAGTCGGCGCCCCAGACACGCCGTGAAGCACGCCTGCGGTGGCTGCACCAGACGGTCCAGCCCGGCCGGGTGGTGGCTACCGGTCGCAGCGGGAAACGTCTCACGCTGGTCACGGCGCGTGGCAGGGATGGCGTAACCGGCGTTCGTGAAGACGGCCGGACGTCGTCGTTCTCTCTGGAACGCACGGGTCGGGTTTTCGCGCCAATTTTTTCCACGCAGCCGGACAGGATTGAGGAGGCGTTTGACGAGATACATCGGCGCGGCGCCCAACTCGCTCTGCCTGAGCCTCGATTGCGCGACGCCCGCGGAGAAGAAGAATCTGCGATCGGGTTGGTTAACGACCTGATCGATTCGCTGTCCGGCTCACCAGGCGAGATCCCGTGGTCGCTGCAGGCGGAAGCCGCGGCAATTGAACAAGCGGACCGGCAAATCGAGCACTTGCGCAGGGAGGTCTGGGAACCGTTTGAGCGTTGCGCGCGCGTGCTGGATCACTTTGGCTATCTGGATTTCGAACTCGAAAAGGTAACTGATCGCGGTCGTTGGCTGGCGGACTTGCGCGTCGATCGCCCGCTGCTGGTCGGAGAAGCTTTGCAGCGCGGGCTGTTCGCGGCGCTGAATCCGATCCGAGTCGCGGCCTTGATCGCGGCAATCGCTGCGGACGAAGACCGCGACTATGGCGAGCTGGAACTTGACGACGCGATTGTGGGCCTGCTGGTGCAGTTCGAAGAAATTGCTTTCGATGTATCCACCGAGGAATGGAAGCAGGGCGTTGAAGCCGCCCCGGAAATGAATTTCTCGGCCGCGGCGGCTGCTGCGCGCTGGGCCGGCGGGGCTGAGTGGTCCACGCTCATTCGCGAAACCCGGGCCGAAGAAGGTGACGTTTTTCGCATGTTGTCGCGCACCGGCGAGGCGCTGCTACAAGTGGCCGGGTTGAGAAAAGTGCATGTTGAGGCCGCGCGAACTGCGGCCATGGCGGCTGACATTGTTTTGCGCGATCCCGTGCGTTGAAAATGCAGGATTGTTTGG
>Ga0137359_10002475_pt1 | contig 14860 bp, 16 predicted proteins | sample Mad1_40_16metaG_FD_108281 | JGI IMG/M metagenome (GOLD analysis project Ga0137359, IMG submission 108281) | Vadose zone soil microbial communities from Angelo Coast Range Reserve, California, USA - Mad1_40_16 metaG | ecosystem: Environmental > Terrestrial > Soil > Vadose zone | place: USA... | reverse complement strand
GCCGTCACCGATGATGATGCCATCGCTTAACATGATGCCATCGCTCAACATGATGCCATCGCTGAGCATGATGCCGTCGGTCAGTACCGGCTGGTTCTTGAAGAACACGCCGTCCGCGTAAATAACGCGGCTGCTCAACTTCACGTTTTCGTCGCCGATATTCATCGCTCCGAAAGACTTCAGCGTGTTATTGCCGCGCAGGATTTTGCTGCCGGCAACCAGGTGATCCGCATTGGGAACCACCGCGCGGGCGAAATTCACCGCGGCGCCGGCGTTAACCAGTCCGGCGCCTTGAGAGAACAAAGACTGCGCCTTGCTTCCGGAGTTTGGCAACGCTTGCGCAGTCTTTACGAGGATCGCCTTCACGAGCGACGGGGTGAGAGACTTGTTTGCATCGAGCATCAGCGCCACCGTGCCGGCAATGACGGGGGCTGAAAAAGATGTTCCGGAATAGTTGAAGTAAAGGTTGCGCGCGGCGCTGGAGGAAACGGGCTGCACCACTCTGGCTGGATATTCGTTCGCCAGGGTTGCATTCACTTCCTGCGACATAGCGGCGACGATCCGGCGTCCGGGGGCAACGATGTCCGGCTTCACGAGATGATCGAAGCGGGTCGGTCCTTTGGATGAGAATGAAGCAACAGTGTCGTCTGAACGACGCACTGTCTCGTGACTGTCGGTGGCGCCAACGGTAATTACATAAGGGCTGTTGCCGGGGCTGCCCACAGCACCGTAAGCCAATTGATAGATTGCTGAACCATCGGCGTTGTAACCGGTGATGACGTCGGTGCGGCCGAGATTGCCAGCGCTGCAAACAACTACGATACCTGACCTGACTGCCAGCTCAACTGCCTTGCAGAGTGGATCTGTGTGAAACGATTCGCGGACCGGCATGCTCAAGCTCAGGTTCGCAACGCCGATGTTGTAACGCTCTCGGTTTTGAATCATCCAGTTAAGGGCGGCAAGAACATTGCTCGTACGCCCAACGCCGTTCTCATCAAGCACGCGAACATCAATGAGGTTGGCACCGGGAGCTACCCCGGCGTAGTTTGCTGCATAGCCGCTGGAGGTTGCGCCACTCCCTGCTGCTACGCCGGCTACGCCGGTACCATGGCCATCAGCGTCGCCGCTGCGTTTGCTGCCGCTGAAATCGACGGACGCGATGACACGAGATTTGCTATTCGTTACAAAGTCAGGATGATTGGCGCTGATGCCGCTATCGAGAATCGCGATCGTTACGCCTTTGCCGTTAACGCCCGATGCGCCAGGCTGGGCGGCCTGTACTTGAGTTACGCCCGTCGTATCGTTAGTCAAATTCATTTGGGCCTTGACCGGCCGGTCCGGCGCCACATAAACAACATCCGGGCGAGCGGCCAGACCAGCAACCTCATTTAACGGAACATCCGCAACGATAGTATTGAGCGCATCGTAGCTGGCGCGTTTGCTTCCGCGTGCACGAGTCAGCGCGCTGTCCTGTGCGCTAGTCGGGGCGCCCTTAGTCTGAATCAGCACACGCACTGTCGCGGTCGAGCCGTGGGTGTTCGAGAATTCCGGAGCCGCTTTCTTTTCGAAGTGCCGCTGTTGGTCGGTAGTGCGGGGGGCCGCAGACGCCGTCATCGCCGGGGCCAGAGTTACCGCCACCAGGCTGATGAGGCTGAGATAAGCTGTGATTTTGCGCAACATGTTAATAGTTCCTTTCAATGGTTCTTCCTGCCGAGTGACTTTCTCTATTTCAACAGTTGTGCCACTTCCTGGAATTACTTTGGCGACCTTCCAAGTTAAAGAATAATTAGACTTAAGGGCGATGTAAGGTAGTCGACTAGATTAGCTAAGGTACGTCAGCGATTTGGATACCCGGTATCCAAAGAAGTCGTCTTGGTTAACTGGACTTGAGGAAAGTCGCAAGAAAGGCTCAATGTTTCGCGGATTTGTTTACCGATTAAAAGTGGCAGACGATCTGGCAACGAGATATACAGTGGTTATCTAGTATCCAATGTTTTTGGCTTTGCCGCTAAAGTGCGATTTGGAGATAAAGTCTGACGATTGCCCTTAAAGTCTGGCTGATTTTGGTGGGTTCGACGAAAGTGCAGGATTCTTGGTCGCCGGTCTACACCCGCGGGGTGGTATCCCGATCAAGCGCAACGATCAGCTCTGTAGCCCGAACTTCGATTTCTCGAAGTTCGTCAACAGGCATTGAGCCTCGTAGGTTCTGGCAAACAAACCAGGCTCGTCGATCCGCGTTAACAAAAATGTCTGACCTTTCCTCTTGAGTTATATGACCGTCATTGGTAAGGGTCTCAACCAACTTGCTTACGATTGATGCAAAACCTAACAGTTGGCCTTGAACCCTCAACATCATCTCCTTCGTCATGACTCCTCTTGTCCATTCGATTCTTGCCAAAAAGACGCTTCTATTCCTAGCTCATAAATACTCTGAATCACGCAACAGATATTGTGGCACAAGACTTTGCACAGCAGCTCGTTGGCTTGAGCAGTAAAAACCTTACCCCTTAAGCGGTCGCCGAACTTTTTCTTAATCATGCTCATGGTAGTTTCAACATTGGACCGTTGATGGTACTGCCGCATGAATTCCGCTTGTTGATAGTTGTACAGATGGAACATTCTTTTCCACGATTCGGGACTTCTGTTATGTGCTCTTGCATTCGTTTTGAATGGGATGTAAGGGGTTCCACCTTTCATCACAACCAAGTTCACATTCCGGTAAGAACTATAAGCCTTATCCGCAAATACGGAGCGGATGGAAAAATTTCTATTGGTTCTTTCGATCAAGTATTCGAACTCTTTGCAGTCACTCGCGAACCCTTTAGTAACTTTGGCCGCCGTAACGATGTTTGTCTTGACACCAGTCGCGATATGGAGCTTCACGAACTCTTTGTTCCTGACACGAGCAGACGGCTCCTTGTTCGCATAGTTGGTGGCGATTGCACCCCATTTCACTTCGGACCAACGCCGGTAGATTCCTGTCGAAAAACCGGTCGAATCGGGGGCGAAGTGAAGCTCTACCGTTTTTAGCGGGATTGCGGATTCCTCGATCAGATTCGTGAGAATCTCAGTGAGGCGCTCACGTTCAAGGTATTTTGAGATGGTGTTGTAGTGAAGTACTTTCGAAACATAGCCCTTATCGTACGCTTCCTTAATAGCACCAGTATTGCGGCGCCCCGAAACCATTGTGTAGGCCTTCAACGTGGCGGAGAAGACAATGTCTGCCAAAAGAACTCGAGGTCGTCCAAAGGTCTGCTCTGGTTCATTTATTCCCGAACAAAGGTCGTAAAGCAACTGTTCGAATCGTTGTTTTTCATTCGTCTGGGCAAGGTTATAGGGGCGCCACTCCTGGCTAAACGTCGTTCTCGTCAGCTTCTGGCGTATGGGGAGTGCGGGATCGTCTGGTTCGATCCGTGCCATCGTCGGGCTAGTTCTTTCTGCGGACAGATCCCAGAACGCGAGTTGCGGGGAACTAATACCGCGTAGGCACTTCGACGCACGATTTAGCGGCAAATCGCGTTGTCGAAGTGGCCGTTTCGTTGTTGAATGTTCTGTATTATACATGCAACGCTCCATCATGGCTACGTAATTACGTATCCAAATTTGTCAAATGATTGAAATTTTTGAAGCGGAAGGTCGGGTAGCTTTGAGCAGTAATTTCTTGTTGACACGACTCTGGTTTTCTTTATAATCGAACACACTTCGAGCCAACTGCGCCACAATGCAGTCCGGAGATGAGCTTACGTTTTACGAAAGCGTCGAGAGCCTCGAACTCGCGACGCTTTTTGTTTTTAGTCTTAGTTCTCTGGCTACCTCCAAATAAAAATCCGCCCCAGAAATGATCCTCAAAAGAGAATCGTCCCAAGAGCGGACTTCACGAGAAATCCTTAAGCTGTCAGCCGCAGGTTAGCAAAGCAACGGCACCGAGATCAATTGTTTTTTAGCGGGACTCCTGAACCTATTGCACTCGAGAATCATACGGAAGCTTCTCAATGCGTCGCAGAAAACTGTCCATGATTTGGCCGGCCAGTTTCTGAATAACGATCACATCTTCTGGAGCTGAATCGGCGAAGATAAATGGCAGTGGACCATCCTGAATATCGCTCATGAGTTCATCGCGGACTGCGCGAAGGTTACCGCGCGTATGTGCGCGCTCACAGAGATGCTCCAGCAGTTGATGGATTACGTTTATGTGAGCGATGAGATCAAGTGTCGAGTTATTTTCCATTTCGTTATGGCCCTCAAAGATGTGGTTAAGGAGATCTGCTGGTACCCTTTACCATATCAAACATTTCAGCGGCCACTTCCGCGTTTGCTTGCGCAATGTTCAGCACGTCCCGGGTGAGCAGGTAGAGAGATTTGTCCTGTAGCTTATAGCGATCGATTATGCGTAGGTCCAAGTCAGATACGATTCCCGTTTTTTCCGCCCGGTCGAGCGCCCAAGCATCAAGCAAAGCTTGGAAGGATGCCTGGAGGGAACGACTCATAATTCCATCAGGAAGGAATACCCGACATTTCCTAATAGCACCCTCCAATCTTCCACTTTCGCCGACGTAGTCCTCGCTAAGAAAGTATTTTGGAATTCCAGCGAGTTGGGTCTTTCGGCTTACACGCCTTAGTAAGTCAATGGTCAACTCCAATTCTCGCGATCGGTCAGCCGGCAGGGCGCGGAGTTCGTCGATCTGTCTCTTCACTTCAGCCTCTTCGGCGGATTCTGCTTCGGCCGTCGGAGGCTTTCTGTCAATTGTTGCCTTACGTTTTGGTGTTCGCTTATGAGTTTGGCTACTTGCCTTCTCAAATGTGACTACCGTCAACGAAACCAACGCGAGTATGATAAGGACGGTAACGGACTTGCTCTTCACAGCTGACTTTCTCCTGTGCATGTGATGACGGTAGCCAGGAGCTCCAAAGCGGGCTTTTTGGCGACCGGATTGAGTAAGCCGAGTATCTACGTAAATACGTACTTCTACAAGTGTAGGTGGGCGATCTCGCCAGGAGGTAGATCCTGATGGGACGTCTACCTCGGCAAAGGCCTAAGAAGTTGCCGGTGAAATTGCTTCAGGTAAGGGAAGCGCTCGACTTGACTCAGGAGCAAATGTTGGTCGCGTTGAAGCTCGACAAGAAACTGTTCGCAAGCGCGGTGTCTGGTTACGAGCTTGGAACTAGGGAGCCGCCGCTACCGGTGCTGCTCAGGTACGCACGACTAGCCGGCGTAGTTATGGACGTACTAGTTGATGATGATGTCGACTTGGATTTGCGCCTGGCGCGCTCGAGGGATAAAGAATTCGTTTCCGAACCGCATCAGTTATGAGCCTTGTTAACAGGATTGATTCCTAATCAACTGCTTTCTTGCTGCGGCCTGGTTTTAACTTGATCACTGCTTTAACGCGAGCAAGAAATTGTGAATCCCGTAACCCAAAAAGTGCAGCGAAACCCGCTCGCACCACTTCACTGTCATTTAGACTCAGATCGTGTTTGCGACATCTGCTTTGAATCTCGTCCATCAAGCGAAGGTCGGATTCTGGAATGGTAAATGTCTTAGTCGGAGTCTTCTTTTTTTTGGCCCTGGTTACCATTGGGCTGACTAAAATATCATATTTATGATGATAATGATAATAATAACCAGTAAAATATTTAAGATACTAAAAATAAATACTATAGTAATTGTTAGTATTATATGTATAATGAGTTAGAGACATACTAAAGGCTGACCGGGATGTTGACGAGGGTCTCTATGCAACTCTATACTTTAGGCGGTGTTTTACGGCTTGACGCCTGTCCCACGATTTTGATAGAAGCGCCTCATAGTCCAGCAATTTCAGCGCAAAACCCTTCTCAACTCGCACCCGTTTCGGTTTTGCACTTTTCGCAGAAAGGTCTTATCATCTGGCCACGCTTCGCAACCCCAGTTCATCAAATAGCCGCCGGGACGACATGGAGATCCCGGGGCTTTAGGCGTTTTTAGTGTTTTTAGGAGTCAAATATGCACCGGATGAAGCAACAACCGCCGCGACTTACCGACGAGCAAATGGAGTCGGTTTTGGAGCGCATAATCACCGACCTCATCGCCCGGGATTTGAAGATGAACCGTAACGACGTGACGCCAGAGTTTATCCGGCGCTGGCGCCAAGAACATCTGTACCCAGCGGCTCCGGTCAAGACCGAGACCAACTATGGGGGTTACAACGGCAGTAAGTTACGTGTTCTCACCGGCAACCAGATCGCGTCGCACCGTGAAAAGGCGATGAAGTTTCTACTTCGGTTTTCATAACAAGGACGGACGCCACCTACTCCTCCATGGCGGAATCAGAAAACCCACCAACGACTTCTGACTCTAACGAACTCGAAGACCAATCCCCATTAGACCTGGTCGGCGTAACGCCCGTCCAAGCTCCGGGAACGGACGTCGTGCGTAACGGTCGTGATGTAGCAACACCGATTAAACCCGGTACTGAAGACCTGATATGCGATGTTGACAGAAAACTGGTCGAAGGCTTCCTGTTGCTAATTCGCGATAACTATAGAAAGGCGGATGAGGCGACATTCTTTCTTGAACAGCGCAGCGGCGTCATGAATGTGCCGAGCATGGCGAATATGCGCGACGTGTTAAGTCATCTAGTTACACTTCTACATAAAGACACGCCGGACGACAAGAGAGTCGAACAACTCGCCACTTCCGAAGAACACCTCAGACGCGCGATTTTGGAACCCTACGAAATCGCTCTGAATGAACTCACCGGAAAATTTGAAGAACTGTATGAAAAATACAAAAGCAGACTCCTCCCGGTTAAGAATAAGTACACGGTCCTTCACGCCGCGCCGAATGCTATAAGTATCGAGGCGAGTCTGGGTGAGATTAATAGACTGTCATCGGAGGGCAGAGCGGGCAAAGCTAGGAATCTATGGAATCCGGAATGGGAGAAAGCAGTGGCGGCTTTTATTTCTGCCTTTGATCAACTGGATACGTTGTATGTAGGGATGGAGACTCACTGGAATAATTACGAGCAGATTCAACGGGACAGAAAGTCTACGACTCTCCATATCTGTGCAATTTCAATCGGCATTATTGGAACTGTGCTCGGCATAGTGTTCATTTTGAAGCCGAGCTGGGCGGACGCCATTCGAACTTGGCTCGGAATGAGCCCTTAATCTCAAAGAGTAACGATCTCCTGCGCCCTTAGCGCTTATTCCAAACCCTCAAGAATAATTACGCTAAAACCCAAATCATTGCTTGATTTTGCGTCTCAGTTGAGACATAATTTCGCGCAACGAGCTGGGGCCCTGCATTTTGTTTGTTATGAGGTTGAGCAATGGAAGCTACTTGTAAGGTAACAACGCTGGCGAGCGACGTTCGGCAAGAGTTAGCGGCTTTAGGGTTAACGTCGGAAACGGTCATCGAGGCGTTACTCGCTGGAGAAACGGAACGCGCTCTCTGTACACCAAACGACCCGCCTTGCTTTCACGGAATTGTTGCGTGGGCAAGATCACTACGAAGGTTTCGCGAGGTGCTTCTGAGTAAGAATTGGACTAAGGATGATACCGGCAACTTCTCAACAGTCGTCAATCCTGACAAGACCCTAGCTATTTCAGTCGCGACCGGAGACAACGAGACGGGCATCTACGATCCAGCAAGGCCTTATGCGAGCCCTCGATTGAAGTACCCAAAGGGCAACATGACAAGACAGGCCGTGGATCGCAATTGGATGTATTTGTATCTGTTTCCTGATATGGAGGCAGAGGCGAAAACTAAGGCGAAAGAAATAGAAGCCGCCGAAAAACGAATCACCTGGATGTTAGTGAGGAGACGCGAGAACGATAAACTATTCGCCGAATTGTCGCTTCCGGCAGAGTTTAACAGCGGCCATGTTGAACGGTGGCGGCATCGCATCCTTATTGGACCGCTCGATCTTGATCCGCTTGTTACGACCGGTGATGGTGAATCGGGGGATGATGCTGGTGATATCGCTATAGACGTACAGGTTCGGCGGCGCTCATAAGATCTTAGACTCTGGTGGTCTCTAAATGGCGTTTAACCCTTCACGGCTTGCCCTAGCCCGTAAACGGAGAGGTCTCTCCAAAACAACTCTTGCTAATGCGTCAGGCATTAGTCTCAGGAGTCTCACCTATTATGAGTCGAAAGCGAGCGATGTCGACCCATCAGAAGAGCACGTGAGTATCCTCTCGGAGAAGCTACAATTACCCGCAGAATTCTTCTTTGGTTCAGATATTGACCACTTGGATTGTGATGCCGCAAGTTTTCGAGCACTAACCAAGATGACAGCATCTCAGCGTGAATCCGCTTTGGCTGCGGGAACATTTGCAAAAATGCTTTGTGACTGGATCGAACATCGTTTTGAATTGCCCGTGGCCCAACTTCCTTCTTTGCGAGGTTTCGAACCTGAAGCGGCGGCTCACGTGCTCCGAACAGAGTGGGGACTTGGAGAACGTCCAATACCAAACTCTGTGCATCTTTTGGAGTCGCGCGGCGTTCGCGTTTTCGCGCTCCCTGTTGATAGTCGCTCCGTTGATGCTTTTTCGCTTTGGCATAAAGGCGAGAAACCCTTTGTCTTTTTGAATACCAAGAAGTCGGCCGAACATGCGCGATTTGACGCGGCGCATGAATTAGGCCATTTGACAATGCACACGCACGGCGTACCCCGAAGCTCTCGTAGCCGGGAAGTCGAGATCGAAGCTGATCGATTCGCTAGCGCGCTCTTAATGCCGCGTGGAGATGTATACGGGCACGTTCCACCTCCAAGCACGATTACGGTTAAGGTGATTCATAAATTAAAGAAACGCTGGGGAGTATCCGCCTTTGCACTTGCTTATCGCTTACACAAGCTCGATATCATTACGGACTGGCAATACCGCAGCTTATGCGTTCAGCTGAGCAGGACCGGATACAAGAGCGGGGAGCCGGATGGTACGCCGCGCGACACATCACAGTTATTAGCAAAGGTATTTAGTAGCCTCCGGGCTGAAGGTGTTACGCGAGGCGTGATAGCACGTGACCTTTCATTACCGTTGACGGAAATCGATTCTTACTTGGTGGGATTAGTTATTGCTTCCGTTTCGACCTCTAAGGGCAGTCAAACGTTCCCATTACCAACCAAAGCCAGGTCAAACCTTAAAGCCGTTTAGTTTAGAAAGATGTGACTTCACAAGCGATGCGGCGATTTATTTTCCGTTTTATTTGACGAGCGTGTTGATGCTGGTATAATCACTCACCAAGTATTGCGTGATCAAATACGACGATGGGCGTTGACGCTCGGTGTCGGACAGGCGCGCGATTAGGCTCAGGTAAAAACGAGATTCGGATCGTCGTTCCTGCCTTTTCTTTTCGCAATACAGTTTGGATGACTTCCTTGATTGACTCGCGATGCAGCGCAGTCTCTCGATGGAATGTCTTGTAAAAAGGTGAAGCCGCCGTTGTTGGCTTAGATTGCGAGTCTCAGGACCAAAAACGGCGGGTCTCAGTAGGCGTCTGCTTAATTGCATTAGCAGAATATCATACCTAATCAACTTCGGTAAATCACTAAACTGAGACTTGCGAAGGACAGGTGCAAAGTGCCTAAAAAGGCTCCTTGGCATTCTGTGAAGCAGAATGTCCATCACAACAATACAGAGTGCAACACTGGCAATAACATTGAGTCCGAGAATCTTCGGCAAGGTACGGGCGATAAGCCCCTTTGCAAAGAATGCGCGGACTGCAATGCGGCCGGCAAATAAACCGAAGAGGTGAAGTCATGAAAATGACCAAACGCTTCCACTGCCAGGATTGCTCGCACAGTTTTGAGCGAGAGGTCCTCGAGGGCGTCATTTCTCTAACTTGTCCGAAGTGCCAGCCTTTCGTCGCATTCCTTGAGTCGATAGGCTTGACGCCAGAACAAGCGTTAGTGTTGACGCTCTGTGGCATTGGAATCAGCTACTTGGCTTCTCGGAGCTGAATAGCCAATTACAACTGAATCGCAAAGAAGGCGCTTAGGCGATCCCTAAGCGCCATCTTTGTATTTTGATGCTGGCGGTACTCCGCTAGCAGGAGGTTTTGAAAAAAGTTATGGCTTCTGATTTCGATATGAAAAAGGATTCGAAAAGTGAATGGTATTGGGTTCTTAACGCTGCTAATGGTGAGCCGCTCGCTAGAAGTACGGATGGTTACAAAAACCGTCAGGATTGCCTGCATTGTATCGCGCTCGTTAGAGAATTAGGCAAGCTCCGATCTAATGTCTGGGACCTTTCTGTTTCCGGGAGCCCGACAAAGGTTGCCGAAAGCGATGTTAAGTAGAGCTGATATTTTTCGTCTGACCCGACTTTAAGGGCAAAATCGACTTTAGAGGCAGATGCGACTTTAGAGGCAAAAATCAAAGATGACCCCAAAGTCTGCCCCTAAAGTGACTTTGAGGGCATAGCCAATGTTTTTTTATGCTTTTCGAGATGATAGTTTTGTCGCTTTGGAAGCGTTCGCTGGCTTCGTTTTGCACTGGCGAGACTACGAGCCGCGCCCGCATAAAAGTCAATTTTCAGAAAAAACTAACGGCGCAATGCTGGAGGGGATCACCCCACAGCATTACGCCGTCGTTTGAACTCGATGTCTCACGTTGGTACCCACGCGCAACAGTCAAGTCTATGGACTTCATTCTAGCGATGGAGAATTTCGCGTCAATCGGACGACAAAAAATAAAACAGGAGACTCACCGTTTAGTCCGCCTTCATAATTCCGGGAAACGCCGAGTCCTTGCTCCATTGCGCCATGCTTTGCGTGGTGGTCTCTTGATCACCCGAGAGAAGGCACAAGAATCCGCAAAGTGAACTGCTCTACAGTAGGACCGGATGGTTTGAGAGTAGGACCGGATGGTTTGAGTTGGAGACTAGGCGCTGGCGCTAAGTTGATAGCGTTCGAGTTTAAGGTAGAGGCCGCGGCGGGTGAGACCGAGCTCGCGAGCGGCGCGCGAGATGTTGCCGCCATGCTTGCGAAGGGCGTCGGAGATCATGCGCCGTTCAACTTCTGCTAAGGCATCGGCAAGCGTCACGTTTTGCAAATTCGCGCCCGGCATCGAGCTCAACGCAGAAACAGGAGCGCTGGGCGTCGTTGGAGAAGAGGTGCGCTTTAGCTCGGGAGAAAGTTGATCGGGAGTTATTACCGCGGCGTCTTCGGCGCGAGCGACTACCCGCTGTATCTCGTTACAGAGTTGCCGAACATTTCCTGGCCAGTCGCTGACCATGAGAAGGTCGACGGCCTGTGGGGTCATTTGAATATTCTTGCGACCAAATCTGGCCGAATAGTGATTGATGTAATAGTTGACGATGGTGGGAATTTCCGAACGCCGCTCGCGCAACGGCGGCACGCGCAACCTGATCACGTTAAGCCGGTAGTACAGGTCCTCTCGAAACTTACTTTGCGCGACCATCTCCTCCAGATCGGTATTGGTCGCGGCGATGATGCGCACATCCACTTTAATCGGACGCTGTTCGCCCAGCGGCTGAATCTCGCCTTCCTGCAAAAATCGCAGTAGTTTCGGTTGCACATCAAGCGGCAGATCGCCAATCTCGTCGAGGAAAAGCGTGCCCCCTCCCGCCGTGCGAATAACGCCTGCCGAGTCAGTCACTGCACCCGTGAATGCGCCGCGCCGATAGCCGAAAAGATATCCTTCCGAAAGTTCCTTCGGCACTGCCGTGCAGTTGAATGGTACGAAAACTTTTGAACGACGCGACGAAAGCGCATGAATGGCGCGCGCCACCAACTCTTTGCCGGTGCCGGATTCACCTGTTACCAGCACGGTCACATCCGACGAGCGGATCTTGTGAACTTCCTCGACCAGCTTCGTCATTGCCGGACTCGAATGAATGAAACCAGGCATGAGACTAGTGCCAGTGAGTTCGGCCGGCTGCTGCACCCGTGAACCCTTTTGCGATCCGCCGCGCAGAGCGCAAACGTCCATACCAAGTTCAGCCACGCGCATCAACGGATCGAGCGACAGGCCACCGGGAAGTTTTGCCCAGCTGCGCGGTGAGAGATAGAGGGTGGCGGGCTCCGCATGGGAGGGCCGAAGGTGCAACAGCACGGCATCGTTCTTTTTTGCAAAAGCGGCTTGCGATTCTTCATCAACACTTTGGTCCATCTGGCTTGCAAGCTTTGCACTCTCGGCCGGTGTACAACCCTGGGCAATCACTACTCGTTGCTGATTGTGTTCGCCGGGCTCGGTGACCATCACGCACTTGGCGCTCGTTTCCTGACGCATGATCGCCGCTAGTTCGCGCAGTAAAAGCTCGCGCGACGTAACCGCCTCAGCGAGACGCAGCGTGAGTAATTGAGTTAATGCCGACTGTTCGTCGCTTCTTTCCGGGGTGCTACGATCAAGGTTTGCCAGCACCGCTTCCGCGCGCGTTTGATCGAGTTTTGCTCCCAGTTCGCGAAAAGCATTGACCGCCCGCGACAAATGTTCAATGGCGCGACTAGGTTGGCTTACCGCGTAAGCGCGTCCCAGTTCGCTGTGTGCGCGCGCCGCGCGATAGCGGTCACCCAGCATGTCAAAGATGGAAACGCTGCTGCCAAAATGCTGCGCCGCAGAAGAGAAATCTGCTTGCATCATCGCCAACATGCCCAGCAGCCTTTGCGACTCTCCGGCAAATCCCAAATCGGTCGCAGATTCGGTTGTCTCTTCGTCCAGCTTCGCGAGTTGTTGCGAGCACTTAGCAGGTTCGCCATTACGAAGATGCGCTTCTGCCAGGATCAAGCGCGAATCGGAAACTCCCTGTCGATCGCCTATAGTCTCGGCCAACAGCAGCGCATCCTGTGCTTTTGCCAGAGCTTTCGCATGATCTTCCATTGCAAGGTAGCAACGCGACAGTGTTCTAAACGCCTGGCATGCATACCACTTGTTCCCATCTTCGGTGGCGAGCGCGACGGCCCGCTGTAGATAGTCCTTGGCTTCGTCAAGCTCACCGCGCAGCATTAGCAATTCGCCGAGCGAATCCAAAATCATTGGTACTTTTTCGGCGCGTTCATCAGCTTCAGTTGCCAACTCAAGCGCGCGCTGCAATGCCTCCTGCGCTTTCGCCCACTGCCCGATCAAGATCAAGTTGATGCCAAGATTGTTATAACCATCTGCGGCGGTGGCTTTGTGGTCCGTGCGCTCGTAATAAGCTATTCCCTTTTCGAGATAGCGAATTCCTTCCTGAGGACGCTTCAGAAACCAGCAAACGCCGGCCATGTTCGAGTAGATCCGGCCGAGGGTATAGCTTGCCGAGTGATCGCCCACGAGCTTTAACGCTTGCTGCAAATTCTCGAGCGCAGCTTCATAGTCGCCTTCCTGGACCTGCGCCAGCGCAATACCGAAATATGCTTCCGCCAAGCCGCGCCATTCGCCTGATTGTCGAAAATGCTCCAGAGCTCGTTGCGCATAATCAAGCGCGATGGGGTGTTCGCTAATGCTGCGATAGACACGCGCGAGTGCCGAATATATTGGGCCAAGGTTATGGGCCGGGTTGATTTCAAACTCGCGCAGCGTACCTTTGAGAATCGAGATCGCTTTTGGATGATCGCCGTTGTAGTTGTAGGCGAGACCAATTTGCACCTTGAGCGATTGCACCGCTTGCTGATCTAGTTTCTCTCTTGATTCCGGAGATTCGTACATCGCCACCGCGGCTAACGATTCGCGATACTGTCCCTGCATTTCCAGGGCGGTCGATAATGCACATCGTGCGAGAGCCAGGATTGATGGGCTGTTGCGAGCGGTTGTTATGAGAGAAGCGAGACGTGTTTTTGCTTCGGCTGACAATCCCTGATCCAAGAGCGAGCGAATCTCGTCTAACTCTTCCATCAGGTTTTGGTTTGGTTTGTCGGGTGGGCGTGAGCTAATACGTACCCGTGCGTCGGCGAGATCGACCACACCTTTTCTGCTTGAGGATTGTTTTGGCGCCGAATCCCCGATTGCGGAGCCTGCTTTTTTGGCCATTCAGTTCTTCTAAGACGCTCAATTCATAGAGCTTTTCATGCCGAACAGCGATTTAGCGGCGGAAGGCTTTTAACGTGACCGCAATTCCCCACAAAACCGCGCTCACGATAGCTTACAAACAGCGTAGAATTTAGCACATGCAATGATAAGCGTCCATGGGCTTTCCCCTCAGTTTGGTTCGCAAAAAGCCAGGAATCTCATAATTATTCGCCCCTCCAATTTCGATTAAGAGTCTGATTGATTGTCAATCGCACTCGTTAACCGTGCGGTCGTCTTCGTTGCGACTAGTTTCTTTCTCCTGACAACGTCAAACGCCGGCCTTAAGTCTTTTGGACGATGGACCGTTCCACAATTCTCGATCGCGTGGTTCCAAACATGGCAAAGTGTCGATATACCAGTGCATTAAGGCCGCTTTCCTTGACACTCTTTCAGGCTGGCCGCTATCATCTCCGTTTCCGTCGTGGGCACGAAACTTCGCCCGAGTGATCTATGTTTGAGTCCTTATCGGACAAGCTAAAAAGGACACTCAAGAATCTGCGCGGCGAAGGCGTGCTGACGAAAGAGCACGTTGACGTGGCATTGCGCGAGATTCGGTTGGCGCTGCTTGAAGCGGACGTTAACTATAAAGTCGCTAAAGACTTTATTGCTTCGGTTAAGGAAAAGGCGGAAGGACAACAGGTTTGGCAGGAACTTAAACCTTCCGAACAAGTTGTCAAAATAGTTTACGACGAACTGGTCGACCTGCTGGGCGGCCAGTCTTCGCGACTGGTCTTTACCAAACAGATCCCAAACGTCGTCATGATCGTGGGCCTGCAAGGCTCCGGCAAGACGACTTCGACAGGGAAAATTGCTCGCTGGCTTGCTGCCAATCAGGACCGCAAACCACTGCTGCTGTCAGTTGACGT
>Ga0137359_10002464_pt1 | contig 14888 bp, 12 predicted proteins | sample Mad1_40_16metaG_FD_108281 | JGI IMG/M metagenome (GOLD analysis project Ga0137359, IMG submission 108281) | Vadose zone soil microbial communities from Angelo Coast Range Reserve, California, USA - Mad1_40_16 metaG | ecosystem: Environmental > Terrestrial > Soil > Vadose zone | place: USA... | reverse complement strand
CTGCATCTCGAAAAAGCCGGCGCCGGTCGATAGCCGACCACTCGAATTCACAGATGTGCCGACGCCAGTCCCCGGCGCTGATGAGGTCCTCGTCCGTGTTTCAGCGTGCGGCATCTGCCGCACAGACCTTCATGTCGTCGAGGGTGAGTTGGATGTTCGTCGTTCTCCCGTAATCCCGGGCCATCAGATCGTCGGGCGTGTAGCCAAAATCGGTAGCAGTGTTAGCGGCTTCGAACTGGGCCAGCGTGTTGGCATTGCATGGCTAAACCGGACCGACGGTGTGTGTCGGTTCTGTACGTCCGGTCGCGAGAACCTGTGCGAACAACCGCAATTCACAGGGTGGACAGTTGACGGTGGCTACGCCGAATATGCGGTCGCACCCGCGGCATTTACCTACCCGTTGCCGGAAGGTTTCGACGACTTGCAGGCTGCGCCGCTTCTTTGCGCAGGGATCATCGGCTATCGCGCTTTGCGCCTTACGGAAATCGGGCACAGAGAGAAGGGATGGGCCGGTGCGCGGCTCGGCATCTATGGCTTCGGAGCAGCGGGACATGTCGCGATCCAACTGGCTCGGTCGCGCGGAGCGGACGTCTATGTCGCCACGCGTGACCGCGAACGGCACCAGGCGCTCGCCTCAGAACTCGGAGCCGCGTGGGTGGCAGATGCAAAAGACCAGCCTCCCGTAAAACTTGATGCCGCGATAATCTTCGCGCCGGCGGGGGACCTTGTTCCCGTGGCTCTCAAGGCGCTCGACAAAGGTGGTGTCCTGGTGCTTGGCGGAATATACATGAGCCCGATTCCTTCGTTCGAGTACTCATTGCTATACGGAGAGCGAGTGGTACGCTCAGTTGCCAACAACACTCGCGAAGACGGTCGTGAATTTCTAGCCGAAGCGGCGCGCGTTCCAGTTCGCACGCATGTCCAGGTATTCCCCCTTCACGAAGCTAACGACGCCCTCATCGCCCTCAAGCACGACGCCATTCGCGGCGCAGGCGTGCTTCGCATTGCGGACGATAATTGAAATGATACACCCCGTCGTAATGACAATACCCTTTCTCTTGGTTCTGATCCGTCTTTGATCCGTGTTAATCCGTGGCTAATTCTTTTCGGTGTACCGATCTTCTGTGGCTCTCCTGACTACTTTCTGGAAATTTCCATTGCTTGCGGCGAGTAATTAATTCGGCGCGTTTCGCGAATCCTTCCATCATCCACGGCTCCTTCCACAATCTCATAACCAAGAAGTGCAAAGACTCGCCCGCGGACAAACAATGGCCGGCTATTGCCATACCAGTCCACACAGGACGCGCGGCATTTGTCGGCTGTCGCACTCTTCGGATGAGCCACCAGGTTTCCCAGTTCCTGCAAATTCAGTGATTCGTTGTGAAGAAAAAGAATCGAGGCTGATTCGGTAAAAAGGTGCTTGTAACCCGCACGGGCCGGCTCGCTGATCGGCAGACCCAATATGCCGCTGTCCGGTCCATCCGCTTTGTAGAAGAATCCCTGGCTTCGCAACTCGCCTTGTGATGCTCCCTTTCGCTTATAGTCAAATGCGACTGCTGGAGCGTCGTCCAGGCGTACCGCGGTAAAGTGCAAGTCGTTTCCATCAGTGCCCACCACCACAGCATCCGAACCCATCGACTCGATGCGGTCAACGCCATGCACGAGCGGAAGCTTGACTACTTCTCCGTCACTCCATCTGACAGCGTAGACGCCACGACCATTGGACGTCTCCGGGGCTCCCCAACCGCTCCCGGTACCATAAAGAAGATATTCCCCCACAAATCGATTTTGAAAAGTATAACCTTTCGGCGTTGGCAGTTTCTGATAGTTCGAAGTTGGTGCTGATTCGCTGCCATCCGAAAAGCTTGTCAGCGGCACGCGCATCAGCGCCACGTCGCCCGAAGCACCCTCCGCATCCCACATCCCGTCGCCGGCCGCGCCGGAACGAACGAGCACGTTCAGGTTTTTGTCTTCGCTTTCCAGGAACGAGAACTGATCCACAGGCGCGCCGGATACCCCAAGAGCGCTCGGACTGGAGCCATCAAGCGGCATTCGATACACCATCGAGCGTGGTCGCATACTGTCGACTTCGCGGGTCCAATCCGTTGTCCAGACGTAGACCGACTCCGGTGAAACATAGAACACGCGACCTGCAGGTCCAACCACTCCCGTGGCCTCGCACTGCATATCCCCACGTCCAAGGTCGCACACGGTTACAGTGTGCAACGCCATGCCATAACCTGCATTGAGTTCAGCCTCGGGCCTGAAAATTCGTTTCGCCGAAACTATCCTGCGAAACTCGCCGGCTGTTGCACCCTTATGCCATTTGCGCATTGCTGGGAAGTTCTGGAACGGGTCCTGCGCTCCGGGCCAAATGTATAGCGGCGTATAAAAAATGAGTTTATTGCCGATCAGGCGGCTTGCATAATTGCGCGATGAATAATAGTCGTTTGAGCGCAAATGATACGTCGCACGATACCCAAGATTTCCGGCGCGATCGATATTAAACAGCCCGACCTCTGTGCCACCACGCTGATAGCTGTATCCGATCACTGCGATAGTATCCTCAGACACCAGCATCTCGTCATACCAGCTACCACCTGGATCTATGTCCGGCGCGAAGGCATCAATGACTGAGATTGGCTTCAACGCACTATTCCCAATTGCGACGGTGAAAAGACGTCCACGCCGCAACACCACCAGGTGATCGCCATGAAGCTTTACAATCCCACCTTCGTCCACTCCTGCGTGCTGCACATTCGTGACTGATTCATCATCCTTGCTGTCTTTCGCCATTGATGCGGCATCAAGACCACTGCTCTTGGCGACAGAAGCGGGTGCGGGTTGTCCCACATTGTTTGCCTCACGAAGATGGTCGCCGCGCTTTTTCTCTGCAAGCTCTTTGAAATATTTGGCCAGTTCCTCTTCCGATTGAAATGCATGCATCGTCTTCTTTGCCTGAGTCGATGAATTTGCATACGCGGTTGTTATTTTCTGGCCCTTTGCACAGCCAAGCCCGGCTGACACCGACAGCACTATCGCAGTCACGAGCAGTTTTGAGATTCTCATTGTCCTAATCATCTCGCTTTCCTCCGGTTTGAGATTCCGGCAATCGATTCCGAGGCTTGCCGCCGTTCACGTTCAGAACGGAGTGCTTGACAAGAACTTGCGCACAAATTCGAACATTTAAGAATTTTAGCGACTCAAGCCGCTCACCTTTCTTTCTGATAAGCTCGTGTCTTAGATAAATGCGGCAGAATCGAAGGGAAAGCGGAACTCGCCCGCTCCATCTCAACTTGCCATCAAAGAAACAGCCCCACTATCGACGAGGAGCTCGCTTCTCTGATATTTTTAGTAGCTCCTTCAACATCGCACTGTCAGCTCCGACAAGAAAGACTGTTCTTATCCTCCATGCCAACTGCCTCAATCACAGAGAATCGCGAGATGTTTCATGGCACAAAGCTCATTTCAGTTCTGCTTATATTGTTTTGTTTTGCCACACCGGTCGTATCTAAGCAGAACGGAACTTCGCCGCACCCTGACGCTGCAGGTGTTCTTAAAGGCTGGACGGAATTCTCATCAAAAGACGGTGGCTTTGAGATACTATTTCCGAAAAAACCGAAGCATAGTGTTGGGCAAATAGCTGTAAGCAAAATGTCGATTGAAACGAACTCGTACAGTGTAGAGGATGGAACTGCTTACTCTGTCCTGTACTTCGATGTGCCTCATTCGCCTTATAATCCGCAAGATACAAAGGAGTTGCTTAAAGGACTTCGAAGTTTTGTTGTCTCAGAACAAAAAGGAAATGTTCTCAGTGAAAGTCCTGTTTCGCTGGGAAGTAACTCCGGAAGCATGCTTTTGATTGGGCTCCCCGCGGGAGGTGTCGCCAGGGCCATGATTGTTGTGACTGCAAGACGGCTCTTTCGAGTATTAGCTGTCACACCAAAAGCAACTTCTCCAGATGCAGAGGAGTCGGCCTCTCAAATTGCCACGAAATACATCGAGTCGTTCAAGTTGAGCGCGACAGTTAATGACTTTCCTGAGGGCGAGGTGGATAAATACCTAAAGCAGGATCCCACAGCTATTCCTGGAAGTATTGGAAAAACGACAAGGCCTGTTTCCGTAGGGATACTTAACGGCAAAGCCTTGAATCTGGCACGTCCAGAGCTCCCCGACAAGGCACGCACCGCACGTATTTCAGGTGTTGTTCGTGTAAGAGTAGTCCTCGACGAAGTGGGCAAGGTGATTGCGGCCCAGGCGGATAGTGGCCCTGAAATTCTGAGGGCGGCCGCTGTTGCGGCTGCACGCTCATCTCGATTTTCTCCAACTCTACAGGACGGAAAACCTGTCAAGGTCGTTGGAACGGTACAGTACAGTTTTTTGTTTGATTAAGAGTCTGGAACGACCAAAGCAGCAGAGCCAGCCGGGGATCCGGTACATACGATCTCAAAGGGGTACATGCGAATGCTGCTGTTTCGACTCATCAGACGTTTTTATTGAATCTCTCGTCACCGTCGCTTGGAGCTGTCGCAAACGGACAATAGGAACTATAAATGTGGTGTCCACGCCCTGCGTTGCACTTATTTCAGCTTTGTCAGAAGTCCGACAACAGGCTTCCCACAAGATACGGAGGACAAAGCAACAGACTTCACTCTGGTCTCAACTGACTCTTGAAGATTTAACTTTCCCTCTTCACAACCGCTGACACACGAAGACCTCCATGTTTGAGCATACGGAAACCAGCGCCATCTCGTGGGCGCGCGACGATATCTCCCCCTGATTAGAGAGACTTCGGATATTCCACTAGCCGTACCGTCAGTCGTCGGAATCGGCTTACTTGCCGCCCTTCGGAATCGCGAAGGCGAACACTTTATTGTTACCGATGCCAGGCGCAATGTTGCGGTACCCGGAGCCCCAGTACACCGTTCCCTTCACGATTGACGGGGCGTCGATGACCGAGCCACCGCTGGCGAAGGTGAATAGGATAGCTCCGGTCCCCGCTTCGAGCCCGTACATCGCTCCGGAGTACGACCCGGCGTACAAGACGCCATTTGCGACGCTCAAAGCGCCGGGGTCGACTGTGCCCGGCGTCGGATCCGGAACCTGCCACAGGATTCTGCCAGTCCGTGGATCGAGAGCCGCCCACGAGCCCCAATTGATAGTCGGACCGCCGTTCGCGAGCGTGTACGTCAAGTGCAGAGCGTTTGAAATCGCCACGTAAATGCGGGTCCCGTCAGTCGCAGTCCCCCATTGGATGCCCCCTGTGGTGCCGCCGGGGCCGACAATGGAGCTCCAGACGACCGCGCCGTTGTCGGGATTGAAAGCCCAGTAAATCCCGCTTTTCTGTCCGTAGCCGACAAGATCGACATCGGGTTCTCCCGGCTGCCCTTTACCCTGACCGCGTCCGCGCTGCCCATCATCGCGAAAGCGCAGCAGGTTCGCGCCTGTGCCCCCGAAATCGAAGTCGGATCCGTGAGGCGTGGGGCAGTTCACGCCGGGTGGCAAGAAGAGACATGCCACCGTCCAGGCGTCAAAGCCTGACAACCTGTTCGCCCACTTGATCGCGCCCGTGTTCATATCAAGCGCCAGCACGCTGTCGAAGTGGTCATCCGGCGCAGCACAGTTTGCGTCTGAAGTGCCGTTAGCGAGCGCCTCCTGTTGACACTGCAGGACGGCCTCCGGCACGGTGTAGTTGTTTCCGACGCCGGTGAACAAAGATCCGCGACGGGGATCGATTGCAGGCGGCGCCCAGACCGCACCGCCGCTGTACAGATTCCTCTGCCCCCCGTTATCTGGCACCGTGAACGTCTTCCACAATATCGCACCGGTGAAGGCGTCCAGCGCCACAATGCTCCCGCGAAACGTGCAACACGGATATGAGGGATCCGTGGCGAGCCCTTCCTCCTGCGACGAGACGCCCACATAAACCGTGCTCCCATGGAACACCGGCGATCCGGTGATGAGCGCGGCCGGATGCGCATCGACCTGTGTGATCCAGCGCAACGCACCACTGTGGCGGTCGATAGCAATGATATGAGCGCCGACAAGGACCCCCTCAGCGGAAAGCCATGACGCCCCTCCGTTGTCGCCGATAATCAACTGGTCCCCGAAAATGGCCGGACTGACCCGTGAAATGCTTCCCGGCCTGCCGTTGTAGTCGGATATCTTCCGCGACCAGAGGAGGCGTCCATTATTGGCGCGAACCGCGAACAAGTTTCCCGCCCAATCCGGAAAATAGACTGTATTCCCAGCGACAGTTGGAGTGGCGGACACGTCGCTCCCAGTCTCAAACACCCACTTGGGGACGAGCTGATTCACGTTCTCAGTGCTGATCTTCCGCTCCGCCGGCTGACTCCTGGAGTTGTCCAGATCATGTGCGGCAATTCGCCAATCTTCGAGTCCATGCGCAGTTTGGGCGCCAATGCCGCTGTCGAATCCTCCCATTGCTGCAACCATCGCAAATCCAACAAAGAGCAGCCTCGCCGCTCTGATATGTAGTAATTGCATATTCCTTCCCCTTTCTCGTCGACAAATTGTTTATTGGGCGGGTCCACATGCCAGGGCATGTCGATCAGCCGACCAGAGTTGCCCGAATTGATCGACGCAATGGTCTGCATCATGTCCTGGAACAGACCTTCGGTCACCGCGTATGGACGGTCTTTGTAGCTGATAACGCCGATCGGAGCCATTTGATCCGCTGTAACGAATCCATCCGATACAAGGTTGTGCACCGAGTAGGAACTGCCGCATCTGCGAGCGGCGTCTCGGGTGTGCGTAATCGCAAACCCACTCAAGATGGTATCGGCCACCATCATGAATAGTGAGCTTGACCATGTAGGCCAGGGCAGGTGTATGAAGACTCGCGATACTCATGGAGTCTCCCGCGGGACAATGTGGTTGGGTGGTCGGGCCGGACCGCTGCCCAACGTCTGGACGGCGGCGAAAGGGGGATACGACGGACGTTTTGGAACACGCTATATATCACATGACCTTCGCATAATTCAAGGAGGTGCCAGCCAAATTGAGTGGGCTATTTGCCCCAGTGCTGTGCAATAAACACAGGAATGAAGAACGCAGTTGGCGATGTGTTGAGCGCTTTTATTCTTGACTTATGTTGTGAGTTCTACGAGTTCGCCCGGCGCAATCGTGAGAAGGGTTTCTTTTATTTTTGGAATAAGAGGTGCGAGCGTTTCATACTGATTGTCCGACCCAACAAGGACAATGAAGCGAAGGGAGCGCGACGAGAGGTTCTGTTGATGCTTAATGTTTTGGTCAATGGTTAGGAAGAGATCGAACTCACCTTCAACGAGTGAGAGGAGTTCGCCATTTTTCTTCTCGTGCCACCGCATCTCGTAGGCGGTCAGAACCACATACTCCCGAAGAAGACGTCTCAGGCGTCTATCAACGCAGTGGTCGAAAAAGATTCTCAAGCAGCGCTTCGCTCCTCTAAGAGCCCACGCCGGGCGAGCTCGAGCACGCCCACCACTTGCTCACGCGTGACACCCTCAAAGCCGTCAAGGAAGTCATCAATCGTGTGGCCGCCTTCAATGTAGTCGAAGAGGTTTTTAATCGGCACGCGGCTGCCGTAGAAGCAGGGAGCCCCACTCATCCTCTCTGGGTCGGTCCAGATGAGGCCCGGAACATTTAAGTCTTTTCGTGTCGTTGTGGGAAGCATAGCCGCTCTGTACCTCTCGAAACCCCTTAACATCATTAGTGTATCACGGGAGAGAAAAGCTGCCAGGTTTGCGAGAAGATTGTTGAGGCCGGGAAAATCTGAGTGCTGGACTCTCCATCTGTTTGGCACAATAGTCCAACAGCAAAACTACTATTCAACGGTCCCTTGACTCTTGAAGATTTAACTTTCCCTCTTCCCAACCGCTGTTATAATGGCCGTCACTATCCATCAAAACCACTGAGGAGCCACCTAAATGTCCAGCAACGAAGTCACGGCAAACCAGCAATTGATCCTTGCCAACCAGCAGACAATTCTTACCAACCAGGAAAGGATCGAGGCAAATCAGGCAAAGCTTGAAATGATGCTTGCTAACCAGGAGACAATTATTTCGAATCAGGAACGCATCCTCAAGAATCAGGAGGCAATCCTCGCAAGGGTTGGCGCGTAAATTTTTTGGTTCCGACCTTGCCGGGAAGACTGAACTGGGATTAACCGCTTTCTATCTGCGTTTTTTTGCATACTTCTGCGGCTAATCTTCTTCCGATATCACCATTCTCTTTCCAGCATTTCGGACAGTACATTTTTAGGGGCCGTCGTCAGGCTACCCTTCCGAGTTGCGGTCCTTTTCGAGCAAAACCGTCGTTCTTTCCGTCACACTCAGGGGTTGCGCAATCTCGGCAGTGTGTACCCTTCCGGACGACCAGTTGAATCCGCCACCGGGGAGTCCGCCTGCGGAAAGAACTCTGTTCTCTCCTGAGCCCGTTATTCTCGACGCTGATTCTTCCTGCGGTACGTCCTCAATGAAAAGAAGGCTGTAAAGTGTCCACGAAAGTCCTGCCACGAAGACCGTGAACGGAATTATCATGGGACCGGGTGTGTCGAAAATTGCGCACAGCATTATTGCAAATGGGAACAACACGGCACTCAGGAACATCAGCTTCGCACCCTGTCGCATGCGCTTGCGACTCTTTTTCGGCACTTGCGAAGGCGCTACCTCAGGTAGCTCAATCAATCTATCGGCGTGCTCCAGCCATAGACTCAGCTGGGTAATTCCCAACCCGCAACGATTGCAAAATCGGACGTCGGTAGACAGCTGCTGTTGGCCGCATTTTGGACAGTACATACAAACACCTCAGACAGTTGAGAGAACACAATACCACTTGACTCACTTAACGTCTTTCGCAGTGATATTGTTCTCAAAACCTCAACAATCACTCCTTATCTCGGCAATCCGAACTGTCGACTGGAAATAACAAGTCCGATTCAGATTGTTTTGATCCGCGTTTTATCCGCGTTCATCCGCGGCGAATCTTTCTTACTCTTTCGCCCCAGCCTTCACCAATAGCGCAACTATTCGCTCCTCAACAATCTTAGCACTATAAATTCGCTCGTTCTCATGCAGCTTACGCGCGTATTTCAACGCCGTCATTCCGTCCTTGTTTCTCAAATCTACCCTCGCACCCTTTCCCAACAAAAACTCCACACCTGCCATTCCTCCCGATTGCGCGGCCATTATCAGTGCCGAGTTGCCCATAGCGTCCTGGGCATTCAGATCCGCGCCTTTGTTTAGCAGCGGTCTCATAATGTCGTCAGGGACAGTTCCCCCAGAATTCCCGGCAAGTATCAATGGCGTTCTGCCATCTTTGTCCCTGGCGTCTACCTCGGCGCCATGCGCGATCAATGCCTCAACAATGTCGGAATGAAAACCCGTGGCGGCAATGTGAAGTGCCGTCTGGCCGTTCTTGTTGCGGAAGTTCACTCCAGCCTTGCCGGCCAAAAGCGCCTCCGCCGCATCGCCGTCGTTGCGTTGCGCTGTCCACATCAACGCCGTCTCGCCATTATCATTCACAGCGTCTACGTCCGCTCCCCTCGCCAGCAAAAGCTTAAGAATGTCGATACCGGAATAGCCGAACTGTGCTGTGAGTATCAGTGCCGTCTCATTACGATTGTCGCGAGTGTTAACATCTACTCCCTCTGCGAGGAGCGTCTTTATTTCATCCAACCTGTTGAACCTCGTCGCTCGTAAAAGCGCGAAGCCTCTTGTTGCCTTCAATACTTCAGAGTCGTCCTTATAGTTTCGGCTCGAGCTCGCGCCTTTGGCCCGCAAAAACGTCGCTACCTCTGCGTTGCCGTTCTCCACCGCGTAGTCCAACGCCGTGCTGCCGCCGTCATCTTTCAAATTCAGATTCGCGCCCTTGCCTGACAGGAGCTGGACCACATCCATCTTGCCCTTGTCAGCCGCAACCATTAACGCAGAGGTCCCTTTGTTATTCTGTGCGTCGACATCAACACCCCTTTCCAACAGCAGCCTGACGATCTCGATCGGACCCTCCCATACTCCAACGGTTTCGATGAGAGCCGTGTTTCCGTCTCTGTCCTTCGCCTTGACATCCGCACCGTGATCGAGCAACAGCCGAACAACCTCCGGATGCGATATCACTCCGCCCGCTTCTGACATGTGCTGAACCACGGAATGAAGCAATGCTGTTCTGCCGCCCTGATCTCTGGCATTTACGTCGGCTCCCTTTTTCAAAAGCAGTTCAATCATCGGCAATCGGGTTTCGACCGAATAGCGATTGTCGATCGTCGACGCTTTCATAAGTGCCGTTTCGCCATTTTTGTTAATAGCCTTGAGATCGGCCCCCGCGTCGAGCACCATTTGTAATGCTTCCACAGACCATCCACCCGCGGCCGCCATCAGGACGGTTTCGTCATATCTTCCCGAGTCGGTTGCGTTGACAGGGGCACCTTTTTTCAACAACAACCGGACCACCGATGGTTCAGCATTTCTTACGGCTGCGAAGATCGCCGCGTCATGGTTTGCGTGAACGTCAGCACCACGATCGATCAGCAGCTCGGCGATCGTCGCGAATTCCGCTCCCCCATCCCTGACTGCATCAGTCAGGGCCGTATACCCGTTCTTGTCGGCTGTGTTAACATCCGCGCCTTTATCCAACAAGAGTTTTACCAGAGATGCATCGGGCCAGTTAATTGCATATTGAAGTGCAAAGTGGCCATTTATCGGTTCCTTTGCGTTGATGTTTGCCCCCTTGCTCAACAGCGTCTGAATTTTTGTTACGTCTCGTTTCTGCACAGCGTCCAGGAACTCTTGGTCCAGACTGCCTTGTGGTAGCGCAGCCGAAAGATTTACTGTAGCCAGGCAGCCCATCACCGCTGCAAAACAGAAACAAAGACGAAACTTGTGTAAATGACTCATTGGGGTACACCTCAACGTGATTTCCTACACCTCACCCAGTATATGACGCATCTGTCCAACGTGGTTTGCACTAAGCAGTAACAAACCGTGCCCGTCAGTGCCAGGACCACTCTTGGATTAGCACGCCTCGGTTGGCATACGGCGCGAGCAGCCGACACTCAGACGCATGATTTCAGCAATTCAAAATTCAAAATTCGTAATTCAAAATTTCCCAGCATGCGGCTCTGCCGCGCTGGGACCTTCTGCGGCTAATCTTCCCCTGATATACCACTCTTCTCTGGTATGATTTACACGCGATCAGACCACTTCCGTTTTTGATCCGCGTTCTATCCGCGTTTATCCGCGGCTAATTCTTCCGTTGTACTGGGGCCTGCGGCTGGCCCCATTTTTACAAGCACCAATGATCAACATCGACGGCTCATACGGCGAAGGCGGCGGCCAAATCCTTCGCACTTCACTCGGTCTCTCGCTGGTGACCGGCAAACCCTTTCGCATCGAACGCATTCGCGCGGCGCGGAAAACGCCGGGCTTACTGCGCCAGCATTTGACCGCTGTCAACGCAGCCACCGCAATTGGTCATGCTGAAGTCACCGGCGCAACACTTGGCTCGCGCGAACTAACGTTCATCCCCAGCGAAGTTGTCCCTGGCGAATACTCGTTTGCTATAGGCACAGCGGGCAGTACCGCCCTGGTATTACAAGCCATCTTGCCGGCCCTGCTCATGGCTGCAGGTCCTTCGGTCCTAACACTTCAGGGTGGCACCCACAATCCATTTGCTCCGCCCTTTGACTTCCTCCAAAGGGCGTTCCTTCCACTGCTCAACAAGATGGGACCGACCGTTAAGGCAGAACTGGAACGCCCGGGCTTCTACCCCGCCGGAGGTGGTAAGGTCCGATTCACTATCACGCCCGCGAACAAACTCAAACCATTCGACATGCGCGAGCGAGGCGACATACGCTCGCGCAAAGCGACGGCCCTGGTCGCAAACCTGCCCGCCAACATCGCAGAACGAGAATTGGCCATTATTGGTCGCAAACTGTCCTGGAACCCCGAATGTCTTCGCCAGGAGGTCACCCGCAATTCAAATGGTCCGGGCAACGTCGTGTCGATAGAGATCGAAAGCGAACATATTACGGAAGTCTTCACTGCGTTTGGTGAACGAGGTCTTCCCGCCGAATCAGTTGCTGACAAAGCAGTAAAAGAGGCCCGGCGTTACCTGGCAAGCGGAATACCGGTGGCGGAGTACCTGGCCGACCAACTCCTGCTCCCAATGGCTCTTGCCCGCGGTGGTGCATTCACGACTTCCACCCTTTCGCGCCATGCCCTGACAAACATTGAGATTATCCATAAATTTCTCGACATCCGAATCTCCGCCACTGCCCCATCCAAACGAACTTGCATCGTCGAAATCGCCTGAGAAACATGTTTAATGTCCAACCACAACTCTGAACAACTTTTACCCCGCAAGACCGATATCGGCAAAGCGCTCTTACTGTCAGGTGCCGAACTGCGCGACGGCCTTCGCTGGATGCGACAACACCTCTACGTAATCCTGATTCTTATGCCGGTCGTGTTCGGCATCACCTACATGACCATCTCACAGGCGGTCTATGACCTCTCGGCCTTGACGCCTCCTGTGCCGTTTATTCAACTGTTAGTTGCGGTCGTCTGCGCCTTCGGACTAATTCCCTTAAACCTTTCCAATGCCAGTCGAGAAATCTATCACCTTCGCCAACCTGCCGCGTTTGCCGAATCGCTGCCGGTTACAAAAACGACGCACCTGCATTTTGCACTCCTGATGCGACTCGGCCGAACCGCTGTCTTCGGCCTGGTGCTTTTCGTGCTTTGCTCATTGCTTGGTCGCTCTGGGGAAACGAGCATTTCGACTCTCGCCGCTCTCGCACTTCTTAGTCTGCTCACTGCGCAGACTGGGACGCTTGCGGCGCTCTATTGGATCCACTGGGGCAATACAAAGCGGAGGGCAATCGTCCTGGCTGCCCTGTTGGTTGTTTCTCTTAGCTCCATCCTGTGTGGACTATTGCTTTTGTATTTCGTCAACCGCACCGCCTTCTTCGGGCTATTCCCTGGCAAGCATCAATCCTGGTCCATACCTTTCCTCTATGCTGCGACACTGCTGTTTGCCGTCGCCGTTTATATTCTCACGCACCGTTCGCACAAACGATGGCGCGCCGCCGATATCGACTACGCACAACGTCTGGGCCGTGAAGGCTCGGGTAGCTTGAAGCTTCCAACCCTTCTGAATCGTTCTCTTCCACGAAGTGTTTCCGCTATGCTCAAACGCGACCTGCAACTGACCACCCGCGTATTCTCTTCGGCGGTATACCTGGTTGGTGGTATTTGTCTCCTGGTTGCAGCTCTCCTTGTCGCATTGCTGACAACCACTGTGCTGCCAGGTGAACAATCGCCCGCTGTACAGGGCTGGGCCAGTGCGACCTGGTTGCCCCAGGTCCTTGTGATTAAGGCAGCCTGCGTTCTCGCTGTCGCCGTGGCCTCGACCCTGCTTCCGGTGCTTGTTCATTACCAAAACCCCTACCTTTGGCTTGAACGCTCGCTTGGTGTCACTGGACAGAATCTTCTGCAGGACAAGATGTGGTACACGCGATGTATAACCTTGCCTGTGATGTTACTTATATATGCAGTTGGCATCATTGCCGCTATGGCGGGTGGTAATACGGTGCCCGTCTTTTACACTTTGCCTTTGCTTGCGGAATGTGTTTGGCTGTGGTGGCTGATAAGCTCCCTTTCCGGCGCCCTTGCGTTTGAGATACCTGATCGTCCCGGTCTGTCCCTTGTTCTGATTTTAACGGTTGGCATTGCCGGCGGCGGACTAAGTGCGGCCTTGTGGATTATGGGAGTGGCAATCTATGGTATGGGTATGGCTTCGCTCCTGGAACGGGGCGGCGCCCGCGCGCGTTATTACCTGCTGAGCGAGGTCGAGTGAATAATAACCTTGTCGATGTATTCGACGTCACAAAACGTTACGGGCCGACCACCGCTGTACAAGGTGTCAGCCTTTCAATTCGCGCTGGGGAGACCTATGCGCTGGTCGGCGCCAACGGTGCTGGAAAGTCAACGCTGATTCGCAGCATCGTCGGCGTAACGGTTCCGGACGAAGGCCACATTCTGGTCTGTGGGGAGGACACAAAATCGCACGCTGTACGGGCGAGGCGGCACATCGGATATCTTCCCGAAGAGTTAACTCTTTACGCACGCCTGACTGGCCGAGAGTATCTTGAACTGGTCGCTGGCTTAAAGGATGCAGACCCGCGACAGGTTCCCACGGAGCTGGACTTTTTCGAACTACACAATGTCGCGGATAAGTGGGTGGGAGGCTATTCTCTCGGGATGCGCAAAAAGCTCGGTCTGGCTGCCGCACTGATTGGCCACCCTTCGGTTCTGGTCCTGGATGAACCGCTCAACGGACTTGACGTCGAAATGATAAGGAAATTGCGTGTGCGCCTCACGGCCGAATGTGAATCCGGTAATGCGCTACTTGTTTCATCTCACCTCATGGACTTTGTCGAACGCACCGCTCATCGTGTCGGCGTAATGAGCGCGGGCCGACTCGTCGCCGAAGGCTCACCCCAGGAACTGCGCAATCGCACAGGGCTCGTCGATGTTCCGTTCGAGGATGTCTTCTTTCACCTCACGTTTGATTCCACTGGGTGACTTCTCGCTATTCTGCCGACGTGGCATGGGCATCTGGATGACGAAACTACATGGGCAGGATGCCCATGTAGTTTCGTCATCCAGACCGATTGAATAAACCTGCCGTGCAAATTACAAGAGAATGGACCCATGAGTCCGCCAAATCCCGGGCTCACAGGTCCATTCTACCTTACTATCCTTTTAACTTGTCTTGATCCGCCTTCTATTGCCTGTGATCCCGACAACGACATCCCTGGCTTTGAGCGCGAGCGAACTTTCTGTAATCAAAAGTATTCGCGCGCCAGCGCGCAGCCTTCACTAGCCTCT
>Ga0137359_10002456_pt1 | contig 14900 bp, 10 predicted proteins | sample Mad1_40_16metaG_FD_108281 | JGI IMG/M metagenome (GOLD analysis project Ga0137359, IMG submission 108281) | Vadose zone soil microbial communities from Angelo Coast Range Reserve, California, USA - Mad1_40_16 metaG | ecosystem: Environmental > Terrestrial > Soil > Vadose zone | place: USA... | reverse complement strand
CGCGTCCCCGGCGCGGTCGGCCTTGGGAGTATGTGTTCTACGCCGACTTTCTGCGTGGAGACGACGAACCGGCCCGCAACGCCCTGCACCATCTCTGCGAAGTCGCCGACCTGGTAAAAGTGCTGGGGATTTATCCGGCTGCCTGAAAGTGGGGGGCGGACCCTCTTGTCCGCCCGCTTTTGACTTGGAGGCGGGCATGCAGAATCAAGTCGACGCCTCGTTTACCAAACAGCCGCACAGAACCAACTCCAAGGGCAGTGGACAAGAGTCCCCCAACTGCAACATCCCATTTCGGGTCGGCGCGAACCTTGCTTTCGTTACCATCCGCCTCAGCACCTTTGAGTGGTACAAATCACCCGTGGAGGGTTTAGAATTCAACTACTTTCAGAGAGTTTTCAGGCTTGCATCTTTCGCGACCTTTAGATCATCAAAACTTGAGTACAAGACACTCAAGGGGAAATATGGCAGAAAAAACGCGCACTGAGCGCACTCCAAAGCCAAAAGTAGCAGAAGAAGAAACTGGGGTACTGCCGATCCTGCCGGTCCGGGATACAGTACTGTTCCCCCATGCCGTGCTTCCCCTGACCGTAGGCCGGGAAAGCTCGGTTCAACTGATCAACTCTCTGGGTGAGGACAAGACCATCGTCGTGGTGGCGCAGCGGGAAGCCCGCGTCGACGCTCCACAAGCGAGCGATCTCTATACGGTGGGAACCTTGGCCGTGGTGCACAAAGTGGTCAAGATGCCTAACCAGAGCCTTTTCGTATTTGCGGAAGGCTTGGAACGGGTGCGCCTGGCCGAGTTTGTCCAACTGACGCCTTTCATGCGGGGAAAGGTAGATTCGGTGCCCGAGTCCATTCCGCCCAAGAGTTCCGAGGTGGAAGCGCTGCAGCGCAACGTTCTCACCTTGTTCCAGCAAATCGTGGCGGGCTCGCCGACTTTATCGGACGAGCTTTCCACCGTGGCCATGAATATCGATGAGCCGGGCCGGCTGGTGGATTTCATCGCCTCCTCGCTGCCTTCGCTGTCGACCGCGGATAAACAGGACACACTTGAAACAACCGACGTCCGGGTGCGGCTGGAGAAGATCAACCACCATCTGGCCAAGGAACTCGAAGTGCAGCAGCTGCGCAATAAGATTCAGTCCGAAGTGCAGGACCGGGTGCAGCAGACGCAGCGCGAGTACTACTTGCGTGAGCAGATGAAAGCCATCCAGAAAGAACTGGGTGAGCAGGACGAAGGTGCGCGAGATACCGAAGAACTTCGTCAGAAGATCGATAACGCGGGCATGCCGGATGATGTCAAGAAGGAAGCCCTGAAGGAGTTGGGCCGCCTGGCTCGGATGTCACCCATGGCGGCAGATTACTCCGTGACCCGCAACTACGTGGAGTGGCTGGCGGCGCTGCCCTGGGCGAAAACTTCCGGCGGCGAAGTCGACATTCTGAAGGCCAAGGAAATCCTGGACACCGATCACTACGACCTCAAAAAAGTGAAGGATCGCATCTTGGACTATCTTTCGGTACGTCGACTGAAGCCGGGAATGAAAGGTCCCATTCTCTGCTTCGTCGGACCTCCGGGCGTGGGCAAGACCTCGCTGGGCAAATCCATCGCGCGTGCGCTGGGACGCAAATTCGTCCGCATCTCATTGGGCGGTGTACATGATGAAGCCGAGATTCGCGGCCACCGCCGGACTTACATCGGTGCCTTGCCCGGGCAAATTATCCAGGGCATTCGCCGCGCTGAAACCAAAGACCCGGTTTTCATGCTCGACGAAATCGACAAAGTCGGGCGTGATTTCCGAGGCGATCCCGCCTCGGCATTGCTCGAAGCCTTGGATCCCGAACAGAATTCCACCTTTCGGGATAACTATCTGGATGTGACTTTCGATCTCTCGAAGGTGCTGTTTATCACCACCGCGAACATGCTGGATCCGGTCGCGGAGCCGCTGCGCGATCGCATGGAAATCATCGAACTCCAGGGGTATACCGAGGAAGAAAAGGTTCACATCGCTTTTCAGTATCTGATTCCCCGACAAATCGAAGAAAACGGAGTGACTGCGGAGCAGATTGAATTTCCAGAAGACGGTGTAGCCTTCTTAATCCGGCACTACACCCGCGAAGCCGGAGTGCGCAATCTGGAGCGCAACATTGGCACCATTTGCCGCAAGCAGGCTCGCCGCCTGGCGGAAGGAAAAACCGAAAAGCTGATAGTGACCAGGGAAGTGGTGCAGGAGATGCTCGGCGGGATCAAGGTTCGGAGCGAGGGCGAGATCGCCGAACGTACCAAGCGTGCCGGTGTGGTTGTGGGTCTGGCCTGGACTCCTTCGGGTGGTGATGTCCTGTTTGTCGAAGCCAACACCATGAAGGGCAAAGGCGGCTTCACCATGACTGGACAGATTGGCCAGGTCATGCAGGAGTCAATGCAGGCCGCTCTCACCTGGGTGCGCTCGAATGCAACCCACCTAGGGATTCCGGAGACCTTCTTCGCCGAACACGACATTCACATTCACGTGCCGGCGGGCGCGATCCCAAAAGATGGTCCGTCCGCGGGAGTGACCATGGCCACTGCTTTGGTGTCGTTGCTTACCGGACGGCCGGTACGTCCGCTTACCGCCATGACGGGTGAAATCACGCTCAGCGGAGATGTTCTGCCCATCGGTGGGGTGAAGGAGAAAGTCCTGGCCGCCAAACGCGCCGGTGTCCATGACGTGATTCTCCCCGCCGAAAACAAGATGAACGTCGAGGAAGACCTGACTCCGGAGCAACTCGAGAACGTTCAAGTTCACTACGTCAAGACGATTCCCGAGGTGCTGGAGTTGGCGCTCCCCTCAACGCCGCGCGAGAAGAAGCTGGACGAAGAGGTGCGCGAAAAGGTACTCAGCGCCCAGGCAGTTTCATAAGTTCAGCTTTTTTGTCGGTTATTGCCAGTTTCCCGAGACCGAAGACAGACGGAAACTGGCATTTTTGTTTACCTGTAAGTCATTTATTATCAATAGATAATACACACTAGGCTGTATAGAACTTATCTGTCGTCGAAGGGTTTAATGTAGGTGAGTGGTTGCCATTACGGGCGCACCGAGGAAGGATATGCCCAAGACTGAGACATACCGGGCGTGGTTGGTCGGAGTTGTTCTGGCGGGCGTGTTGCTGATGCTGCAAAGTCCCGTGACATCGGGGGCGCAAGATCAAGATGATCAGGATCCGCCGAGCATCGCGGCGCGGATGAATTACACCCAGGGTTCGGTTACTTTTCAGCCGGGCGGCGAGGGCGACTGGGTGAATGCTGTCCCCAACCGTCCACTGACCAGCGGCGACAATCTTTGGACCGATCAGGGTTCGCGCGCCGAGTTGCATATTGGCTCGACCGCGGTGCGCCTGGCTGCCGAAACCAGCCTTACGCTGCTCGATCTTAATGAGCGCACCACGCAACTTCGCTTGTCCGAAGGCACCGTTATCCTGCGGCTACGCCATCTCGATGACGGTGATCTGGTTGAAGTAGATACACCGAATCTCGCATTCAATCTGCAACGCACCGGCGAATACCGGATTGATGTGGACAGCAACGGTGATGTCACCAAGGTCAGCGTCTGGAGTGGGCGCGGAGAAGTTACAGGCGGCGGATATTCCTACACCGTGGTAGCCGGGCAATCGGCTCGCTTTTCCGGCAGCGATCAGCTGAACTACGACATCGCGCAGATGCCGCGGCCAGATGGTCTTGATAACTGGGCCTTTCAGCGAGACCACCGCGAAGACCGAGCCGAATCAGCCAACTATGTTTCACCGGAAATGACCGGCTATGAGGATCTTGACGATTACGGCCGTTGGCAGTATGTCGGCGGTTACGGAACGGTTTGGGTTCCGGCCGGGGTTGCCTCGGATTGGGCGCCGTATCGCAACGGACATTGGGCTTACATTGACCCCTGGGGCTGGACTTGGGTAGAAGATGAGCCCTGGGGCTTCGCGCCATTTCACTACGGACGCTGGGCCTATGCGGGAAACCGCTGGTGCTGGGTGCCAGGACCGGTTGCCGTCAGGCCGGTGTACGCGCCAGCTTTGGTCGCGTTTGTGGGCGGAGGCGGATTTGCCATCAGCGGAGGCCCAGGCGTGGCCTGGTTCCCGTTGGCTCCCGGCGAAGTGTACATGCCGTATTACCGGGGAAGCCGCGGCTATGTGGAGCGCTTGAATGTGACCAACACGGTTGTGAACGTCACCAAGGTGACGAATGTGTACAACGTCTATAACTCCAACCAACGCAATGTGACCAACATCACCTATGTAAATCAGCGGGTGAACAATGGCGTGACCGTGGTTTCGCGGGATACATTCATCAACGCCCGACCCGTGGCTCGGAATCTGGGCCACGTCGATACCAGGCAGATAGCTGAGGCTCCAGTCGAACGCGGGGTTTCAGTACAGCCGGTTCGAGCCAGCGTCCTGGGCGCGGGAACCCCCGCCAGATTCAGACCGCCGCAGGCCATTATCAATCGCCAGGTGGTTGCGACCCAACGGCCAGCTCCTCCCAAGCAGCCTTTCGAGCAGCGGCAGGCGGCGACTAACGTACGTACGGTACAACCGGTCCCGCCGCAGCCACTGGTCGATCAAAGTAAGAACAATCAGGCCAACGGTCGGCCGGTGGCACGTCCGCAAGAACCCCTGCGTCCAGCGGAGACCCAGCAAGCCTCGCCTATGGGAATGCCGCGACCTGATGCCCGGCCGCAGCGTCCGATTGCCAACCCGCGTGAGGCCGAGCCCATGCGTGGCGAGGCGCCGGCGGTCCCACGTCCGCCCCAAGCCCGCGACAACCAAGCCCGTGGCAACGAGAACAGGGGCAACGAGACTAGGGACAACGAGAACAATCGCTTTTCGCAAGGCTGGTCACATCCCCAGGCAAAGCCGGTGCCCCCGGTGCAGCAAAAAAACGCAGCCCAGGCGCGTGAAGACGAGAACAAGTTCCGCAACTGGCAGCAACAGCGCCAGCAATCTGCGCCAGCGCAGAATCGTGCGGCGCAGGAACAGCACCAGCAACCACGACAGCAAGAGCCGCATAAGCAGGAAAATAAGCCGCCGAGACCGCCGAGCCCAAACTAACCTCATGGCAAATGCCAGCTCCAAAGAGGAGGAGTTGGCATTTCCCTATGTCTGATCCTTTACGCCAACCTTCAGCCAAATCACTTGCGATAGACTACTGAGAACCGGAAACTGGAAACCGGGAACCGGTTTTTATGCAAATCCGCGTTTTATTCTTCGGCATGCTAAAAGATCTCGCCGGACGGGCGAGCGACTCTCTCAGCTTGCCCGAAAACGCCACCCTGGGCGACGTTCTCCATCACTACGAGCAAACTATTCCGCGGGAGTTGATCGCCTCACTGGCCATGTCAGTGAACCAGGAATACGCCGCACCCGATGCTAGGCTGAACCAAGGCGACGAGGTTGCACTCCTGCCGCCGGTGAGCGGCGGGTCCGCGGAAGACTCGGTACACGCGATTTGCGGGCGCAGCGCGCACGCGGCCATTGTCAGCGGGGTGATCGACACGGTTTCTCTCCTGAAGGCCATCAAACATCCCGAGGACGGGGCCGCCGTCGTCTTCGAGGGCATCGTCCGCAACCACACTCGTGGCCGCCGCACTCTCTACCTCGATTACGAAGCCTATGAGGAGATGGCACTCAAACAGATGGAGGAATTGGCGGAGCGGGCCCTGGCGGACTTCAAGATTCGCGACGTTGTGATCGTCCATCGCCTCGGTAGGCTGGAAATCGGCGAGACCAGCGTGTTGATTGCAGTGGCGTCAGCCCATCGGGCGGCCGCCTTCGATGCCTGCCGCTGGCTTATCGACACCCTCAAGCGTAGCGTGCCTATCTGGAAGAAGGAGTCTTTCGAAGACGGCGCCGTCTGGGCCGATGGTGAAGCCTTCCCGGACGACATTCCCAGCGCCCAAGGCACCCATTCCGCAGGGCGCGCATCTAAGTGAAAAGCCGTTTTCGCTCTAGGTGGAGACTGCGGCGACACACCTTACCTTTCCTGATGAAACGAGTTGCAACTGCTGGCCTTGTGCTGGTCCTCTGCCTTGTCTCCGCTGCTCAGGAGTCCGATACCACCTTCAAGGTTGACGTCAAGCTGGTGAACGTGTTCGTGACCGTGACGGACGAGCACGGTGGCCCCATCGCCGGTCTGAAGAAAGAAAATTTCGAACTGATGGAAGACGACAAAGCGCAGAAGGTCGCGCTCTTCGACAAGGAATCGGCTCTGCCGCTCAATATTGTCCTGGCCATAGATACCAGCCTTAGTACCCGCAAGGACCTTCCGCTCGAACTGGCCTCGGCTCGTCGTTTCGTCCATGCCATTCTGCGCCCGGTTGACGTGTTGTCGCTTTACGGGTTCAGCGAAACGGTGAGTGAACTAACTGGTTTTACCCCGGACCTAAGGGTCATCGACCGCGCCATCGACCACATCCGCCTGGGCTCGGCCACAGCTCTGTATGACGCATTATTTCTGGGATCAGAGGCGCTGGAGCCGCGGCAGGGCCGCAAGGTGATGGTGGTCATCACCGATGGGGGCGACACCATGAGCAAAGTGAATTACCAGGAAGCGGTGCGCGCCGCCGAAACCGCCGAGGCCATCTTGTACAGCATTATCGTGGTGCCGATCGAAGCCAGCGCGGGACGGGACACGGGCGGCGAGCACGCCCTAATCCAGCTTTCTGCGGATACTGGGGGCAAATATTTCTACGCCTCTTCACTGGCGCAACTCGACGAAGCTTTCCACCAGATCAGCGACGAACTGCGGACCCAGTACTTGCTGGCGTACTATCCTTCGCAGCGGCTTTCCGATTCAGATTTCCGACGCATCCAGGTCAAGGTAAAGGGAATCCCGTCGGATTCCGATTTCAAAGTGCGTCATCGGACGGGATACTTCACGTCCAAGTCGCACTGAATGTTTTTCGTAGTCGTGTAGGGCGGACACTCTTGTGCGCCGCCCCCCTTGTAGTTGATTTTGATTTTGGGGAAACTTGATTGCTGTCTGGTGAAAGCGGGAGCCATGCGAGGTTTGCACAGGTAAGAGTCCAAGTCAAAGGCGGCGGACAAGAGTGTCCGCCCCACACGGCAGGATGCCTCCACGACTGGCACCGGACCGGTTGACGAGACAAATTCCCTTGTGAAAGTCTTATGAGATTGCTAATCGCAGGTTGTCCGTTGCCGGGCTAGGTTGTGCCCGGTCGCGAGGCTGACCGCTTCTGCCTTCCTTCAATCCGGGCAGTGGAATGCTTTTCGGTTCTCCGCGTGTGGAAGGTCCGAATCTTTGCAAGGAAGGTAAGCTAGACGAATGTCGAGCAATACTGGTTGTGCCCGTTCCACCTTCAGACAGTCAATTCTGTGGATCGGAGCGATCACGGTTCTTCTCGTGATTTCGTCGCTGGCATTCGCCCAGGAGTCCTCCACCGGCAACGTCTCGGGAACCGTAACCGGGCCCAGGGGCGCGTCCGTCAGCGGGGCTGAGATTACCATCACTCCCAGAATCACCGGACGAGCCATCAAGACCACGACCAGTCCGGCGGGCACCTACGCCGTGCGCGATCTGGTTCCCGGAGAATATATTCTGCACGTGGAGGCCAAAGGCTTCCAGCCCTACGACCTTCTCTTGAGAATCCAGGCAGCGGCGACTGCCACCGGTGACGTCAAACTCCAGCGAGTGGTGGTTGCTGGACCCATGTTGGTGAATACCGAGACGCCGGAAGTGCGGGGCGCGGTTACCTCCAGCCAGATGGAGCAGGTTCCCACCGATCGTGGCTTTTTGGATTTGACCCGGCTTGAACCCGGAGTTCAGTTGCTCGACGGTCAGGTACTCGCCCCCTCGAAGAGCGGCCTTTCCGCGGCTTCGGTCGTTGGCCGCAATGGCCGCACTACGCGGATGCAAGTGGATGGCTTGGATATCACTGACGAAACCGTGGGCGCCACCACTACCAATGTGCCGGTGGGTGCTATCCAGGAAGTGCGGGTCAGCCAATCGCTGCTTCCGCTCTCTTCCGGGCTGGCTTCGTCCGGTGTGGTGAACCTGACTACAAAGTCCGGCGCGAATGATATTCATGGCCAGCTCTTCGGCGCCTTTCGCGACAAAACCGTTGGGGTGGCGAAGTTCCCCGGCGATCTGAACAATTCCTATTCACGCGAGGTTTTCGGCGGAAACGTCGGCGGGGCCTGGAGGAAAGACAAGCTCTTCTACTTTCTATCCGGCGAATATTTCAAGCAAGATCGTAGCGCCCCGGGGGTTTTCAACGCCCCTTTCGACGGTATCAAAGCGAGCTACAATGCTCCGTTTCACCAGACTGAACTGGCAGGCCGCCTGGATTACAAACTCTCTCCGCGATCGCAGCTTTTCTACCGCTTCACCTATGACAACAGCAGCGTGGTGAATGCCTTCGGAGGCAGCAACTTCCAGCCGCTTAAGAGCCGCGACAACACACCTGGTAACGCCGTCGGTTTCGATATCAGCCGGGGATCGACCGTCCATAGCGTTCGCTTCGCCTACGACCGGTTCTCCAACAACATCGCAGATGCAGTGCTGGGAGCAAACGTTTTCGATCCCGCGCCTGGAATCAGTCTGAATTTCGGCGGTGGGTCCGGGTTCGCCAGTGGCCCCAACCCTCAAGCCCCCCAGAAAACCGTTCAGGTCAACAAGGAAGTAAGGTACGACGTCACCAAAATCTGGGGAGCCCATACGCTCCGCGCGGGCGCGGCCGTGAACAAGATTAACAATCTCATTTCCGCCAATCTCTTCGGCCTAGAGCCGCAAGTGGGATCGGACACCAACCCGGCGACGAGCCTGTTGGCGGCGTTGGGGCCCTTTGCCGGAGGCGCAAGCAATCCGCTGAACTACCCGTTGGATAGCATCACTGTCGGAAATGGCTTCAGCTGTTTCAGCGAGAAGTCGGCGTCCGGCTCATCCTGCGGCGGCTTCAGCGACACCCGCATGCAAGCCTATGCCGGGGATAGCTGGAGAGTGCGCCCCAACCTGACGGCAACGATTGGCGTGCAGTATGTTCGCGATACAGGACGTACCGATTCGGATCTGCCCTCGATTCCATGCTCGGCGGTCGCAGCTTCTTACGGGGCTCTGGCGCCCTGCTCCGGCAGCGACAATCTGCTCAATCACTTCGGAGCGGTTCCCGGCATCGGTAATCGCGTGCGTCAGCCCGACCTGAATTTCGCTCCGCAGTTCGGTCTGGCGTGGGATCCGGGCAAGAGCGGACGAAGCGTTGTCCGGGCAGGCATCGGCATGTACTACGACAACAACGTTTTTCGCAATGTGCTGCAGGATCGCGTGGCCCGTCTGGCGAATGGCAGGTTCAACGCGCAGGCGAATGATCCATGCGCCGGCCACAGCGTGGTTATTTTCCCCGGCAACGTCGTGCAAAGCGCCGCCGGCCTCTGCGGACAACCTATCGGAAGCGTGGTCACGCAAATCGCGGACTTGCAAACCGCTTTCCAGACAGCCAACGCCGCGCTCACTTCCAGTTCTCCGAATCCTAGCTATCTAGGCCAGTCGTTGAGCAGCCAAGGTCTGTTGGCGCCCAACTACCAGACTCCACGCTCGGTCCAGATGAACATTGGTTTCCAGAAACAGATTCGGCAGGCGACTGTACTTAGCGTGGACTATGTGCGCAATGTGGGCACCCATTACCTGATCGGATACGACACCAACCACGTGGGCGATGCCACTCATCTGGATACCAATGCGGCGATCCACGCCATTAACGACACCTTGGCCGGGAACCCGCTAAGCTCCGCCTGTCTCCCGGCCGCCAGCGCCGGTGCCAGTTCCCAAACCGCGGTCAACTGTTATCTGGCGGCTGTGCCCAGGGCGAGCATTGCCGATTTCGCCGGCCACGGTCTGGATTCGGGTGGGCAATATCTGGGAGGACTTCCCGCTTCCCTGTTTGGTCTGACGCCAAATACTGGTTCGCCGACGACCGATAACGGCGCCGCCTTCCCTGGAATCAATGCGCTGGTGGGGCGCAACATCATGTTCTTTCCCGCCGGCCGCTCGCTCTACAGCGGAGTGCAAGTCTCGCTGCGCAGCCAGATCGCCAGCCCGATGCGCGGAGTTCGAGGCGGCAACCTGCAGATCTCCTACACTCATTCCAGTTTCCGCAGCAACGTTGCGGGAGGCCTCGGCGACCAGGATCTGTTGCCGCTGGCCGCCGACTTCAATCACCCGATCACTTTTTTTGGTTCTGCGTCTCAAGACCGCAAGCACCAGGTTTCCTTGGCTTCCATCCTGGACATTCCTTATGGGGCCAGGCTGGGCCTGATCGCCCATTTTGCCTCGCCCCTACCACAGACGCTTTTTCTGCCTGCCAGTGACGGCGTAGGTGGTGAGGTTTTTCGCACCGATGTAACCGGCGATGGTGCCTTCGGTGGCCAGAGCCAGACGGGGGCCAGTTCGTACGGCGATATTGTGCCGGGGACCAACATCGGATCGTTCGGACGTGCAGTCAAGGCCAGCGGCCTGAACAACATCATCCAAACTTACAACGCCAACTTCGGCAACCAGTTGACGCCCGCCGGACGGGCCCTCGTCACGGCCGGTTTGCTGTCGCGATCTCAACTGCTGCAGCTGGGCGCGGATTCGCCGCCCATCGAGTAGGCTCCGACCGATAACCCGAGCCTGGCGTGGCTGCGAACCTTTGACCTGACGCTGTCGCGCCCGCTTAAGGTTGGAGATCGGTTTGTTCTGGAGCCGAGCGTGTCCGCGTTCAATGTGCTTAACTTTGCCAACTTCGATGGTCCGGGCAACCGGCTGCTCGGAGTGCTGAACGGTACCGTGGGAACACTCAACGGCACCACCAAGACGGAGCGCGCCACCGATCGCATTGGCCTTGGGTCGGGCGTGTTCTCGCTGGGCGCCCCGCGCCAGATCCAGTTCGGATTGAAGGTGATTTTCTAGTGTCCTGAGTCTGAAGTTGGCGGCAGATGTTTGTCATCCCGACCGGAGGGTAGCGAAGCGAGCGGAGTGGAGGCACCTGTTCTTTCGGCAGTTCCTGGTGCTCGCAGGGCTGCGGACTTCTGACTCCTACACGAGAAACTGCCAGCTCAAAGAACCGCGTGTAAAATAGGGTTTATGCCTTTTCAAGGACAAGGAGCACTCGGCCCGCCGCGCAAGGGAAGGCCGGCCCCTCCCGAGCAAACGTCGGAAGAGGCCGCCTACCTGAAGTCTCTCGGAGAAAAACAGAAGCCAGTGATCATCAAGCTGGCGGACGGAGAAGTGGTCCGCGGCTGGATCGAATACTACGACAAGAACATGGTCCGGCTGACCCGCGAAGACCAGCCCAATCTGTTTATCTTCAAACACGAAATCATGTATATCTCGGAAGACGGGAAGCGCAAGTAGAGCGATTCAAAATTTTAGGTTGCAGATTTCAAAATCGCGACCGATATCGCCTTTAAAATCTAAAATCTAAAATCTAAAATCGGCGATCATAAACCAAGATGACCTCTACTCAATCCAACCACGATAGCTTTGTCCCCGCCATGGCCGAGATCGCTCGCGAGGCGGGCGCCTTGCTGATGGAGTATTTTCATCAACATGTAAAGGTGGAGTACAAGGGCGACGCAGACCTGGTCACAATAGCGGATCGCAAGTCCGAGATCTTGATCCGGGAGCGCATCAAGAAAAACTGGCCCGTTCACGATGTTCTCGGCGAGGAGCAAGGCCTGGTCAACACCGGCAGCGACTATCGCTGGTACGTGGACCCGCTCGATGGAACCACGAACTTCGCCCACGGATTCCCGGTATTCTCCGTTTCCATGGCGCTGGAGTACAAGAACCAAAGAATCGCGGGGGTAGTCTACGATCCGACGCGCGATGAGCTGTTCGCTGCCGAGCAGGGAAATGGCGCTTATCTGAACCATCAACGAATCCAGGTTTCGAAGACCGCGAACCTGGCCGAATGCCTGGTGGGAACCGGTTTCCCCAGTCACAAGCGGCACAAGAATCCGAACATTTATTTTTATCATCAGATCACCTTGCACACCCACGGTGTGCGGCGGGCGGGCTCGGCGGCTCTGGACCTCTGCAACGTGGCCAGCGGACGCTTCGACGGGTTCTGGGAGTTCAACCTTAATCCCTGGGACACGGCAGCGGGTGTGCTGATCGTCGAAGAAGCCGGTGGCAAAGTAACGGATTTTCATGGTGGGCCCTTTCAGTTGAACAGCCGCGAGACCCTGGCTTCCAATGGCCTGGTACACGGCGCGCTGCTCAACGAGTTCGCGCAAATTTTCGAAGGGCGAGGCCTCGAACCGTTGCCCGATGTTCACCAGTACCGGAAAATATGAATCGCAAACCTAGCGCAATTCTCGTTGCCGCGGCTCTTTCTGTGCTATGTGCCATTGCTCCCGCAGCAGACAAGGCCGCCCCAATCGTAGCCGACCCCGCCTACCTGCAGTCTTTCGAGAAATGGAAGGCCGAACTGGTTGAAGATCTCAAGCAGGAATGGTTGCCCTTGGCCGGCTTGTTCTGGCTCAAACCGGGTGAGAACAGTTTCGGAACTGATCCGAAAAATGTCATCGTGCTTCCCAAAGGGCCAGCCCAGGCAGGATCATTCACGTTGCAAGGAAAAACGGTAACCGTGAAGTTCGCTCCCGCAGCCAGCGCCATCATCGCGGGCAAGCCTGTAACCAGCGCCGACCTTCAGCCCGATACGTCCGGCAATGCGACGGTCATCGAAATCGGAAGTATGCGCCTGCACGTCATCGTGCGCGGCGAGCGGATTGGTATCCGCCTGAAAGACGTGGAGAGCGACGGCGCCCCTCAGTACCCCGGACCGCTGTTCTTCCCCGTCGACTTGTCGTATCGGGTAACGGCCACCTGGCTGCCCTCGGATGGCAAGCAGACGGTGGACATTCCCAACGTGCTGGGCGATGTAACGCCCACGCCGATTGCAGGGACGGCTGCGTTCAAGATCTACGGTCAGGAACTGAGGCTCACCGATCTGGGCGGCGATCCGGCCGGAGAGCTGTTCTTTGTCTTCAGCGATCCCACCAACAAGACCAGTACTTATCCCGGCGGCCGCTTCCTGAAGGCAGGTCCGGTGGCAAACGGAACCGTGGTGCTCGACTTTAACCGTGCCTACAACCCTCCCTGCTCGGTCACGCCCTACGCAACTTGTCCGCTGGCGCCAAAAGAAAACCGCCTCGCTGTAGCCATTGCAGCCGGAGAAGAATACGACCACAAAACTGGGCGTCATTAACCCAATCCGGCAGTAAAATGGGAGCAGGGAGTAGTCGTGATCACCTCACTGCTGGAACGCAAGATCGAAAAACGCCCCGACAAAGTTCGTCTACAAGGGCGCATTCTTTTCCTCACCGAAGATCCGGAACTCATCAAGCGCCAGCTCGCCGGCGAAGACTTGCCCTGGGACACCAAAAACCCGGCCAACAATCCCAAGCTGCGCGACGACATTTCGACCGACGAGATCACACCAGCTCACTACTGCTTCTATTTCGACGAGACCCTGGGCGAGATTCCCTACCTGGGCCTGAAATGTGGTGATGTGCTGCCCATCGGACGGAGCGAGGTAAAAAAAGGCGGTTTCATCTGTGCCGTCAGTGGCAAGCGGCGAGGTAAAGGATCGAGCCGGGAGCAGTCGCCTTACGCAGAGATGTGCGCCGGTATACATCTGGTCATTGCCGAAAACATTGAGCGCATCTACAAGCAGAACTGCCAGAACCTGGGCCTGCTGACCTCCACTAACTTCTCGCTGATTGAAAAAATAAGGACGGGAGAAGAGATTCCCCTCAGTGAATTCACCGCCGGCGAAGACGAGATCACGCGCCAGGTGATTGAATACGGAGGCCTGTTCCCCTTCAATGTCGCCCGCATGCAGAAGAAAGTTTTTCTCCCGCCCATCAAGACCAGAAAGCGCCCCATGACGCTGGCCGAGAAAATCTTCGCCCGCCACATGATCGGATTCAATGTAGGGGCGGATGCCCCCACCGGGCCAGGCGAGCAAAGCTCGGCAGTTTCTGGAGTCGACGGGGAGGCGGTCCAGCCCGGCGATACCGGTTTCGCCCGCGCGGACCTCCGCTTCAGCCACGAATACGTCACCCCGATGGCGGCCATTTTCTTCGAGCGCTACGTGGGCAAAGATGTGAAGGTAAACGATCCCGCGAGCATTCTGTTCTTCCGCGACCACCTGACGTTTCTCGATGAGGTGATCTCCGAAGAGAAAAAGAAGCTCGGCCTGCTCGACCTGGCCACGCAGCTCAAGCTGAAGCAACAGTCCTTCGCTGCGAAGCAAGGAATCAAATTGCACGGAGAATTGAAAGACCGCAAAGGGTCGGAAGGAATCTGCCACTCGATTGTCCTCGAGCGTTACGCGCTCCCCGGACAATTGAACATCGGCTCCGATTCGCACACCCCGCATGTAGGCGCGATCGGTTGCGTGGCCTTTGGCATCGGCACCACCGACGTGTTCAACTCGTGGATCACCAAGGACGTGCGGGTCAAGGTGCCAGAGTCGGTGAAAATCATTATCCGAGGTAAGAAGCATCCCAACGTGACCGCAAAGGATTTCATTCTGAAGATTCTTAGCCTCGACTATGTTCGCAGCGGCAAAGCCCTGGCCGAGGTAGTGGAATATGCCGGCGAGGCCATCGAAGAGCTGAGTGTGGACGAACGCGCCACCATGACCAACATGGCGGCCGAGATCGGCGGCTTCACCGGAATTGTTGCGCCGGATCAGAAGGCGGTTGATTTCCTGGTCGAGCGCCGCGGCATGGACCGCAAGGAAGCCGAGTCCACGATCGAGGGCTTATACAGCGATCGCGGCGCCCACTACGCCCACACCATCGAACTCGACGCTGCCGAGATCACGCCGATGGTGGCGACGCCTGGAGATCCAGGGAAT
>Ga0137359_10002453_pt1 | contig 14909 bp, 10 predicted proteins | sample Mad1_40_16metaG_FD_108281 | JGI IMG/M metagenome (GOLD analysis project Ga0137359, IMG submission 108281) | Vadose zone soil microbial communities from Angelo Coast Range Reserve, California, USA - Mad1_40_16 metaG | ecosystem: Environmental > Terrestrial > Soil > Vadose zone | place: USA... | reverse complement strand
GCCGAAACATGGCGCTCAAACATGCAGATTGTCCTCCAAGGATAGATCAGAAGAGATGCCAAATCTTTTAGCATGAAGAGGACGGTGGAGCAAAGTTTCTTTTCAGCTTACGGAGCCGCGAGCGGTAGCGACCGGGTCGAAACGCAGGCGCCATCGTTTCTCAACTAGTGCCATATTGTAATGACCGAGGTAGTCGAGCATCTCGGAACCGACCCGGTCGCTACCGCTCCCGGTTCTGACTTTGTGTAACCACGGGCAGTATTTAGTGGTTTCCACACACCCTCGGTAGCGTCCGGGGGTCCGCCATCGATATCCATTCTGAGTTGTTGCAACAATCAGGTTGTTACCGGCCCCATGTTCTGGAAACTTTTACAATTTTTCGTAGAGCTTTTGAACTCATTGTTAAACCTGTCTCCGCAGGCATTTTCCCGTCTTTGATTTCCTGGTTGAATCTAGGGGAGACGACCCGGTCGCTACGCTCCTCGGTTCTGTAGTGGAGTGGTCTAAGTAGTTCGTAATGATTTCAAGGCGACTCCGTCTCAGATTCATGGATGCGCTATGCTAACAGCACAGTAAACGAAACTAATTTCGCTGCCACACGTAACTAATTCGGAATGGCGCGACGCCCCGGACATCGATCGACAATTGTTGCGCTACCGTCTCCCTCTTCTGTATAAAGGACATCAATTTACTCTTGCGACTAGCCCGGATACGTGTCTAAACTATCGGACTCCGCCGGAAACCGACCTGGAAGAAGACAGCGCAGCCGTAGCGAGACACAAAACTCAAAACTCAGTTAACGGAGCGTCATTAAGATGAAGCATTCTCATAAGACTCTTGTGGCCGTCGCCTTACTTTTGGCGTTTGGCATGGCCACGATTTTTGGCCAAACAGGTCATAGCTACGATCTGGCTAGCCTGGATAAGAACGCGTCTGCCTGCACGGATTTTTATCAATACGCAAACGGCGGCTGGCTCGCAGCCAATCCAATCCCCGCCGCATATCCGAGTTGGGGTATAGCCCATATTTTGGATGAGAAGAATAGAGACGTACTGCACGACATACTCGAAGCGGCCGCCAAGAACACGAGCGCGCCAAAAGGCAGCAGTGAACAGAAGGTCGGAGACTACTATGCAACGTGCATGGACGAGGCAAAGATTGAGGCCGAGGGTGCAAAGTCTCTCGCTCCTGAATTGGATCGCATCGCCAGGATTAAGGATCAGCAGAGTCTGCAAGACGAGATTGCACACCTCCACTCGATCGGGATCAATGCCCTTTTCGCTTCGGATTCAACACAGGACTTCAAGAACAGCGCCGAGGTGACGTTTGAGATCTTTCAGGGCGGTCTCGGACTTCCGGATCGCGACTACTACACGAAGACCGACGACAAGTCGAAAGCGACCAGAGACGAATATCTCAAGCACGTCGCTAAGATGTTTGAACTCCTGGGAGACGATCAGGCGAAGGCTGCAAGCGAGGCACAAACAGTCTTAGGATTGGAAACCAAACTGGCCGAAGCTTCCATGACGAGAGTCGAGTTGCGAGATCCGGAAAAGATCTATCACCGCATGAGCGTGGCTCAGATGCGCGATCTTACTCCGGATTATGACTGGCCTGCCTATTTGCAAAAGCTTGGAGTTACACAAAAGACGGATATCAATGTCGCCACTCCCGAATTTTTCAAAGCGATGAACCAGCAATTGACCAGTGCTACCTTCCAGGATTGGCAGACTTATCTGCGTTGGCATTTGCTGAACGCAACCGCGGTTTCTTTGTCGTCGAAGTTTGTTGACGAGGATTTCAACTTCAAAGGAAAAACCCTGCAAGGTTCAAAAGAAAACCTGCCTCGCTGGAAGCGTTGCGTCGCTGGCACGGATCGAGTACTCGGCGAAGCGCTGGGAGAAGTTTACGTGAAGAAGGCTTTTCCACCCGCGGCCAAGGCTCGGGCGCTTGAGATGGTGAGGAATCTCGAATTGGCGCTGAAAAGCGATATCGGCACGCTCAACTGGATGGGCGACGCAACACGCAAGCAGGCTATTGTTAAGCTCGATGCGTTTCTCAACAAGATTGGCTACCCGGATAAATGGCGCGACTACTCGTCGCTGCAAGTGGATCGCGGTTCCTACATTAACAACAGATTCCGAGCGAACGCGTTTGAGAAACGACGAGACTTGAATAAGATTGGCAGACCGGTCGATAGAATGGAGTGGGGTATGTCGCCACCGACGGTAAACGCCTACTACAATCCGCAGATTAACGAGATAGTCTTTCCCGCGGGCATTCTGCAGCCTCCTTTTTTCGATCCGGAGGCTGACGACGCATTCAACTATGGAGGCATGGGCTCGGTAATCGGCCACGAAATGACGCATGGCTTTGATGATCAGGGAAGGCAGTTTGATGCAACGGGCAATCTTGCAAACTGGTGGACTGATGAGGACCTCAAAGCGTTTAAGGCGCGGGCCGAGTGTGTCATTAACCAGTTCAACGGGTTTGAGGTCGAAAAGGGAATCAACCAAAACGGTAAGCTCGTAGTTGGTGAATCCATCGCCGATCTTGGTGGCCTGGTGGTGGCCTATGCGGCTTATCAGAAAGCAATGGAGGGCAAGCCGCGAAAAACGATAGACGGCTTCACTCCCGAGCAGCGGTTCTTCCTTGGCTACGCGCGTGGTTGGGCAACAAACACACGTCCTGAATATGCGCGGCTGCTCGCAAACGTGGACGCGCATCCATTGCCGAAGTTCAGGGTCAACGGCCCGCTCTCAAACATGCCACAATTTGCGGAGGCGTTTCAGTGCAAATCAGGCGATGCGATGGTGCGTGCAGACAAAGACCGTTGCCAGATTTGGTAGCTTTAATATTATCGACGCAAATCAATCAATAGGAGAAACATCATGATTTACCTCAAACGCAGCTACATTTCCTTCCTTACTCTTCTGTTCATGCTTGGCGCTGCAGGGTACGCATCCGCTCAAGTGCGCACGCCGCGTCCAAGCCAGAAGGCCAGCGTGATGCAAACGATCGGCGTGACAGATATCACGATCACTTACAGTCGGCCTGGCGTTAAAGGCAGGACAATTTGGGGCGACCCGCTGCCGGAGCAAGCTAACGTGAAGGGCGAGGCCACGCTTGATAACCAAAACGTTCGCCCGAAGGGAGCGCCGATCGTTCCCTGGGGACACGTTTGGCGCGCGGGCGCAAATGAAGCCACAACGTTCGTCGTTACTGACGACGTCCTGATTAACGGACAAAAGCTGCCGGCCGGTAGCTACAGCTTGCACACAATTCCGACGAAAAACGAGTGGACCATCGTCTTCAATGGCACCGCTAATCAGTGGGGCAGTTTCGATTACGATCCGGCCAAAGATACTCTACGCGTAAAAGCGAAGCCGCAGATGGTGGCTGACAATCAGGAATGGCTGATGTACAGCTTCGATCCGGTTACCGACAATTCCGCGCAGGTCAACATTCGCTGGGAGAAGGTCCTTGTCCCGTTTACTGTCGAAGTGAAGGATGTGACCGCGCTGGCCTTGGGGAAAGCACGAGCCGCAGTTGCCGCAGCCAAACCTGATGATTGGCGTACACCATTTCAAGCTGCCAATTATGCTATTCAAAACAAGAATACTGAGGAGGGCATGGCGTGGCTCGATCAATCCATTAAGGTCAAAGAGACTTTCCAAAACCTATCGGCCAAGTCACAAGCGCTGTACGCCGCCGGCAAGAAAGATGAGGCCCTGAGTGTTGCAGAAAAGGCGATTGCCCGTGGCAAGGCTGACAAGATCGACACCACAAACTTCGAGAAACGCGTGGCTGACATGAAGGCCGGAAAGATGTAAAAAATTCTTTCTGGCCGCGAAGAGGCACAGAAAGCACAAAGAAGAATTATTATAAATTTTGTCCTTGTGCGTTCTGTGCCCTTTTGTGGCCAAGTCTGCTCTTTGGTCTCACTCGAATCAAACTCTCCCGTCCTCTCCACCTGGATCTTTGTATTTGCGTGTGAGTTGGCTTTGTTTCTCTGCGGTGCTGCGAGTAGAGTAAGCGGCGCAGGTAACACATGGGAGTTGCTAAGTTAACTGATCAGAACACGATTGTACCGGAAAGTAGGTATGCTCGGCTCGAGCGGGAGCGACGCTATCTCTTGCAGGACCTACCGGAAGGTCTGACGCGAGCCAGTCCGCACGTGCAGATCACCGATAACTACATCACCGGAACACGGTTGCGCGTGCGTAAAGTGCGTGATCCGCTCCAGAACAAATGGACTGTAAAGTTCACCCAGAAGAGGGTTGTCAATTCAAGCGACTTATCTCGCACGCTGATCACAAACACTTATCTCAACGCCCAGGAGGCGGAGATACTGTCGGTGTTCGAAGCGAATGAGATACGGAAGAATCGATATCGATTTGAGTTTGAGGGTCGCAAGTTTGGTATTGATATGTTTCTCGGTGATCTCTTCGGTCTGGTTTTGGCGGAGGTAAGCTTTGACGATGACGAAGAGCTGGAAAGCTTTCCGAAGCCCCCGTTTGCGCTTGTCGAAGTAACGAATAATGAACTCTTCACTGGCGGCAAGCTTTGTGAACTAACGTTTGCTGATGTTCGGGAAGAGATTGTGAAGGTTGGACGTTTGCCATAGGAGCGAAGAGAGTTGTCAGTTGTCGGTAATCCGTACTTTGAGCTTTGAACTTTGTACTTTGTCCGTGCTCCGACTAACTCGGCAAATTGAAAAGCACTACTTAGACCAAAGCACCAAGCACCAAGCACCAAGCACCAAGAACAAAGTACAGCATTATACCCAACTGACCGGTTACTGCTCAGGATGAATACCAAAATCCCACTCTTAATCATTCTTCTTCTTGTCGTTGCTGGTTGTAAGAAGACGAATGCGCCTAGTCAGTCGGCCGCACCGCAGTCGATACCAACCGCAGCCGTGCCGGAGCAATACCATCATCCGGAGGGTGGATCAACTCCGCTAGCGACAAAGTTTTTTAAGGGTTCTATCGGAAGCTCGCTTGGCTTGCAGATGAAACTCGTGCGCACTAACGATCAACTGAACGGAAATTATTTCTATCAGAAGGTCGGCACCAAGATCGAACTACGCGGCAGCGTTGATAAGGACGGAAACCTCGTGCTCGAGGAGTTTGACCCGAACGGCAAACAGACCGGGGTGTTCAAGGGGCTCTGGAAAGCCGATGCGGAAGACGGGCTGATCAGCATCGCGGGAAACTGGTCAAAGCCGCCGGGCGATAAAGGTGGCGAAAAGAAGACTGCGTTTTCAGTGCACGAAGAGCCCATTGCTTTCAGCGGAGGAACGGAGGTGACCGCGAAACAGATCAAGGAAAAGAACAAGGAGCTCAATTATGAAATCGCCGCCGAATATCCGCAGCTAACGGGTTCAACTAATCCCAACTTCGACAAGTTTAACCAGGCGGTGCGCAGTCTGGTAACCAAGAAAGTAAGCGAGTTCAAGAAGCAGATGGCCTCGCCAGAACAGCAAGAGATGCCCAGTGAATCCATGGGGAGCGATCTCAGTGTTGGCTACACTGTGGCGCTTGCGCAGGATGATTTGATTAGCACCGAGTTTGAAGTCGGCAGTTATTATCGCGGTGCTGCTCATCCAAACTCCAATTCAGAGGTTCTCAATTACGATTTGAAAAACGGCAAGGTTCTGAAGTTGAGTGATTTGTTCAAGCCCGGCGCCAAGTATCTGCAGGCGATGTCTTCCTATTCCATCAAAGATCTGAAAAAGCAATCGAAAGCAAAAGGCGGAGATGGGATTCTGGATGATAGTTCGATTGAAAGCGGAGCGGCGCCGGCAGCGAAAAACTTTCAGAGCTGGACAATAACGAGGAAAGGACTTGGCATCAATTTCGACTCGTATCAGGTTGGACCTTATGCCGCCGGTCCGCAGCAGGTCTTGATTCCTTATGCAGCAATCAAGGAGTTAATTAACGTGGACGGACCTGTTGGTCAGTTTGTGAAATGAGTCAGTAGTCAGTGGTCAGTAGTCAGTGGTCCGTGCTTCTAATCGCTGTGCTTTTCTGCCCGAACAACTGACCACTGACCACTGACCTGATCGTAGGTTCCTAAAAGCCGTGCTAGACTGAACAAAGATGAATCGAGTCGTCGGTCTATTTGTTGTTATTGGCGGCGTTTGTCTGATCTTCGTCGGAATTTTGATCTATTCGGGAGGACTCAATTGGTTTGGGCGCTTGCCGGGTGACTTTCGTTACCAAAGCGACCGGGTTCAGGTCTACATTCCCATTGTCTCGATGCTGGTCATTTCATTGGCTCTCAGCCTCCTTCTGTATTTGATTCGGAAATTTCTCTGAAAAGCAGTGAGTTGTTAGTTCGCACTTCGAATTTCAGCGCCAGCTGAAGCGGGGTGGTGGCGAACGGTAGTCGAAGCAACTCAACGTCAGAACCGAGGAGCGGTAGCGACCGGGTCAAACGTGCGCAAGGCTCGAGATACGAGTAACCCGTTCCAGTTGTCGCTGCGCTTCAGTCGAGGTAGGGTTTCGTGGGCTTAGATTTGTGATGAAAACGTTCCTTGAGTGCCAGCCGATTTTGACCCGGTTCTATGAAAGGGATGTCAAGAAAAAAGTTTCTCCCAGGCCGCCAAAAGTTCTTGGCAGCGGCTTAGATTTGTGATGAAAATGTTCCTTGAGTGCCACCCGATTTTTCCCACAGTCTCTACCGCTCCTCGGTTCTGACGTTGAGGCGCGATTTCTTTGCTTACGTTTGACTTCCGTACCACTCACGCTGTCGAACCCTTTCACCCTACTGCTGCCTCAGCATACTGCCTGGCAAATATTCGGCTAAAGTACAGGGCCAGCAGAAACGCGACAAACATAATTGCCGCTGCCGTCCAGAAAGTAACAAAGAGCGAGCGGTCGCTCATGTAGTGCCACTGACCATCGGCGCCCCTGTGCGCGTCTGCACTATTAATCAATAAAGCGGCGAGGAATGGTCCAACAGCTCGTGCCAGGCTGGCCACAGACTGCGTGACGCCCAGAACCGTTCCTTGTTCGGCCGGGCCAGCGCTCTTGGACGCTAAACTGGTTAGCGCCGGTGTCGCAAGAGAATTGCCCAGCGAAAAGACGCCGCCGCCGATCAGAAGTCCCAGAAGGCCACCAGCAAATGGTCCTACAAAAGGTACCGCGAACAAACTCGCCGCAAAACAGAGCGCGCCAAAAATCACCAGCGGCAGTTCGCCAAAACGTTTTACCAGGCGGCCGATCAAGCCGCCCTGTATGATCACGGCAATAATCCCGACGTAAGCGAAGAGGTAACCCGTGTGCTGCGCGTCGTAACCAAACCGGAACATCGTGTAAAGCGAGAACGACGTGGTCATGATCGAAAAAGCGACGATGAACAGGAAGTAGATTGTCAGCACGAAACCCAGACGTGGTTGTCTTAATGAATTGATTAGCTGTCCGAAGCCGCGGCCCCCAGCAGCGAGATTTCGAGCCGGATGATCTTTCGTCACAGTTTCCGGCAGGGTGAAATAGAGCAGCATCGCATTGGCGAAGCAAAGACCAGCGGCGAAGAAAAAAGGTACATGAATACCCCAGCGGCTCATAATTCCCCCAATAGCTGGTCCAAAAATGAATCCCAAGCCAAATGCCGCGCCAATCAGCCCCATACCGCTGGCCCGTTCTTCTTTCGTGGTGATGTCTGCAATGTAGGCCTGCGCGGTTGAAATGTTACCGCCTGTGATGCCGTCGAGAATCCTGCCGGCAAAGAGCATCCACAAAGTATTGGCAGCACCCAGTACGAGGAAGCCAATGCCCGTTCCTATTATGGAAATCAGCAGTACCGGTCTGCGGCCATATTTGTCTGACAATCGCCCCAGAATGGGCGAAAAGATCAACTGCATAATCGAATACGAGGCGAAGAGTAAGCCGACCGTGCGCGGGGTTGCGTTGAAGATCGTTCCTTCAGCGTAAAAGGGAAGTACGGGGATGACAATGCCGAAACCGACGAGATCGATAAAGACAGTCGTGAATATGACGATCAGAGGTGAGCGCTTCATTAGAAATTGAGCTTAGTACTTTGTGCTTTGTTCTTTGAACTTTGTAGTTGCGGCTTTACCATTCATCATTCGAAGTACAAAGTACAAAGCTCAAAGTACTAAGCACAAAGCCCAAAGTACAACCCCCCAGATTTCCTGTCCCGATCTACTTCCGGCGTCCTCCCCCGAGAGAGCGATCTATAGAGGCCATTCCGCCACCCGAGATCAGTAATGCGAAAGACATGGCAAACAGAGCCAGGGGATACTCAAAGCCTCGATTGTTCATGAAAAAGTTTGGCCAGTGCACGCCGACGATAGCAGTGAGCATAGTGCAACAGATGAAAAAAGCAGCGACCCTTGTCAACAGGCCCAAGCCTACCAGTATGCCGCCCAAGAGTTCTGCAAACGCCGCGCCAGCCAGCCATAGCCAGGCTGGTCGCATGAAACTAAAGGGCGTCGTTCCGGAAATCCATACCTTGAGGCCTGGTCCACCAAGAGTACCCAACACTTTCTGTGAACCATGTGCGACAAAAATAACTGCCAGCGCCAGCCGAATGGGGATCGTACTCCAGGTTGAAGAAGTTGCCATCAGTCTACGAAACATATTCAGTGCCTCGCGTCCTTGTTTTGGAAGAGCGGAAGGATATTAACATCGTAGGTGGTTTCCGAGAGTGATTTGCCGGAAACACTCACTCACACGGTGGCTTCCCGGCACGGACCTGAGCCATTCACTGGGCTACATGTTTATTCCGCCTGGGCCAGTCGCTGTTGTATCGCTTGTTTCGATTGAGCGCCGATGATCCGGTCAATCAATTGTCCATCCCTGAAGATGAGCATAGTGGGAATGCTCGCAATTTGATATTTTCCGGCCGTCGCCGGATTCTCGTCGACGTTCAGTTTGGCGATGCGATAACGACCCTGCGACTCGGCGGCAAGTTGGTCCATGATGGGTCCCACGATACGGCACGGCCCACACCATGGCGCCCAGCAATCGAGAAGAACAGGCCGGCCCTTCGACTGCAATACCTCGCGCTGAAATGTCGCATCGGTAACGACCACGGGTTTGGTTTCATTTCCGTTGCTTGAACCTTTTCCGGGTGCCAAACGCGCTCCGCATCGGCCGCATTTCGCCTCACTGGAAGCCAATCGCTGCTCATCTACCCGGTTCTTTGTTCCGCATTTGCTGCAAACAACCACTTGCATGGCAAGGCCTCTTTCTCCATTGATGGTTCCGATTTGACTCTCCATTAGTCGCAAAAGTTTTGCAAATAGTTGCGATGGTTAAGTCGAAATGAAAGAGGGATGATGTCCCAAGGGACAGGAGCTAATAGCAGACATTTTCAACGCCATACAGCACAATCTCTCAACCAACCAAGCTCTCATTTGGGTTCTCAGTGTTCTCCGTGTCTTCCGTGGTGAAATGGTTTTCGGCACTTTTATCACCACGGAGGCACGGAGAACACTGAGAATGCACTAAGACAATCTCAAATTTAGGGCACTACAAAAACTGCTGGACTACTCCCGTAATCACGTTAATTCGTAGTAACATCAGGTTCTTTTAACTGACACTTATTACGCTGTAGAGCGAGGGACCGTCGAGCATGCGCCAAAAACCTTTCATTGCTTTTCTGATAGCGCTGTTAGTTATTGCCTGTGGAGTTTCGACCGACGCGCAAACCACGCAACAAATCCCGATTAATATTGCCTATATCGTCTCCATGCCGAAGCCACACACACATTTGCTCGAAGTGGATGTGGAAGTAAAGCGACCAGCAGATGCCAAACCACCGATGGAAGAATTGTTGGTAATGCCAGTTTGGACGCCCGGATCGTATCTGGTACGAGAGTATGCTCGCCACGTGCAGGACTTCTCCGCCAAAGACGACGGCGGACATTCGCTCAAATGGGAGAAGATCAACAAAGACACCTGGCGGATCGTCACAAATGGTGCTCACGATTGGCACGCGAGTTATCGAGTCTACGCAAATGAGCTTACCGTCAGAACGAATGAACTCAATTCCGGACATGCCTTCTGGAACAACGCCGCCTTGCTGATGTATCTCGATGGCTCCCTCAAAACGCCGTCAACCGTGCAAGTGCTCGCGCCTGATGTTTGGAAAGTAGCCACCGGCCTTCCGATCCTGCCGGGCAAGAAAAATACATTTCGCGCGGAGAATTTTGACGTGCTCTATGATTCCCCGTTCGAGGTCAGCGCTTTCAAGACGCTTTCGTTTACCGTCCAGGGAGTTCCGCATAGGATCGTTATTGATGGTGAAGGCAACTACGATCCGGAAAGAATTCGGCGTGACGGGCAAAAGATCGTCGCGGCAGAAATAACATTGATGGGAGGAGAGATTCCCTATCACGACTACACTTTCATTCTTCATCTCCGCTCAACAGGGGGTGGGGGACTTGAACATTTGAAGTCAACCGCATTAGGTTTTCCACGTTTCAACTTCCAGCCTGAGCGCAACTATCGAGGATTCCTCTCGCTCGTGTCGCACGAGTTCTTTCATTTGTGGAACGTAAAGCGAATCCGTCCTGATGCCCTGGGCCCCTTTGATTACACAAAAGAGAACTACACTAAACTGCTATGGGTGGCAGAAGGGATTACGGATTATTACGCAACGCTCGTACTGCGCCGCGCGGGGCTGATTTCCGACAAGGAGTTTCTTGATGCCGAGGCGCGAGCCATTCAGACCCTTCAGAATACGCCGGGCCGTTTGGTGATGACTGGCGAAGAAGCCAGTTTTGATGCCTGGATAAAGTATTACCGTCAGGATGAGAACTCTGTCAATTCCCAGGTGGACTACTACAACAAGGGCAGCATTCTGGGTTTGCTGCTCGATCTCGAGATCCGCAAACGAAGCAACGGCGCAAAGTCGCTCGACGACGTTATGCATTACTTATACAACGAGTTTTTTAAGAAAGACCGCAACTATACTCCGGAAGATTTTCAGAAGGCCTGTGAGTTGATGGCCGGTGCGAGTTTAGAAGAATTCTTCGCCAGGTTCGTTCGAGGCAGAGATGAGCTTGACTACGATACGACGCTCGCTGCCGCTGGGCTTCGCTTGGAGACGACCAGGGACGCAGATGGTTCAAAGCTGGAGCCAAAAGCCTTTCTTGGAGCTGACACTGCGCAGGAAGGCGATCGCTTGATGGTCAGACGTGTGTATGCGGGTTCTCCAGCCTACGAACAGGGACTAAACACTGGCGATCAGATCGTGGCATTGAACAACATGCGTTCTAATAAGGATTTCTTTGACGCCCGCATCGCAGAAAAGCATCCTGGTGATCTGATTAGTATGACCATCTTCCGTTTTGACGATCTTAGTACGCTTTTGATTAAGCTCGGACGAAGCGCTGAAGGGCCATATCGCATCGTGCCTGTTGCGAACGCAACCGAAGGGCAACGACAGATCTGTCGATCTTGGCTCGGGCCAGCTTGATAGTAATACCGGCAATGTAGGTCTTTGGTCTTTGGCCTTTGAACTTAGACGACGTCGATTTCAGCACGAAGACCAAAGGCCAAAGGCCAAAGCCCCAAGCCCCAAGACCCAAGACCCAATGTCTGACAACTACCAACACATAAGATTGAACATTAACAACCGTGTCGCGCGCGTCACGTTTGCTCGACCGCCGCTTAATATTTTCAACATCGCGATGATGAGGGAGATTGTCGGTGCCTTGGGAGAATGTTCCGAGCAAGACTTGGTTGCTATAGTGTTTGCTGCCGATAAGGATTGCCGCGCCTTTAGCTCCGGTGCTGCAGTTGAAGAGCATGTGGAGCAAATGGTTTATCAGATGCTCGATTCCTTCCACTCCATTTTTCGGATGCTCGAGCAGTTGGCTAAACCCACAATTGCTTTGGTTGATGGGGCGGCGCTTGGTGGAGGCTGCGAGTTTGTCGCCGCTTGCGATATCGTTATTGCCAGTGAGCGAGCGCGCTTTGGTCTGCCGGAAATAAAACTCGGCGTGTTTCCACCTGTAGCGGTAATAATCCTGCCTCTGGTGATTGGCGACAAACGCGCCCGGGAACTGATCCTTACTGGCGAAGTTATCGACGCTGTTGAAGCAGGACGGCTAGGATTGGCTAATCATGTTGTCCCCGGCAGTCATCTCGAGCAAAAAGGAGCGGAAGTTCTTGCGAAATTGCGAGAGCTTTCCAGCACTTCGCTGGAGTTCACACGGCGGGCGCTCGATCTTGGTCGAGGGCGCACTTTAGACAAAGCATTAAAGCAAATCGAGGATATTTATCTTCACGAAATGATAAAGTCGGCAGACGCCAGCGAGGGAATTATGGCCTTCATGGAAAAACGCAAACCAGTTTGGCGTAATCGCTGAGACTGATGCGATTGAGACACGCTAAGAAAATAAGACATTGGTGACCGGACAAGAGAAGGAAATAGTCATGCAGCCACTCTATCCAGCCAGGCTCAGATACTCGTATTGGCTCATAGCGTTCACGTTGATCGTGGGCGCGTTTAGTCCTTCCGTTATCAGTTTCGGCCAAAAGACCAGAACCAGACAAAGCGGATCGCATCCCACTCGTGCGCGCGCCGCTTTGTCATCTTCAGAACGCGCAATGGTTGAAGAGGCGATGGGCGTTGTTTGCATTGAGGCAAAAACAGATGCAAAAGGTAGCGTGCCAATTGACGATATGCAGTCTCGTCCCTCACTTCCCGTACAAAGTCCGGTGGCCCAGGCAGGGGCACAACGGGCGCAGAACTTATTGCCGCTGGCGAAAACTCTGGTGGTGAGTTCACTTCAGCAACTTGTTATCGAATACGGGTTTAAAGGTTCGAAGGTTTACGACGCCAGAATCCAGGCAGCTATTGCTCGAGTAGAGTCAGTAAGAAGGGTAAGAGCTGATATGGACTCAAGAGATAATGCTTCAGTTTTTCTCAGCAGGCCACATACGATCACCTTCGGCACGATATTTCTCGCTGGCTTGCCTTCTGATGAAGGCATGATTAGCGTGCTGGCGCATGAGCTAATGCATATTGCGGATGGAGACAACGACAGTTTGCGTGGCCTGGTCCAAACAGTGGCTAATCGGGCATCGAGTCTGACGGGTTTGGCGATACGCGGGCAGCGGGCCGAGGAACTCACCTGCGATCTGATTGGAGCGATGGCGGTGCGAGAATACGTAGCGGAGACACCAGATTATGAACCTCTTCCTCAGCGGCTTGCGCGATCGTTAGAACATAACTGCGTGGATCTTGACGAAGGGGACGATGACCATTTGTCTCCTCGCAATACGATTCGTGTTTTGCTGACGCTGAATCCCACATTGGTCCGCGAACTCCTGTCTGGGCGCGAAGAACGAACGCGGCGCCCGCGCGACAATTAGCGGCGGAGTGGCGTCGTGATTTGGCCAAGGCAGCTTGCCACGAACTGTCAGCCGATCCGTCGCTAAGAATTATTTGGTGAAATGACACTCAACTACTGAACAGGAAGCTGTAGCGACCTGGCCGTTTCGGTACCACTCAATTAAACGTTGTGTTTTGCCAAACGGCCAGGTCGCTACTGCTTCCTGTTCTGACCTTGAGTCCTACTATCCGGATGGGTTCCCTCTCGGCAAATTAGCACAGTGCCCAGCCGAGAACTTGATTGACAATCAGCTTCTTGCCTTCCTATTATCCAGCCGACGCGGGGCCAGATCAGTTTTGATACCTATTGTCATCGGAAATCGAAACGCGGAAAGTGCGACGAGCATTATTTCCTCGCTTCACTTGTGCTCCGGCACTAAAGCAACGACCTCCATCATACTCACAATCTTAACCACTCTGGCTTGGGCTACCGGGTGTAAATCCAGCATCGAGAGACAGAATGTTCATCCGCGCGTGTTGCGCGACGTGCCGGCGCAACGACTTGCTTATCGTTTGGAGCCCGACATTACGCCACCGGCGGAGCTGAAGTTAGACGATCTCAGCGATAAGGTCGCTTCCATCCAGAACGACTTTAGTGCACGCCGCCCTGACGAAGCTTTGCTTCGCACCGTGCCTTCACCCGACGGGCAGCGCGTACTCGCACTTTATGGGACTGAAGATGCGCCGAGCTCAGCTTTCCGCATTGATATGTACGACGCCGATGGAAAGTTTCTGCGTAATCTCATCCCGCCTGATCTGTCCTGTGTCTTTCCTGAAACTGTTTCCTGGTCGCCGGATGGAAACCACATCAACTTCATAGCTCATAAGAGAGTAATGCCGAGTCCGAGTCCTACTCCGCTTAGCGAATCGCTTCCTGACACTCTGCCTATTCCTTCGGCATCTGTCGCCCCTGCCTTTCCCGCCGTCGCATCGTTCGATACGGAACAGATATATATTTGCAATCGGGATGGCTACGACCTCAAGCCATTAACCTCGCGCGAGGGTTTGATCTATTTTTATTTTGCCTGGGCGCCGGATAATCATGCGTTGGTTGCGCTGGCCTGCAAGGAGGCCGAATGGAATGCTCGTGAGAAGCAGTTCAAACTGCCGGCAGGGAGGCCACGCTTAATTACGCCCGATGGAACGGAACGACTGCTCGACGATCAGTTAACTGAGGCCTTACCGGTCTGGTCACCTGATTCCTCAAAAGTAGCAGCTGCATTTGAAACGGACGTTGCCCTTTACGATGCAGCGACCAACTCGCCAACACAGGCGCGACTGCCTCTGCGTGATACACTGATTGCCGCCTCCATAAGCTACGAACTAAAGACCGCCAGGAAGAAACCAGAGAGCAAGAAGAACGACAATTCCGCCAACTCGCCACACACTCCGTCGCCGTCCAGCGTTCCTGCCTCGTTCAATCCAATCATTCGTCTCGAATGGCCCTCACCGGACAAGCTTTATGTTCAGACTGCCTACGTTCGTCTGATGCCTAACGAGGCAATCAACACCTTCCAACGCTGGCATCTTCT
>Ga0137359_10002452_pt1 | contig 14910 bp, 10 predicted proteins | sample Mad1_40_16metaG_FD_108281 | JGI IMG/M metagenome (GOLD analysis project Ga0137359, IMG submission 108281) | Vadose zone soil microbial communities from Angelo Coast Range Reserve, California, USA - Mad1_40_16 metaG | ecosystem: Environmental > Terrestrial > Soil > Vadose zone | place: USA... | reverse complement strand
GCTCACCGTTCAACGTCTACGCTACGCGGTACTCAGCATCTGAGTTGACACAGGCTATTGAAGCCGGACTGCTCAAGAAGCGCCATCTTAGCGGCGCGTTTGAACTGGACTTCTATTCCGTTGAGTGAAGAAATGACTCGCGGGACGCGGGAACAAGGTCTGGACACTCGTGCGCGAAAAGAAAAGACGAGAGTGCAAACCACAGGCTGTGTAACAAATGTAACAATTGAGGCTGGGTTTTGAAGTGGTTCCCAAACCTAAGTGCGACATACGACAAGACTTAGATTTTTGTACCTTAAAGTTCGGGACCAGGAGGTCGAAGGTTCAAATCCTTTCGCCCCGACCACTTCCTTATTAACACTTCTTATTTTGTACGTAGCGCCGTCCGCTGGCGCGCCTGGACCATTCGACCTTTCAGATGTGTCAGAGTGCGAGCACCGTCCTGTCGCAGCAACGGCCAGTCGCAGAGCTGTTCTGTTGCGGACCTGTCCTTGGGTGCAAGTGGACCTGGTGCTTTCGTCCAGCGTAACGGACAGGGCAAGTCCTATTGTCCAATGTCGGTGCGCTGGCATCCAATTAGAAGCGGGAATCCTATGCCTCAAACGCGCAAATACGAATCGTCTGTTGCTGCAAGTTACTTTGTACGAGTGGGCTGCTGGGCTTTTGCTTTGTGCGCGGGAGCGGTCACGGCTTCAGCTCAGAAGGCTCCCGCGCCACAGCCTGCCGCGCCTGCCGTGCGGCTGGTGAGTGCAGAAGAGGGGCACGAGATTGCCGCGGCCGCCTTGGGGCAGGATGGGCCGATTCCCGGCAGGCAGGATTGCTCGCACCTCGTACACCAGATTTATGCAGATGCCGGATACGAGTATCCGTATGCGAATTCCTTTGACCTGTATGCCGGAAACGGAAAGTTTCGACGGATACGGCATCCCCAAGCGGGAGACTTGGTTGCTTGGCGGGGGCATGTTGGAATCGTGCTTGATCCCAGGGAGCACACCTTTTACAGCCTGGTGCGTTCAGGATTGGAGGCTGAGGATTATCTGGGCCCCTATTGGCGTTCGCGAGGAAGGCCGCGATTCTATCGGTATCTTGTCGATACCAGAACGCCCCGAACGCTTGTTCAGACCGCTGAGGCAACTCCCACGGCGCGACCGCGTCCGAAGAAGTCCGCGCCTGTGAGCGCAGGCGCAGTTGGAGAAGAGGTCGCGGAAGCGGAGAAACCTGCGCGGCCGAGCGCTGCGATAGAAGCATCGGAACGAACGCCTGTAATGGCCTCTCGTCCCGAGCCGCCTAACAAAAACACGGCAGAACCGATCGCTTCAAGTATTGCCATTTCCGCCAGCGGACGGCCGAGTGCCGACGAAGTTGCCGATGGGATTTCCGAGCTCAGCAATGCGGCGGCGAGTGTGTTGCGCACGAACGAGCCGCTGAAGGCTGCGACACCGGTAGTGATTTTTGATGAGATGAAGGTCGAGCGCGTGGAAATCAAAGGTGACCGAGGCTGGGCGCACCTGCAAATTAATTCGCGCGTGCGCATCTCCGGCGAGGGAGCGGATTTCAAGCAGCGGCATGAAAAAGTACGATGGGAACTGCGCCGGCAAGAGAGCGGCTGGGTGGCGTTGGCGCCGGCGGAGCGCGTGTTTGTGCCACGCGATGGCGCAGTGCGCGTTCTGGCCGCGCAACTTGCAGAGATGTCGCAGAGCGAGGCGGCCGCGCGGCATGACGAAACGGTCATCGGCCAAGAAGCACGTATCGCAAATCTGCTGAGTTCCCTGTTAGAGAAGTAGCCGCGACTTAGCCGCGCTCGAATCACCGGGCTTACGCACAATCCGGATGCGGTGTCGAAACGGCGCACCTGATAGTATTCGACAACACAAAAACCGCACGATATAGTCTCCCACCGATACGCAGCACGCGGAACCGGACTTTTCTGAAAGAATTTCGCTAGACGGTGAAATCCTTGCGATGAGCTACGTTTTGGCAATGCTAGCGCCGCAGAGACTGGTGCATCTTTCCTCCGTTGACCTCGCCATCATCGCAATTTATTTTCTTGCGGTTCTGGGCATCGGCTTTTACCTGAAGCGGTTCGCGCAAAGCAGCGAAGATTTTTTCCTGGCGGGCCGCGAGATGACCGCGTGGGTTGCGGGACTGAGTTTTCTCTCGGCTAACCTGGGATCGCTGGAGCTGCTTGGGTGGGCCGGATCTTCCTATCAGTACGGAATACTTGCGGCGCACTGGTATTGGATCGGCGCGATTCCGGCGATGCTGTTCCTGGGCATCGTAATGATGCCGTTCTACTACATTTCGAAAACCCATTCGGTGCCGGGTTATCTGCAGCTGCGCTACGGAAAAGCGGCCAGCGGGCTGAGCGCGGTATCGTTCGGATTCATGACCATTTTGATGTCCGGCGTAAACATGTTTGCGATGGCCAAAGTGATGCAGGTGGTGCTCGGCTGGAACATCCACTTCAGCATTTGGGTTTCGTCGCTGACGGTGGGAATTTATGTGGCCTCCGGCGGATTGTTTTCCGCGATCTTCAACGAAGTTCTGCAATTTTTTCTGATCTGGTTCGGCGCGCTGCTGATTCCGATTCTCGGCCTGATCGAAGCGGGCGGATGGAGCGGGCTGGTCGCGCGGATCCAGCACAATTTCCCCGGGCAAAATTTCACGCATGCGTGGAGCACGCTGGGCCACTTCGAAAACAATCCCATGGGCATGCACTGGACAGGAATCGTTTTTGGACTTGCCTCGGTGATTTCCATGGGCTACTGGACGACGGATTTTCTGGTGGTCCAGCGCGTGCTTGCGGCGAAGGATTTGCGTTCCGCAAAGCTCGCGCCGATTATCGGCTCGTTTTTCAAGATGGCTGTGCCGCTGATTGTGATTCTCCCTGGTTTGATCGGCTTGGCGGTGCTTCCGGAAAAGCTGGTGCCGGAAAGCGCGCTGCAACCCGGCCAGCACAGCTATAACGATGTGCTGCCGCTGATGCTGGCGCGCTATTGCGGGCCGGGATTGATGGGCCTTGGCGTAACCGCGTTGGTCGCTGGATTCATGGCCGGCATGGCCGGAAATGTCAGCGCTTTCGCCACGGTCTGGACCTACGACATTTATCGTCCCTTTATTCGAAAAGCGGCGACCGACCAACACTACGTGACCATGGGGCGCTGGTGCACAATCATCGGATTGTTCATCAGCATCGGCACCGCATATTTGGCGATGGGCTTTGCGAGCATAATGGACTACGTGCAGGCGCTGTTCAGCTTTTTCATTGCGCCACTTTTCGGAACGGTGCTGATCGGCATGCTGTGGAAACGGGCGACACCGGCGGGCGGTTTTCTCGGATTGCTGGCGGGAACGCTTACGGCGATTGGCATTTTTGTTTCGATGAAGGTGGATCACGATCTTGTGGCGATCTTTGCGCTCTCACCGCTGGCGAAGGGACTGGCGCAAGATATGTATCAAGCGCTGTGGTCTTGCCTGGTATGCGTGCTGGTGACCGTCGCGGTGAGCCTGGCCACTACGCCTAAGCCTGACGCGGATTTGAAAGGACTCGTGTACGGCATCACGCCGATACCGAAGGAAGTAGACGTTCCACTGCTGCATAAGCCGATTTTTTGGGCTGGCGTGGCTTTGGCGCTGTTGGTGATGCTACAAATCATCTTCTGGTAGGGTTCATGAGCGACAAACATCACATTATTCCTGTGTGGTTCTTTGTTGGATTGCTGCTGCTGACTTACGGAGCGTTGATTCTGGCCAGTGGAATCGCGGAGTGGCAGGAGCCTCCGCCAACGGTCCTTGCGAATTTGCATGCGCCAGTCTGGTGGGGCAGTCTTATGGCTATGCTGGGCGGCGCCTATATCAATGCTTTCCGGCCACGGAGGAGTTCATGAGCGCATTCGGCGTCATCATCGGCAATCGGGGATTTTTCCCCGACGTGCTGGCGCGCGACGGGCGCGAAGAGATCTTGCGCGTTTTGGGCGAGCAGGGTCATAAAGCTTTCTGTTTGACACCAGAGGAGAGCAAGTTTGGCTCCGTCGAAACGTTCGCCGACGCTCGGCGCTGCGCCGAGCTTTTCCGCTCTCACGCAGACGAGATCGATGGCGTGCTGGTTTCGCTTCCGAATTTCGGCGACGAGCGCGCTATCGCGGATACGCTGCGACTTGCGCGCCTGAATGTGCCGGTGCTGATACAGGCCACTCCGGACGCGCCGGGAAAAATGACGATCGCGCATCGTCGCGACAGCTTCTGCGGGAAAATGTCCGCTTGCAACAACCTGAAGCAGTATGGGATTGCCTATTCGTTGACGAAATTGCACACGGTCGCACCGAGCTCCGCGGAATTCAAGAAGGACCTCGAGTGGTTTTCCGGCGTGTGCCGGGTGGTGAAGGGGCTGCGCAACTTGCGCATAGGAGCGATTGGCGCGCGGCCTGCGGCGTTCAATACCGTGCGCTACAGCGAAAAATTGCTCGAAGCCAACGGGATTACCGTGGAAACGCTGGATCTATCCGAAGTCATCGGGCGCATCGGCCGCATGAAGGATGAAGACGAGCGCGCGGTGCAAAAACTGAAAAACATCGAACGCTATGTCACGACCAGCGGCATTCCACAGCCCGCGCTGTTGAAAATGGCCAAGCTTGGCGCGGTGGTCGACGACTGGATGCACAGCGCTCAGGTGCAAATCAGCGCCGTGCAGTGCTGGACGTCCCTGGAAGAAAATCTGGGCGTGGTTCCGTGCACGATCATGAGCATGATGAGCGATTCGCTGATCTCGAGCGCCTGCGAAGTGGACGTCTGCGGCGTCCTCGGCATGCACGCGCTGCAGCTTGCTTCGCAAACGCCGAGCGCTTTGCTGGATTGGAACAACAACTACGGCAGCGATCCCAACAAAGCGGTGTGTTTCCACTGCAGCAATTTGCCCAAACATTTCTTCAAAGACGTGCAGATGGATTTTCAAGCGATCATCGCCGGCACGGTCGGAAAAGAAAACACGTTTGGCACCTGCGTGGGCCGCGTCAAGGCCGGCGCGATGAGCTACGCACGATTTTCCACCGATGACCTGACCGGCACAATCCGCGGGTATGCGGGCGAGGGGCGCTTCACGGACGATCCGCTCGAAACGTTCGGCGGCGCCGGAGTGGTGGAGATTCCGAGTATGCAGAAACTGCTCCATTACATCTGCGAAAACGGATTCGAACACCACGTTGCCGCGAATTTTTCGACGGTCGCGCCGATCATTCACGAAGCGACGACGCGCTATCTCGGCTGGGACATGTACGCGCACGCGTAAGTCGGCAGAGCCGCGGCCGGACGTGGATCCAATTTGAGAATCATTTCATGGCCATCGTACCGGGCGTAGATTTCGGCGGCGCCCTCGGCGTGCGCCTCACGATATTTTTGCTTTGTTTGTTTGCCGGGAGCGTTTAGGATTCCAACTCGATTTTGCCAGCGGAGGAAACGTTGCGAACAATTGCGGTTTTAGCCCTTCTTACTTTGACCGTCACACCTGTATTCGCGCAGAAACAAAAGCAGAAGAAATCCGTAGAAAGCGGAGCAGAGAAAAGGGAGAGTTCGCAGCAACCACCTGCCACGCCGGCGGCCGCCCAGAAGGATGAAGAGGAAGATAAAGGCCCGTGGAAAGCGCTGAGCTATCGTCTGATCGGGCCGTTTCGCGGCGGACGCGTTCTCGCCGTTTCCGGCGTCGTTGGCCAGGACAATACCTATTACTTTGGCGGCGTGGCAGGTGGCGTGTGGAAGACCACCGATGGCGGCCTCAATTGGAAGCCGATCTTTGACAAGCAAAAGGACGCCTCACCGTCTATCGGCGCGCTCGCCGTTTCCGAGTCCGATCCCAACACGATTTATGTTGGCACCGGAGAAGCCTGCATACGCGGCAACATCGTCGGCGGAAACGGTGTCTACAAATCCATCGATGCCGGCAAAACGTGGAAGTTCGTCGGCCTCGGCGACACACGCGCTGTCGGCCGCCTGATCGTGAACCCGAAGAATCCGGACATCGCGTTTGTCGCTGCTCTGGGACATCCGTTCGCTGACAATGAGGAGCGTGGCGTGTTTCGCACGCGCAACGGTGGGAAGACTTGGGAAAAAGTTCTATATAAGGACGCTAAGACTGGCGCGATTGACATCACCTTCGATCCCAGCAATCCCAATATTTTGTTTGCGGCTCTCTGGCAGGCCCGGCGCACGCCTTGGAGCATGGATAGCGGCGGCCCGGGTAGTGGCCTCTACCGCTCCGCGGATGGCGGCACAACCTGGAAGGAAATCAAAGCGCATGGTTTACCGGAAACGATTTTGGGCCGCATTGGGGTAACCGTTTCTGGAGCGAACTCGAACCGCGTGTGGGCGGTCGTGGAAGCGGACAAAGGGGGCATTTTTCGCTCCGATGACGGCGGCGAAAATTGGCAGCTTCTAACGGACGATCACCGATTCCGCCAGCGCGCCTGGTATTACTCGCACATTTTCGCTGATCCGAAATCCGCCGACACGGTCTACATTCTCAATACCGGCGTTTACCGTTCGAATGATGGCGGCAAGACTTTCAACGTGCTCCGCGTGCCGCATGGGGACAACCACGGACTGTGGATCGATCCCACAAACCCAAATCGCCTGATCAACGGCAACGACGGCGGGGCCACCATCTCCACTGATGGAGCGCAGAGTTGGACCAGCGTTTACAACCAGCCAACCGCACAGTTCTATCACGTCACCACAGACAATCGCTTTCCTTACTACATTTACGGCGCGCAGCAGGATAACTCCACCGTTGGGATCGCCAGCGCGAGCGCGGATGGAGGAATCGACCGTACGGACTGGTACGACGTCGGCGGCGGCGAGAGCGGCTACATCGCTCCCGATCCCAGCGACCCGCAAATCGCCTACGCCGGCTCCTATGGCGGCGAAATCACGCGCTACGATCATCGTACTGGTCAGACGCAGGCGGTAAATCCCTGGCCTGTGAATCCCATCGGCTGGGCTGCTGCCGATGTGAAGCATCGCTTTCAGTGGACCGAGCCGATCGTGTTTTCTCCGCACGATCCAAAGACGCTGTATTTTGCGGGTGAAGTGCTTTTCAAGACTACCGACGCCGGTATGAGCTGGAGCATCATCAGCCCCGACCTGACGCGCAACGATAAGCAAAAACAGCAAGCCTCTGGCGGTCCGATCACGAAAGACAACACCGGCGTCGAAGTGTACGACACGATTTTTTCGGTTGTGGAATCGCCGGCGCAGAAGGATTTAATTTGGGCCGGAACCGACGATGGCCTTGTGCACCTGACCCGTGATGGCGGGCAACATTGGGAAAACGTTACGCCGAAAGCCATGCCGGATTGGGGCACCGTCAGCATGATTGAGGTGTCGCCGAAGGACGCGGGCACTGCGTACATTGCCGTCGAACGGCACAAGGTGGACGATTTCGCGCCGTACATTTTCAAGACCACGGATTTCGGCAAGTCGTGGACGAAACTGGTGAATGGTTTGCCCACGAGTGCGTACGTGCACGCTGTGCGCGTCGATCCCGGGCGCCAGGGTTTGCTTTTTGCCGGTACCGAAGCAGGCGTTTTCATTTCTTACGATGACGGCGAGCACTGGCAGACGCTGCAGTTGAATCTTCCGATTTCACCGGTGAACGACCTGGTGATTAAGAACAACGATCTCATCGTCGCCACGCACGGCCGCAGCTTCTGGGTGCTCGACGACATCACGCCGCTCGAGCAATATAGTGAGGCTGTGACGCAAGAGGCTACACATTTGTTTACGCCGGCTGCTGCGAATCACACCGTGTTCGGTTCTTCTTTTAGTGGCGGCTCGACCTCGGGGAAAAATCCGCCGGCCGGGGCGGTGATCGACTATTGGCTGAAGACGTCGTTGAAGAAGCCAGATGCTGATAAGAAAGAAACGGACCAGAAAAACAGTGATTCGAAAGAGCCGACGCAAAATCCTGAAGCAAAGGAAGCAGCGGCAAAGGCCGATTCGAAAGCGTCCGACAGCGAAGCTCCCAAAATCACGCTGGACATTCTCGATGCCTCCGGTAAGGTGATTCGCCACTTCCCGAAAAAAGAAGAGGACGGCGAGCAGGATGAAGGCTTCGGCGCACCAGAGCGCAAGGCTGGCGCTCTTCCTGCCGACGCGGGGCTAAATCGCTTTGTCTGGGATCTCGATTACGAAGGCGCCAGCAAAGTGCCACACGCGCCGCTTTGGGGCGGCAGCACGAGCGGGCCGCGAGCACTCCCCGGAAAATATGAAGTGAAGCTCACCGTTCTCGGGAAAAGCTACACGGCACCGCTGGAGATCAAGCCTGATCCGCGCCTGGCGGTCACGCAGGCCGATCTGGAAAAGCAGTTTGCGCTCCTGATTAAAATTCGCGATAAGGTCACCGAAACCGATGACGCAATCAATCAGATCCGCGACTTACGCGAACAAATGGGTTTCATCAACAAACGTCTGAAGAACGATCCGCGAGAGAAGCCGATTGCCGACGCCGGCAAATCGCTGGATAGGAAAATCACCGAGGTGGAGGAAGCGCTGATCCAAACCAAGGCAAAAAGTGGACAGGACGTCTTGAATTTTCCGATCCGCTTGAACAATCAGCTTGTCGCGCTGGGCGGCGTGGTGGCCAGCGCGGATGCCGCGCCGACACAGCAATGCTATGAAGTGTTCGAGATGCTGAGCAAAGCCATCGATGAACAATTAACGAAGTGGAAGGCAATCGCTGCCACCGAGGTGAAGTCTTATAACGATTTGGTGAAGCAGCAGGAAGTTCCGGCCGTGATTCTGAAACCAGCGACAGAGACGCGTTAGACGTTAGCGTAAATCTCTAAGATTCCTGATGCCGGGATGCGGGGAGGGCATGGAAGCAGCGTGCTGAAATGCCCTCGCCTTATCTCCATGAGTTGTCCTAAAGTATGCAGACCTTGAGTCAACGCCTGCCATTGCCTGCTAGCTCGCACGGAAAACCCGTCGATACGTTTGCCGCTGTTGCGGAGCTCGAAGCTGAGTTGAAGCGCGGCGTTAGGGGCGAGGTGCGCTTCGATCGCGGAAGCCGCGCGCTATATGCGACAGATGCGTCGAATTACCGGCAAATTCCAATAGGGCTGGTGGTGCCACGCGATGAGAACGATGTGGTCGCGGCGGTGGCCGCCTGCCGCAAGTTCGGAGCACCGGTGCTGCCGCGCGGCGCGGGCACGAGCCTTGCCGGACAGTGCTGCAACGTGGCGGTGGTGCTGGATTTCACGAAGTACATGAACCAGATTCTGGAGCTCGACCCGGCGCGGCAATTTGCGCGCGTGCAGCCTGGCGTGGTTCTGGATACCCTGCGCAGCCGCGCGGAGGCTCACCAGCTAACCTTCGCGCCGGACCCTTCTACGCACAATCGCTGCAGCATCGGCGGAATGATCGGAAACAATTCGTGCGGCACGCATTCGCTGCTGGGCGGAAAGACGGTCGACAACGTTGAAGAGCTTCGGATTTTGCTCTACGACGGTTCGCAGATGACCGTTGGCGCTACAAGCGAAAGTGAACTGGAAAGAATTATCGCGCAGGGCGGGAGGCGCGGCGACACTTACGCTGCGCTGCGGGCGATTCGCGAAGAGTATGCGGGCCTGATACGCGCGCGCTTTCCCAAAATTCCGCGGCGCGTCTCCGGCTACAACCTGGATGAGTTGTTGCCAGAAAATCGATTCCACGTGGCACGCGCGCTGGTGGGGACGGAAGGAACCTGTGCGATCGTGCTGGAAGCGAAAGTAAAACTCATTCACAGCCCGCAGCATCGCGTGCTTGTCGGGTTGGGATATGAAGACGCGTTTCACGCCGCGGACCATGTTCCGGAAATTCTCGAGTTTGGCCCAATCGGGCTGGAAGGCTTTGAAGGAAGCATCGTCGACGGACTGCGCAGTAAAGGAGCGCCAAATCTCGAACTGCTGCCCCCAGGCGGCGGATTTTTGCTGGTGGAATTCGGCGCGGATGACGCACAGGAAGCAAACCAATCTGCACTGCGACTGATGGAGCGTCTAAAAAGTGTCAGCGCGCCACCTGGCATGCGCCTGTATTCCGCCCGTGAAGCCAAAGCGATGTGGCAGATACGCGAGGCTGGGCCGCGAGCAGCAGCCTTTGCTCCCGGTGCGCCCGCGGAATGGGAAGGTTGGGACGATGCTGCAGTGGCGCCGGAAAAGTTGGGCGGCTATTTGCGCGACATCCGCAAGCTGATGGACGAATATCAGTACCGGGGAGCCTTTTACGGGCATTTCGGGCACGGATGCGTGCATATGCGCGTCACGTTCGACCTCGAAAGTGAAGCGGGTATTCGCCAATACGGCGAGTTCATCGAGCGCGCAGCCGATTTAGTGGTCGCGTATGGAGGTTCGCTTTCCGGTGAGCACGGCGACGGGCAGTCCCGCGCGGCGCTGCTTCCGAAAATGTTTGGCCCGGAGTTGGCGCAGGCATTCGGAAAATTCAAGCGCGCTTGGGACCCGGACAACAAGCTTAATCCGCACAAAGTGGTCGATGCGTATCTGCCGACGGAAAACCTGCGGCTCGGCGCGGACTATCGTCCCCTGGAACCGGAGACGCATTTCCAATTTCCCGAAGATGACGGTTCGCTGGCCCAAGCAACACTGCGGTGCATCGGGCTGGGAGCATGCCGAAAAAATGATGGCGGCACTATGTGCCCAAGTTACATGGTTACACGGGAGGAGGAACACAGCACACGCGGGCGCGCGCATATGCTGTTTGAGATGCTGCAGGGTGAAGTGCTTCGAGATGGCTGGAAAGACGAGCGCGTCAAGGAATCGCTCGATTTGTGCCTTTCGTGCAAGGCCTGCAAATCGGAATGCCCGGCGAACGTGGATATGGCGACGTACAAGGCCGAGTTTCTGTCGCACTACTATGAGACCCGGCGGCGGCCGCTGCGCGCCTATGCCTTTGGCATGATCGATCGCTGGGCTCGCTGGGGCGCGCTTGCTCCAGACATCGCAAATTTCTTCAGCCATCTACCCGGATTGCGGCACTTACTTGGATTGCTTTTGGGGCTCGCACCACAGCGTCAAGTGCCGCGGCTTGCCGAGCGTAATTTTCGGCGATGGGCGCGCCGCCATCGCCCCGAACTATTTGGGAAAAAGCCAGATTCTGAAAAACGAGAAGTGCTGCTATGGATCGACACCTTCAACAACTATTTTCATCCAGAGACAAGCCGCGCTGCGCTCGAGGTGCTGGAACACGCTGGTTTTGTTGTGAAATGCTCGCAAGCTGTTTTGTGTTGCGGTCGACCTTTGTATGACTTTGGAATGCTGGCTGACGCCAAGCAATATTTGAACAAACTCATGGATACACTGAGCGCCGAGATTGACGCCGGGTTGCCGATCGTTGTGCTCGAGCCCAGCTGCGCGTCGGTTTTTCGAAACGAGTTGGTCAATCTCTTTCCGCACGATGCGCGCGCGCGCCGATTGCGGCAGCAAACGTTCTTGCTGAGCGAATTTCTGGAGAAACACGCTGCCGGATATACGCCTCCGAGAATATCCGGAAAAGTTCTTCTTCACGGCCATTGTCACCACAAAGCGCTAATGAAAATGAGCGACGAAGAGTCGTTATTACGCCGCACGGGAGTGGAACTGGAGAGCCCGGACGCAGGCTGCTGTGGAATGGCCGGCCCGTTCGGGTTTGAGCGAGACAAATTCCCGATAGCGCAGGCCATTGGAGAGCGCGTCTTGCTACCCGCGGTGCGAAGCGCCACGCCTGACACGATCGTGGTCGCGGATGGCTTTAGTTGCCGCGAGCAGATTTGGCAAAGCACCGGTCGCAGAGCAGTGCACCTCGCGGAAGTCCTGCAGACAGCATCGTCGCAGAATACTGACAAATCGCCGACCTGATTCACACGCTCCCCTGCCCTACGATCAGGAGCCGCCGAGAGGAACGGAAACGTGTTCGTGCACTACTATCCAGCCCTTTGCACGCTTCTCGAGGACCATGGTCCAGCGCGCATTGAGGTGCGAACCGGCACCCTCTTTGCTGACGAGATCGATGGCAAGGGTGAAGGTTGCCCAAGCAAGCGAACCGCGGCGGTGCACGGCGAGGTCATCATTTAGTTTCGCACTGATGCTGCGATTGGGCTCGAATAGATTTTTTTGAGCGCCCTCGCTGTATTCCTTCCAGTTGTTGTATTTCAGCGGAGCGATATCAAAATACGCGAGATCAGCATCCGCTGCGTAATAGGGCGCGACTTTGGATATGTCCATGGTGCCCCACGCTGCTACGATCTTGGGCACAAGCGCGCGCAGATCCGATTCTTCGCGCTCGGCGGACGTCGCTGTCGACACGAGGATTACCAGAACGAAACCAAAGAGGCACGCGCGTGAACCTACTTTGCAGATGCTCATTTTTTCTGTCTCCTGTCTGTATTTGCGCAAAAGCGCCGTTGTCCACAAATCATGACTTAGTGCCGTATTTCGCGACTGCAGCGGCGAGGAGCCATTGCTTCAGCACGCTCAGAAATTGCGGGCGAATCGCGCGGAAGGTGACACCAACGCCGAGATTGGGTTGCGAGTAGACAATGGTTCCGGTGGATTCAAAGAATTTTCCCTCGGAATAAATCTTGATAGTGATCTCGGCATCTTTGGGCAGGGGATTCGGCATATCCAGATAGCAGCCGTGAAGGCTGAGTTCGCTCACCCGCGTAGAAATGCTGGCGCGTGACGATTGATCAATCACCTCAGCCGTAGCGATGAAGGGATACCGGGGCGTTCGGCGACGCTCTTCTCCCATTGGACTCTCTCCGGAAAGCAGTTGCGGGGATTGTATCGCTGGAGGCGGAAAAAAACCGATAATTATTGCAGACAGAAGAATGCGCTTATAGGCGCGGCGGATTAGTCGAATTTAGAGAAAATCAAACCAATTTAGACCCGATCAGACTGAAGCTTTACAGAATGCCTGTCAACCTGTTCGCCAATCGGCAAAACGGCGCGCACGATGGTGCCATCACCGCTTGAGTTAATTTCGAACTGCCCGCCCAGTTCCCTGATCCGCTCGCGCATTCCGGTAATGCCCACGCCCATCACTGGTTCCGATCCGTTTTGAGAGCTCATGCCCCGCCCGCGATCGCTGACTTCGAGAGTGACGTTGGTTTCTTCCGGAAGAATCTTCACCCTGGCGACCTTGCTTCCCGAGTGCCGGTGAACGTTGGTCAGACATTCCTGCAGTACGCGAAACACCGCTAGTTCCACCTGGTCGGGAAGCTTGGCAATGTCAGAGGGCATCTCCAAATCGATTAGGATGCCGCTGCGCTCGGAAAAACTGTTCAGGTACCATGGAACAACCGCTTGCAGTCCGATCTCATCGAGCAAGGGGGGGTGAAGCAGATGCGAAATCACGCGAATCTCGCGCATCGACCGCTCCAGCAAAGTAATGGCCTCGGTCAACGCCGCTTTTTGGACAGTAGAAAGGGCCGCGTCCGTGGTCTCTATCATTTCCAGATTCATCTTGATCGCCGCGAGGTATTGGCCCTGGCTGTCGTGCAGCTCCCGACCAAGCCGCCTTCGCTCCTCATCGCGAATGGCAACGATGCGCGAGGACAGGTGGCGCAGCTCGCGGTTCGCTTCATGCAACTGCTGCGTCTGTTCAACGATGCGCTGCTCGGCCCGCTTTCTTTCGTTGATATCGCGAATAGCGCTGGTTATCAGAAGCCCTTCCTCGGTTTGCAACGGACTGGAACTGATCTCGGAAGGAAACGTCGAACCATCCTTACAGACGGAGGCTAGCTCTCCGACGTGATAGCTACTTAGCGTCCAGGAAGGAACGAGAACGCGAATGTTGCTTCCCAGCAACTCCTTGCGGCTGTAGCCAAACAGATCATCGGCGCGGGAATTCGCCAAGACGATTTGGCCTTCCGCAGTGGTAATGAGCATGGCGTCGGGCGCAGCCTCGAGCAAAGAACGGAATTTCAGCTCCGCCTTGGCCAAAATTTCCGCTTGCTTGCGCTGGCGTTGCGCGCTGCGGCTGAGTTCGACGAAAACCGCGACTTTGGAGCGAAGTATTTCCGGAACAATCGGCTTGAACAGGAAATCGACCGCGCCGAGATCGTAACCGCGAAACAGATGCTCTTCGTTGCGATACGCGGTCAAAAACAAAATCGGGGTGTGCTGGCTGCGTTTCCTCGAGCGAATTAGCTCCGCGGTTTCGAAGCCATCCATATCGGGCATTTTGACGTCCAGCAAAATAGCCGCGAAATCACTTTCGAGCAGATAGCGCAAAGCCTCCGTGCCGGAGCGCGCGGACACAAGTTCTTCGTTCAGAGAATCCAGCGCCGCCTCGATGGAGACAAGGTTGTCTGGATTATCATCGACGAGCAGGATCTTCACCTTCTCGCGTGGCAGCGCTTCCTCGCGATGCGCGCCAACTGCCGCACCCCCGCCATCGGCACCGGAAGATGGGCGTGAAGGAGAACTCATACCACGGCTCCGGACGAAACGCGGGACGGCGTGCGTTCGGAACGACGCGAGATCCACACCCGCATCACAGCAAACAATTGCTCGAGGTCCACCGGCTTGGTGACGTAATCCGACGCTCCCGCCTCAAGGCACTTGTCGCGGTCGCCTTTCATGGCCTTGGCGGTGAGAGCGATGATGGGCAGATTCTGGAAGGCAGGAACCTTGCGGATGGCCTGTGTGGTCTCGTAGCCGTCCATCTCCGGCATCATGATGTCCATCAGGATGATGTCGACGTCCGGTGTCTTGCGGAGCAGCTCGATACCGGCCCGGCCATTTTCGGCGTGCAGCACTTTGATGTCGTGATGCTCAAGAAGACTTGTCAACGCGAATATGTTTCGCAGGTCGTCGTCAATAACCAGAACTTTCTTGTCGGCAAGGGCGGAATCGTTTTTGCGCATCTCCGCCAGGATCTGGCGTTGTG
>Ga0137359_10002451_pt1 | contig 14912 bp, 22 predicted proteins | sample Mad1_40_16metaG_FD_108281 | JGI IMG/M metagenome (GOLD analysis project Ga0137359, IMG submission 108281) | Vadose zone soil microbial communities from Angelo Coast Range Reserve, California, USA - Mad1_40_16 metaG | ecosystem: Environmental > Terrestrial > Soil > Vadose zone | place: USA... | reverse complement strand
TCGACCGCCTCCTGGATGCCGGTGTTCATGCCGAAACCGCCAGTCGGGGAAAGCTGATGCGCGCTGTCGCCAACGAGAAAGACGCGGCTCGTGCCGTAGCGATCGGCGATCAGTTCGCGGCGCGTCCATGGCATGATCGAGACGATATCGAAATCGAAGGCGCAACCGACCGCATGCTCGATGGCTGCGCGCAGTTCGGCGTCGCTTAGCTTGCGGTATTCGCGGCTGCCGACCAACGAAAACCGCCAATGGTCGCGGCCGTCGATGGCGACGATGGTGGCGAAAGTGCCTTCCGGCCCAATGAAGATGAAGCGATAGGCTGGCCTCAGGTTGTGCAGCTTTTCGAGGCCGGCGCAGCGGAAGATCACGTTGGTGGTGTAGGTCAGCACCGGATTGCCGGAGAGCGCGATGCCGAGCCGCTCGCGGCAGGGGCCGCCGGCGCCGTCGCAGGCGATCAGATAGTCGGCCTCGATGGTCTCGCTCGTGCCGGTCGCGTGGTCGATCACCTGCGCCGTCACGCCGTCGCGCTCTTCAGTAAAGCTCACGAGCTCCGTGCGGTAGCGCCGCGTCACATGCGGAAACCTGCCGGCGAACCGCGCCAGCATCGGGTCGAAGAAATTCTGTGGGCACCGCTCCCGCTTCTGCGGGCTCTGGGGCGGCGGTTTCTCCTCCCGCGGCGACGGGAACGGCTCGCGGCCGAGTTCGTAGCCGTTGGCGAGGCTCGTCACCCAGGCATTGTCTTGGCGATAGTCGCGGTTATAGCCGGCCGCCTCGACCCACGGCACGATGCCCCAGCGCCGGCAGAACTCCATGGTGCGGACATGGACCATGTCCATGCGGGGCTGGGTGATGCGGCCGTCGGTCTTTTCGATCAGCACGCACCGGACGCCGCGCCAGCCGAGATCGCCCGCCATGGCAAGCCCCACCGGGCCTGCGCCTACGATCAACACCGGCGTTTTCATGAGTTGAGTTATACTGCGACCACGTGAATGGACGCAAACGGCGGCGGAACCGGATGGCGAATTCGCAACCACAAGACCGGCGCGGCCTGCCCTCCGTCGACGCGGTGATGCGGAGCGCGGCGGCGCAGGTGGCGGCGGCGCGGTTCGGACATCTTGCCGTCGCCGGCGCGGTGCGGCTGGAGCTTGCGGAGTTGCGCCGTAACGGCCTCGCGATAGCAGCCGACGACGCGGCCGCCCTCGCGCTGGCGCGACTCGAGACCGCGGACGCCCCGCGCCTCAAGCCCGTTTACAATCTCAGCGGCACTGTGTTGCACACCAACCTGGGCCGCGCCGTGGTGGCGGAGACCGCCATCGCGGCGGCGGCTGACGCGATGCGCCATGCCGTCGCGCTCGAATACGATCTTGACGCCGGCCGGCGCGGCGATCGCGACGATATTCTGCGCGATCTCTTGCGCGAGCTGACCGGCGCCGAGGACGGCACGGTGGTCAACAACAATGCTGCTGCGGTGCTGCTGGTGCTCAACACGCTCGCCAAGGGCCGCGAGGCGGTCGTGTCGCGCGGGGAATTGATCGAGATCGGCGGCGCCTTCCGGATGCCGGAGATCATGAGCCGTGCAGGCGCCAGGCTGGTCGAGGTCGGCACCACCAACCGCACCCACCTCAAGGACTATGCCGAGGCACTGGGGCCGAAGACCGGCGTGCTGATGAAGGTCCATCCCTCGAACTATCGTATCGAGGGGTTTACGGCAGAGGTCGCGGCGGCCTCGCTTGCGCCGCTGGCGAGCCGCCACGGCGTGCCGCTGATCGACGATCTCGGCTCCGGCACCCTCGTCGACCTCGTCCGCTTTGGCCTCCCGCACGAGCCCACGGTTAAGCAGGCGGTCGCGGCGGCCGACATCGTGACGTTCTCCGGCGACAAGCTGCTGGGAGGACCGCAAGCGGGATTCATCGTGGGACGCGCCGACCTGGTGGCGCGCATCAACAAGAATCCGCTCAAGCGCGCGCTGCGCATCGACAAGGCGCGGCTCGCTGCGCTGGAGGCGACGCTCAAGCTCTATCGCGATCCCGACCGGCTGGCCTCGCGACTGCCGACGCTGCGCCTGCTCACGCGCCCGGCGGCCGACATCGCGGCGTTGGCGCGCCGGTTGCGGCCGGCGATGCAAGAAAGGCTCGGAGATGGCTTCACGGTCGACGCCATGGAATGCGAGAGCGAGATTGGGTCGGGCGCGCTGCCCCGTCAGACCATGCCGAGCGCCGGGCTCGCGATCCGGCCCGTCGCAAGGCGCGGCGCCGGGCGCGTGCTCGCGGATCTCAGTGCATCGCTGCGCCGCTTGCCGACGCCGGTGATCGGCCGCATCGAGAACGATGGCTTGATTCTCGACCTGAGATGCCTCGATGACGAGGAGAAATTCATGGCAAATATCGCGGCGTTGGGGGCGCCAAGGACGTAAGGCGGGCGGACAATTATGCCGCGATCATGCCTGACGACGTCGGCGGGATCTATCTCCACAGGCATTCCGCCCGGCGACTGCGAAGCCACCTAAACCGTTCCCTCAGGCCGTTTCGCAATGACCTCGCCTCGGTGCGAAGCCTGTCGCCGCGGCGGCAACATAGCCCTTGACCTATAAGAACAAAACAAGAACAATAGGAGCAGCGATCGAAGGTAAGACCAAGCAGGAGGCGTTCAGATGAACCGTCTGCGCCGTGCTAAGGGGAGGCCGGAAGCCGGCGCCTATCCGTATCAGGTCGATCTCGTTCCGCCACTTGAGGGCTTTGACGACGTCGTCGAGGAGGAAATAATCCGGTTTCTGGAGCGTCGCGCCGGCACATTCGATGTCTACGGGCAGATCGCAAACGGTGATGCATTCATTCGATACCGCTTCGCTCGCCTGGCGGACGCGCAGGCCTTCCATGCTCAGTTTGGACCGTCGGCAGAAAAGGCGGTCTTCAAAAAAGTGGACAGGTGAGGGAACGGTGATAACTACGCTTATGACGACAACGCGGGCACTTTCAATTTACATGCCAAAGTAATAGAGAGATTCTCGGAAATAACCGGTCGTTATCGCGCTTTCGCTGGAAAGTTCTCCCGACGCGGGAGGACTTTTTTTATGCCGCAGCGTGCGGCGTTTCGAAACCTACCGAATCGACAGGCTGTTACTACGTCCAACGCAGCACATTCGCCGGGCGAGATTCGCCTCCGATGGGAGGTCATATGCACATGACGGACGAACCAACAATCGAACAACTCCTGGAGCCTTCTACTGTCCTCTCGCACGCCCTTGATTTCATGGAAACGGACCTCGATGCCGATGCATACAATGCGATATCGACCTGGGTGGCACGTGCAATCCGCGAAATCAGAGACGATTTGGCGAGGGTCCAGGCTATAGACCCGGAAGCCCTCGAAGGCCTGCCTGCGGCTCGCATGAAAATTGAGGGCGGCAAACTGTGGCTGCGCATCTTCGAGGAAATTCAGGGAGCCATCACACGTTACGGCTCGGGTTGGGAGGCGTAATCGTGCCGCCGGCGGAAGGTCGTTTTCGCTATTTTGCCGGGATTGACGACGCCTCTCGATCGGCGCACCATCAGCTTCGATCACCTTTCAGGTTAGGTGATCATGGTGATACCTGCCCGCGTCAGCCGGCGCGGGCCTTTTTCCAAGACCAGTGGGACGAGTGCGTTGTACGTCTGAGGCGAGGCGCACTCAGCGCCGCCGCTGGTGGTTTCGCAACAGCCCGTCCAGCGCCGCGCGCCCTTGATCGGTGAGCGCGAAACGTCCGTTGGAACGCGTGACAAGACCCTTTTCAAACAGGGCGGTGACGCCCCGGGAGTCGGACCATTCGGTGTGCGTCTCGATGTTGAAAAGCACGGCGCGTTCTGCGGCCGTGAGGCTGTCCGGAGCTATGGATTGCGGACGCGTTTCTGACGTTTGATTTGCCATGGGGGTCCTTTTCATCAAACCCCCGCCCACCGTTTTGGCATTGTCAGTGTGCCCGACTGGCCGTGAGAGCACTAGCTCCAAACTGACGGGACGAGGCTCAAATCTCCGTAATAACCCTATCAGGGAGGGCCTCGCCTCAGAGGGCCTCCATCATCCTGCCCCCGGGCCGCACCTTCTCAGCCTTCGAGTCGCCCTTTTGTTTCGGTATTTTCCATTGTGGACGGGCGAGTTGGGGAAATAGCGATGATTGATACCGACATCATTGTTGCGCGCCGTTCGCCCTTCGATCGCTTGCCGCCCGGCGGCGGTGATTCTGATCCAACCGACCTCGACCGGCTTGCCGCCAGCCTTGACTACCTCACGCTGTGCTGCTGCGAGCCCGCTACGGAGGAGTGCGGCCAACATCCGACGGCTGAAGCCGTGGCCGAGCGTGAGCAGTTCCTCGTTCGCGCCGTGCCGACTGCTGGCGAGCAGTTCTAGCCGCGCGTCGCTCGGCATTCAGGCGCTTTTTAGTCACGAGTGCGGCGCATGCACGAGCCGAACGCTATCAACAAACGTCCCGACGAACCCGGCCTTTGCCGTCACGGGCCGCTATCGCCCGAAGCGCGACGGCCGCCCGTCGCAGCGGCGCTGTCAGCGCCATGATGTGGAATTCCGCAGGCTCGCAATTTCTGCTTGGAGGCTGGCAATTTCTGCCTGGAGTCCGGAAATATTCCCGGTCTCGGCTGTGCCACGGCCGCGCAAGCGCAACATCATCTCGACATCGCTTGCTGGCGGCCCCGACCCGGCGCATCACGGTGTTCGGCACATGATGAAGATGGTCTGTGGACGGTATTGGTTCAGCCACGCGGGTGTTGTGGCGGCCAAGTCCGAAAGCTGCTGCTTGGAGGGCACGCAGTCGAGGCGCAAATCGGCCGGTATTTTTGAGCGAAACGATTCGGGCATGTCGCCGCGACAATGCCAGTTCTGAAGTTCTCTCCAGAAGCGACGGCCATGCCCCGCGAAATCGGATGTTTCCGATTTCGCTCGCCTCATAGCTGCCGAAGTCGGCCAAGGCCAACTTCGGGTGAAAGCGGGGCATCCAGTAACCCCCGGCGATTCAGGTGGTTACTGGATCGCCCGCTTTCGCGGGCGATGACACGTGGGTGATGCAATTATTTCCAGACGCGTCCTTACTTGGAGTCGTCGCCGGGCGTGTCCCGGCCATCCAGGTCTTTTTGGCTGAAAGCCCGCAAGAAAAACGTGGATGCCCGCGAAAACGGGTCCCCGCCGCGTTACGCAGCGGGGTGTTTCTGCGCCGGCATGACGGTGGAGATGTGATTCGATCTATCGAAACGCCCACGAGTTCGGGCGAATCCTCGTTGTGCGTTACTGATGATGATGGATCCTGTGGTGCTTCGGCCCAACAACGGCGCCAGCGGGCTGCGGGCATGCGCCCCAACTGCCAAAGCCGAGGTCGCGTCCCCAATGGGGAGCCGGCGTGAAGCACTGATTTCCCACCTTCGTCGGCCCATAATTCTCCAAGGCACTGGCAGGGGCTGACGCCAGTAATGCCGCAAACACCGTCGTTGCCGCTGCAGTAGTCAGGAAATGTCGCATTTTGGTCTCCCTCGAGTTTTTTGGGTTGCACATGCTCCAAGTTGTTTATTCCATCACTTGGTTACATGGCATTGATATATCTTTTACACTTACTAAACCTATCGAAAAGTTATTCTTTAGCAACAACAATTTGATGAATAATAATTTATGGATATAACTTTTATGATTATTTATCTATCTAAATTTAATTCTGTAGCAACTGTTAATGCTGGAATTGCTCTGGTCGGACAGTGCACGACGCCTGCCTCGACCACCGGAAATTGTGCGCGCTGCCGCGTCGAAGCGTGGTCAGGTCAATCCGCGGCCATTTCTCGGCCGATGCCGCGTGTCTTGGCGATCTCGGCGGCGCCGAACTTGCCGGCAGCGCGACTAAAGTTTCTCCGCGTACACGATCCGCTCGACGGGAGTGGAAGCGAGTTCTCGACCGGTCGGTCACGGACTCCTTCCCCCTTGTGGGGGAGGGTTGGGGTGGGGGGCGTGCCGTGGCGCATTGATGTGCCACATCTCCCGACCCCCACCCCCCACAAGGGGGAGGGGAGGAGTTCGCGGCACCGTCGAGCCTTAACTTGGCGCCGATGAGGGCGACCCTCGTAGTCGCCCGTGAGCAAAGCCAACCTTAAACCGTCCATTACGTCCCCGGCACCAGCGCGACCACAACGGTCGCCCCTACAACGCCCCTCCAACGTTATGACTCTGGTCGAGGCTCCATTCATTCCTGGCGGTGGATCATTTCAAGCTCTTTGGGGCTGGGTGGGCGGCCGTGCAGGAATTCCATTGGACACCGAGCGTCGCACCGCGCAACTCAATGGCAACCGCTGAATTGACTCGTAAGGTTGGGTGCAACTCCGGCAAATGGAGTGAGCATCGTGATGCGAATGATGTTAATCAGCGTTGCCGTCGTGGCGGCTTTCGCCAGCGCCTCGACGATGAATGCCTCGGTCCCTCGCGGCGGCAGGGGTGGCTTGGGCATAGGCGTACACGGTGGACGCAGCGTAAGTGGGGCTCATGCTCGCCGGATCGGTCCGCCTTACGCTGGTTCCGGCCGGTTCCCCGGTCTCTACGGTTCCCACGGCAACCAGTATCACTCTCGCCCTCATTGGCGCGGGTATCATAACGGCCCTCACGGCACTACGAACGGCGATCCCACTCACCCCCGCCAGAAGTCCCCGAACCGGTTCGGTACCAGGATCGCATAGGCGGCCGAACTCGACCGAGTCATTTCTGTTCCGGACGAAGCTTGGACAACGAGTGAGGCCAGTTGCGGGCCGGGTGCGACAGCCATCCGATGCGGGGCGGGCGTCATCGCTGCACGCGTCAAAGGCATGCTGTAGAACACCATTTGAACAGCCTGGCTCCAGTTTGGGTGCAAGAGGCTAATTTTTGCTCCTTCGTTCTCGGCAGTCCATGCCATTAAGCGATTGCGATCATTCAAGAAGGAGGAGAAGCGTCCCCGGTGGGGCGTCCGGACTTCAAATGTGGAAAGACCCGTCCCTCCTTGTCCCGTCGGATACCAGATCGCATTGAATAGTCTTAACAATTTCGCCGCCACCTCCCGCCTTGTCACTCCTTGCACCATCGCGTGCCAACGAGTTGGTTAGCAAATTCGTTAGCAGTCGGCAGCTTGGCGGGCGCGCCGAGGGGTAGGGCAGAGGCAGCAGGCCGGAGCTTTTCGCCGCTCTACGGCCCTTGCCCAGCGCCAGCGGCAGCCTTGTTGTTCCCCTAGCATCTACGCTCGTGCACGGACCTTCGGTCCATCACCGATCAGTGAGCCGATGCGAGCTTTGAGCTTCGCGTACAGGTCAGCCGAGTCCTTCCACCCTATGTGCGGGTACTGCCGCGTGTCGAAGTGCAAATCCTTCATCGAAGTGTCCTTGCACGTCCAGATGATTGGGATGTTGAGACCCATGGCGAACCCTGCCTCGAAGTAGACGCCGCCACGGACCTTTTCCAGCTCGCATGTGAAGTCAGCCACCAGGAAGCGCGAGCGGCGAATCTCGGCGATTATCTCGTCATCCACCTTGTTGAGGTGGTGGTGCTTCTGGTCTACCCGTCTAGGGTCGTAGCCGCTGTCGTAGATCGCCCTCTGTATCACGTTCTCATAGGGTTCCTCGGTAGCTGAATTGAACCACATCGCGACGAACGCTTGAGAGGACTGGACCTGCCTCTTCTGTAGTTCCTCGAAGCGGAGCCAGCCGTCTGGCAGCATGGCGAACAGGGTGTCTTGGTGGGCCAGCATCATCAGCCGCATTCCAACCATCATTTTCAACAGCGACTGAGCTTCAACAGCGCTGGCTGATTCCGTAAGTGCTAGGAAGTCGTCCAACACTCCGCGGCTGATGCTGTCTTGGCTATCAATAGCCATCACGCCGCCGATTTTGGTCCGGGTCCCAAAAAACAACACGGCCTCGTTCACGCGCTCGCTAAATCCCATGTCGCGACCGCGCGCAACGGCGTCGAGAACATCACCAGTGATTTCGGGAACAACGACACCAGCTCTGTGCTGCGAGACGAGCCAAGTGGTGAGACGCTTCTTTTCGGCCTCAGTTAGATTCTCCATCCTGTGGAGGTACGAGCCGATGACCTTGTACTCCCCGCCAGCACGCCGCTAAAGCTCCAGCCGAGCTATCCCGATTCGGCTTGGGGGCGTCTACCTCACAAATTGTCGTCCAAGGTCGATCAGCGGCACGGCCACGCGGCTCGAAGGGCTTCGAGGGCGAGATCGTTGAAGCTCTCACGCATCCTCCGCGGCCGTGCTTCGATATATGCAATGACGCCCCTGATCAAGTTGCACGAGTGTCACTTTTTCCGGGATGTCGAGGCAGTGGAGCGATGTTACTGCGTCGCTCTCCGAGGGGTAGGACGGACGCAGCCTGCGCAGGTCCTTGCCAACGAAGCTGATGCCGGCAACCGTTCCGGCGCAAAAGCCCTGTCTGTCCGTGTGGGGCTGATTCAGGTTCAAGAAATCCTGGCAACCCGGCAGAATATAAGTCGCGTTGCTTGTGTCTTCCGCCGACGCCCCCGTGGCAGTGAGCGCGAGCGCTGCGCCGAACAGCGATGCCGTGATGCGTGCTGACATGATGATTGCCCCCCCAAATGCCTTTAGGCGTTCTGGTCCTTCAGCCGCGCCACCGCCGCCGCAGCCTCGGCGATGCCTTCCTTGCGTCCCCAGGCAATACCTTCGGCGATGGCAAGGGCAATGTTCTCTTGTGTTTTCGTTAAACTATACCGCCCTTCAACCCAGACCCTGGGTGCTCCTGCCCCCTGAAATGTGCCGTGCCTCCTGATGATCTCTCTGGCCTTGGCCATGTCAATCTTCGTACTTGTCGTGTCGCGATTGATATCAGCGCTCAATCCATCATTGGTCATCGTGCTCATGTCGCTCGTCCTTCAGTGCGCGGCCAGCGAAGACAATTAAATGATATCACTCAGCCGTCGGAGCAACGATATCACCGCCGCGCTCGAAACTATTCGGGCAGTCCGGCCGTTCGTGCCACGATTCATTTGGCGGCTCTTCAGGTAGGGTCCTTCAGCCAATTCCGGGCCGCAGTCCGCATCAGACCCCAAAGTTCCCAGTTCATTTCTCTCTCGCTCCACCAAGGCGGGTCCCAACCGAAGGCGCGGCCCTGATCAAGCTGCATAAGGTCGCTTCCATGAAGAATCTTCGAACGCAATCCATACATCTTGCTCCGGCGCTTTTCTAACCCGGTGTCTGGGGTGTATTTCTCGAAGAACGACCGGAACTTTGCCGTCGCGCCGGGCACGTCGTGAGCACGTTTGTCCTTGCACTCTTCACAATAAACGGAGTGCTTGGTGCCGCCCTCTGGCGTCAGCGCCTCAGCGGCGGAGACGAGCGATGCGTAGGAGGCGGACATGGAATCCTCCCACTGCCGTGACGCCATGTTCAGCCAATAGGCCGCACGATCGAACTTGGCCTGCAGGGTCGGTCTTAGATTCTGGTAGCGGTAAATTGAATCGTCCAAGTCATCCGGCACCCGCAATCCGCGTCCATCGAGGCCGATAACTTCCTTGTAGTACCTCTCCGATTCGAGCACTTCGAGTGTCTCACTGGTCGAAGGCGAAAGCTCCTCAACCACCGCCTCCCCAAGGTCGGCGAAAAACCATTCCTGCACCCATTTGATCTCTAGCTTCTCTGCGGGCTCAGCGCCGAGGTTGACGCAGGCCCAAAAATTTCTGCGCCGGTCGGGTAGAAACTTGGTGGTCCCGATAAGGAGAAGGTTAAGCAGGAGCGTGAGTCTGCGATGCTCGCGTATTCGGCGTTGATTGGTGATAGCCCACAGGCCGGCATCTCGGATCGGGAATTCAAGAATGAAGGGATTATCGGCACCTTCGCCCGCTCGGGGCGCACTTGCCGGTGGCGGAAGGATTTGCACTCCCGACCGCTCACCGCGCCACGAGCCCGATACCTGATGAGTGCAGAAACTGATCTCTCGGCCGACCCTTCCTAGCCCTATAAGAATCGGCCCCTCAATCTCTGCGCAAATCTGGTCCCACTCGCTGCCGTCAAAAGCCGCGCCGGGCTCGATAGCTATGATCTTTGCACCTTTATAAGTTAGCGAAACCCGACATTGCTCGCGGGCGAGCGGCAGGTGGATTACGTTCTCGTCACCGTCGTACTGACCGGGCCGGCCGATTCGTTCCTGAAGTAACAGTCGCAAATCAGCCTGATCGAGATCGGACCATGACTTACGAAGAAGAGTTTTTGCCATGATTTCGGCCCCCCTCTGCTAGCCGATTAAATGATATCACGGCGCCGTCCGCGCAACGGTATCACCGCCGCGCCGATGCAGCGGCCGTCAATGCAATGGCCCGCGGGTTGTCCGTCTGCACCGCATCGTAGTGGGCTTAGATTTCTGGAAACAGTGTGATCCAGCTCACACTGTGATCTCCCAGCCAGGGGGCATTTTTGGCAATGGTCCCATTTTTGATATTGGGAGGGAGGGATGTACAAAATTTGGTTTGGACTGGTTTTCGCAGCCGTAGTGGTCAACCCAGCGCCAGCGCAGAACTACAACAAGAACTGGGTCGAGTGCGCGAGAGAACTCGGGTGGCACCCCGAGCAGAGCCAGAAACTAAGTGATGGACGTACGCTAACAATGTGGAGATGGCAAAACGAGGCGCAACAGGCAACTTTCAACGATTGTGTTTCGCGGAAAGCGAGTCTTGCACCTAAGCCATCTGCCAAGGGGCAGCCGAGAGCTTCACGCTGAGGGACAAACCCGGCGCCACGCAGGAACCAGCGCAACGCCGGATTAGAGTTACGATCGGGCCGACGCCGCCGCCAGCAGTAACAGCACAGCCGCCGGGTCGAGCAGCATCGCCACCACAAGAATGAACCACCGCAGCACATCCTGGTCGCCGGCGCCAAGCAGGGTCGCGAGGTAGCGCACCGGCCCCAGGTCGGCCTCGACCATCTGCCGCTCGCCGTCCGCCTTCGCGCGCTCAACCTGGAGGCCGGCGAGGGTGCGAGCCTCAGTGGTGCGCTGGGCGACCAGCTCGGACCGGGTCTTGCGCTGATCGCCGGCCAAGGCCATCGCCGCGGCCGTGCGACCCCTGCTGGTCGCCTTCTCGACGGCCCCGTCTATCTGGGCAATCCGGCGGTCAAGGTCGCTCACAAGGGCCGCCGCGACGGCGAGGCGGGCATCTACCTCCGCCACCCTGCCGGCGACAGCGACATCGCCATCGACCTGATGACCGATGCGCGCCTTGGCGAGGAAGCCGTAAGCCCCGATCGCGTTCAGTCCCATCAGGACAGCAACCAGGGCGACCAGCGCCGCCTTGAGCGGACCCCAGCGTAGGGTGGGGAGGGCCGCGACGGCGGCCAACTTGCCGATCTCCAGGGCGACGCCCATGCCGACGACCGGCCAGAACGCGCCAACGAAGATGCTGGTCATGCCGGTGATTGAATACCCGCCGGATACTGTCGCGAGGGCGATCGCGGAAACATAGAATACCGCAATCCGGCCCGGCGCGGCCTGGGGCGGTGGCAGCGGTGGGGCCGCCTGTGGGGAGCGTGGCTTCGCCTCGGCGGGCTCGAACGTGACCAGCCGGGCGAGATAGCGGCTCTCGGCAGCCGTGACCGAGGCAGCGTCTCGGGCAGCATTTCGGACGGCGATGGAGCGGCCTGATTGCGGTGCTTCGTTAATGCGTTGCACGACATCACCGTGACCACTACCGTGACGATCACCGTGACCGGACATAGCCCGCACCGTGACAGGCGACGTGACAGGTCGCTTGCGCTGTCTGGCCCGGCTGCGCCGCTTGCGCTCGGCCGCCGTCCGGTCCTTCGGCCTGAACGGCTTGACGTTGGCGGGCAGTTCGTCGGTCATCGCCGCCTCCTTCAGCGCCAGAACTTGTCGAACCGGTTGGCGGCGAGTTCCGTGTAGCGCACCGTATGTTGAATATTCCGGTGCCCGAGGTACGCCTGGAGCGTCCGGGTGTCGTGGCCGTCGTTCGCCAGCTTGTAGCCGGCGGCATGCCGGAGCATGTGCGGGTGAGCCTTGAACGGCAGTCCCGCCTTTGCCCCCGCTCGCGACACCAGGAAGGCAAACCCCGTCGTCGTGAACGGTCCGCCCCGCTCAGTCATGAACACGAAGTCCGAATGTGCCGGCGACTCCCTCTTGATTCGACGGAGCGCCCGGAGTTCGTCGCCCTGGAGCGGATGAACCGATGGCGTGCCACGCTTCACGCGCCGGACATGCAGGCGGGCCTGATCCAGATCCACTTGCGACCAACGCAGATCGCAGGCTTCGGCCGCCCGTAGGCCGTGGCGGTACGCAATCAGGATCATGGTGGCGTCGCGGTGCCCGTGCCGATTTTGCTTGGCAGCGGCGAGCAGCTGATCGACTTCGGTCGGTGTCAGGTACTCGCGCTGCCGCAATTCCGCATTTTTTGGCCGGCGGGGCAATGAGCTTGCGCTCACTGCACGGTTTTCGATGGTTGGCGATATCAAACGAAGCGTCGGTTTCATTGCGGTTTCCCATCGGGATTCGAGGCGACTGCGCGAAATTCACGTATTTTCGATGCAGTTGGATGGGGGAAAAGGCCGGCGCAGACAGGCTGGCCGGCCCAAGTCATCACGCTGCTGTGGGAATGTCGTTCTCCCCGTCGAGGCCCTGCACTATGAGCAGATCGCCGGTGCGTAGCTGGCGGCACCCGATCAGCAACGAAATGGCGAACAGAAGCGCCTGCTCACCGCCGACGGCGCGGCGCGTTTGCGGTTCCTCGCCGTCGCGATTGAGCACGACCAAGAGGGCGCCAGGTTCGTGTTTTACATGCATGGGCATCGGTCCCTCCCCTATCGCGGCGCGAAGCAGGCCTCGTTGAATTGCGCTTCAACGAGTCGGAGGGCAGACCACATGACGTCCGCTTCCTCGCGGCCATCGGGGTACTGCTTGCGCCGGTTGGAACGGCGCAGGCAGTCGTCATAGGACGTGCGCTTGAGAAGCTCGGCGAACGCGCAAGCCTCCTCGCGCGGCATGTCGAGCGGAATCGTGATAGTGCTGGATTCGGCCATAGTGGTCCTCCGGTTAGGATCGCTGTGTGCTAGGCCGCGTGCGGTGCTACCCACACCGCGCGCGGCCGCCTCGTTGGAATGCGGAATGCACTCCCCGCGAGCGCCAGAACGGCGCCCGTGGGCAACGCACCTTCACGTGCCTTCGAACCAAGCCGCCCAATCCACCGCGTGGAGTAACAAGCCGGCGAGGACGGCGAACGTCAGCCCGACCGAACTTGGCGAATACTCCCAGGCGAAATGCATGGCGACGACAAAACCGGCGAGGAGCAGCACGTTCAATCACCCCTCACGTCCGGATGTAGCGCGGCCATTCACGGCCGGCGGTAGCGCGGGCGAACCGCATGGCGCACTCGGCGCCGCGATCCCACGCTTGCGCCTGCACGCCGGCGTAGGGGTTGCTGTCGATCCGGCCCAGATGATAGGCGGCGTAGCCCTCGGCAAACGCTTCGTAGCGGTCGTAAGGCGCGTAATCGGCGGCGAGGCCGGCGAGGATTTGCTGATCGGTCATATCAGCACCTCCCCTTCAGCAAGCTGTGAATCGCCCTGGCCTCCTGGCGGCCGATGCCCCGGCCGGAGCGGTTGCTCGCGGCGATCGCCTTGTCGACCGCGTCGGCGCTGTAGCGCGGCTTGCGGATCGCCCCAGCCGACTTGAACTCGATCCGGCCGATCCGCTCGGCTTTCTCACGCTGTTCGGTGGTGAGATCGGCCCGGAGCTTCGGCTTGGTGTCCTGCTTTTCCATCGCGGGGTACCTCTTGTCTCTTGCCCCCGCCTTATGTAGACATTTATTATGGGCAAAGCAATAAATGTTGACAAAAAAAGAGGCCGTGGCAGGCCCGCCACCGGTCACGATCCGATGATTTCTGCACGTATCCCGGTGGAGGTGATTGCCAAGCTTGATGAATGGGCCGCCGAAAACGAATGCACGCGCTCTGCCGCTGTCGCCATATTGCTCGCGAAAGCGCTCGCCGGCCAAAGGAAGCCCAAGAAATGAGTCGCAAATCCCTCTCGCAGATGTTCATCGAGTGAGCATCGAAGCCGGCAAGCTTCGCCGCGGGATATCGGTCGACAAAGGCAGATTTCTCCGTCGGCGCCGGGCGTTCATCGCTGCGCTCGGTCCCGACCCTGACGAGGTCATCAAGGACATGGTCATCGAGGCGGCGGACATGCTGGAGGGCGCGTGGGGCCGCAGATGCAGCCGTCCGTCACCTTGACATCGACCGAGAGACCTGGCGCACGCACTGGCGCACGGTCATGCTGCTCGATGCGGCACGGCTCGGGCTGGGCGACGACATGCTTCCGTGCGATGAATGTGTCGATAAGCTTGACAAGTTCAGGGCCTGGCTGGGGGCGGACGCACAAAGACGCAGCGCAGCACCGCTTGCTTCCTGGCTCGTGCCCGCAATGCCGGCGCCGGCAAGCCTGTTCAACGGCTCAGTGTCACTTCAGTCATCGGCTGGGCACTGACCTCACCTTCACGCCGGCACCGTTGCCTCGTCGAATTCGATTTTCGGCACCGTAGATCACCGGCCGCTCGCCCGTCAGCCGTATACGGCGGCTTATCCCCCGATAGCTGCCGTCTTGAGCGGATGCCGGTGACGGCAGCCTTGGGCCAGAACCTGCCTCCCGCGCTGCAAAAAAATATTGCGGGACGCCCCCCTTTCGGGCGCACCTGCGGTCGGTGTAATTTTACCAAAGAGCTGCCAGCGGGACGTGCCGAAGTCTCCGGGACAAGGGCAGCGGCGATGCTGTCGGCTAGGGCCTGTCCTCAGTTAGGCGACATTTTCACGAGAACGGATCAGAATCAAACGCGGAACGGCGTTCTATAGTTGGCGCGATTCTACGGGAGGGATATGCGAAGCAGCAATTGACTGATTC
>Ga0137359_10002450_pt1 | contig 14912 bp, 26 predicted proteins | sample Mad1_40_16metaG_FD_108281 | JGI IMG/M metagenome (GOLD analysis project Ga0137359, IMG submission 108281) | Vadose zone soil microbial communities from Angelo Coast Range Reserve, California, USA - Mad1_40_16 metaG | ecosystem: Environmental > Terrestrial > Soil > Vadose zone | place: USA... | reverse complement strand
CGCGGGAGCGGGGAAGCTCTTCGGAAAACTCTTCCGCACTATCGAAACCTATGTGCTCGCCGACGGCGCGCAGAAGGTCATCGACCGCAAGCTGCTGCCGAAGCGCGCGCCACGGAATCTGCGGTCGCTCTTCGCGCGCGCGGTGCGCGTGCGCGAGCTTACGCCGCAGCTCGAAGTCCGGAAGCGCGAGAAGGAAAAAGCGGCGTGAGCGACGCGCGCGACAGCAAGGGGAAGAGCGTGGAGGAACGGTTTGCGGCGATCCGCGAATACTTCCTGGCGTCCATGAAGATGGCCGGGCACGGGCGTACGGAACTGTATTACCGGCCGAAGGCGGGCGATGCGCGGGAGCCGACCGAGGAAGAGCTGGTGCGGCGCTGGGCCGGAGCGGTGGCCGTCTCCGTCGAAGCGATCGAAGCGGGGGTCCAGCGCGGGTTCGAGAAGGCAGCCGAGCTGGGCCAGGTGGTGACGAGCTTTCGCTATTGCGTCCCGCACATCGTGAATTGCGCGACGGAAGCGGCGCCGCGGAGGGTTCCGCTATGACGAAGAAAAACTTTTTCAAAGGGCTTGCGACGGTTCTGCTCTTTCCGGGCGGATTGGTCTTTGTGTTCGTCGCTTCGGTGCTGCTCGCCGTGCTGCTGGCGGCGGCGGTCTACTCCGCATTGTTTTGGGCTGCGGCGAAGTGGCTCATCTCCGAGGTGCGTTACTTCTTCAATTATTCCTGGAAGTCAGCGCCGAAGCGCGACGCAGCGAGAACCGAGGAGACTGAGATTTTGTGGGGAAACACTTACGGTCAGCCCGAGGACAAGGAGCGCACGGCAAGGATTGAGCGGGAGAAGCAGGAGACTCGGGCGCGGTGGGTGCAATGAAATCCGGCCACGCTCAGAGAGACGGATTTCCGCGTCCATATCCGCGCTGCTGGATGAGCAAACGATGGAAGCGGCTCTATTGGCGAGCATGGTGGGCGGAGCGGAGCACGCCGGGATCGGAATTTCGCGCGCGACACATGATGCGCAACCGGCGCTGGCGGGCGGCGCCCCCGAATAAAAGGAAGGCACTGCGGGCGCAGCGGCGCTGGAGAAGGAGCAACGCGGAGTATCACCGCAGGGAGGCGCGGCTGCGCTACCGGAAAGGCCGGAGGACTTGCTTCTATTGCGGGCACGCGGGCCAGGCGGGACGCAACGGACATGGAGCTCTGAAGCTGATGGAGCGGAATTTCATTCGCCGGTCCGGCGCATTCGAGAAGCGGAAAGTCCTGGTTTGCCGGAGCTGCCGGGGAGATCGCTGATGGCGATGGAATGGTGCAAACCGTGCCGGGATCGCGGACGGCTAAGCGTGGCGCATCACGAAGTGGCCGGGACGATGATGTGCGACGAGTGCTTCGAAGGAAAGCCTTCGAATGGAGTGAGGCCGACCGACCTGGTGGCGAAAGTTCTGAAGAAGAAAGCGGAGGGGAAGACGATGGCGAAACGAATCGATGATGCGACTAAGGCGGCGATCCGAAAGGACGCGGCCGAGGGGATGAACTACAACGCGATTGCGAAGAAGCAGGGCGTTGGCTGGGGCACGGTGCGGGACGCCATCGACGAGAACGGCAAGAAAGGTGCTGGGGGGGGGCGACCCAAAAGTTCTGCGGCCGCTCGGCGCGGCCGGCCTTCGAAATCAGCAAACGGCAATGGCGGCGTGACGCTGACGGCGACGCCGGAACTCTGCGATGGGATCTGGGCGGCACTGCCGCTTGAGAAGAAGGCGGCGCTGCTGAACCGATTGCACGAGGCGAACTGAAATGGCCGAAGCGAAGATCCGGGTGCGCAAGCTTGACCCTAAGAAGGCGACGATCGTCGTGCAGGTTGATGCTCGCGAATTGAAAATCCGCGCGGCCATCGGACTCTGGCTCATCAAGCTCGCCGCCAGGATTATCGGCCTCGGCGTGGCGATCGAGGCGCCGCGTTGGGATTACCTCGCGCCGAAGGACGGCCCGATCTTTGACGGATTGGAATCGAAGGAGGTCGTCTATGCAAAAAATCAACCTGAGTACATTCCGCTGAGGACGCTCATCTCGGCGGGCCCCGACCGAAAAGCGATTAGCCGTTGGACGTTCACCGAGGTGCAGCGCAAAGCGGTGGCATGCGGCGCAGATATTTTCCTGCAAATGCTTACTTTCGGCGGGCCTCTTCAGCCAGTCATTTTGGCAATTGGCAGCGGGAAAGAAAGCCCCGATTGGGTGAAGGTCCACCTGCTAGATGAAACGCTTCCGCCAGACACAGGCAAATGAGCGAGCAGCTCCAATTCGGTGGAACGGCCAGCGCGCCTGGAATGTGGGATCGCTGGAAGGAGCTCGACGAGCTGGTGGCGAAGGCGCTGCGGGCGAGCTTGCTCTCCGAGCGCGAGAAGGAAGTGCTTCGCGTGATTGCGGGACACAAAGGCGCGGCGAAAGCGATCCGCAGCGAGGACGTGGCGGCGGCTGCGGGAATGGAATGGTGCGAACGCACGCGGCGGGAGATTGCCGGCGTGGTGGAGACGGCTGTGCTGCTGCACAGGATTCCCATCGGCGGGCTGCGCATGCCGCCGTACGGCTACTTCCTGATCGCGAACGCGAACGATCTGGAGCTGGCCATCACTCCGCTGTGGGCGGAAGTGTACGCGCACCTGCGGCGGCTGCGCGCGCTGACCGGGAAGCAGTTAGTGGCGCGGATGTTTGGCCAAGCGATGCTGCGGCTGGATGCGGAAGAGCCGAAGGAGGCCGCGTGAAAGATAACCCTTTCAGAGGGACCTATGGCTATTGGGTCGACGCTGAGAGTCGGCTCGATTGCGTGAAGAATTTCAACGCGGCCGAGTGCCAAGCCGCTCTGAAAGTTTACGGCCTGCAAAAAACGGTGCGCATCGCCATCGAGCGGCGCCTGAGGAAGTTGGCGAAGGAGGCCGCGTGATCGCTTGCCCCAAGGGCGCCATCGCCAACAAAAAGGAACTCCGCGAACTGCTGCGCGTTCTGGATGTGGCGGTCGAGGAACGCGTTGTTCTAATCGACTCGAACATGCCGGCGAAGTCCGTCCCTCGGGAGGCATGGAGCAAAGAAGACAAGGAAAATTTCACCGAGTGGAATGCGGACATCCGGCGCTGGATGAAACTGCGGGCTCTGATCGCGAAGGGAGCCGCGTGAGCTGGACGTCCATTCCCGGAATCCTTGGCGACATGACTGGAGCTCCGGAGCCGCTAAAGCAGTGCGAATGGCTCACACGCATGGCGGTGTCACGCCTTTGCTTTCGAACGGCTCGCTGCCGGTTCGTGGCGGTTCGTGGAAAGAGATTCTGCCCGCGCCACGAAGCGGAAAACGCGCTGCTTTCGAATCGCGACGATGTGCAGGACGCCGTGGCGGGGGAACGATGAGCAAGGACGACGACTTGACGATTGAGCTTCGCGCGGGAAGGAAGGAGACCATGAAACCAAGAACAGCGATTTTATTTCTTCTTGCTTTGTGCTTTGTCGTTGCTTTGCAGGCGCAGGCGCCATCGGCCCTGCAATTTTCTCCACCAGATCCTGTACCGGCTCAGGTCAACGCTTCTATTGCCCTGACCGCATACAAAGCGTATCTCGAAGATCACCTCAATCAGGTGATCGCTCCCGCCATAGATGGAGCCAACCAGAAGGAAGCAGCCGACTTCGCGGCGCTGAAAACGCAGCAGGACCTGGATAGGACCGCTTTTGCCGCCGGCCTCGCAAGGGACGCGACGTCGCTCCAGAGTTGCCCGTCGGGGCAAAACTGTTCGTTCACGATTTCTGCTTGCGACATTTCCGGCGTGTTCGGGGCCGACCCGAACATCCTGCATGGCCCGACGCAGCCATCCGCCGACCCCACGTTCACCTGTAAGGCAGGATGGATGCAGCCGGGAGAGCGGCTTTACTACACGCAATATTCTCCGCTCGCCGGGCTCTACACCATCAGCGCATCCGTAGCGAGCGTGCCGGTTCCTTCGTGTCCTGCCGGTACGACTGGCATCGGTTTCCATCTTGAGATTGCGGGTGTCAGGTTCCCGGCTGATGGCTCAAGCATCCCCGTGCCGCGAACGGCTAGTTGGAGCTCCTATCAGACGCTGGTTCTCGGGCAGATTCAGCTGTCCGGTGGCATCACGAAATTCGCTTTCGTCAATGACAGTCCTGCTCCAAGTTGCTTCGACCTGTTGTGGTTGGGAGCAACAAAATGAAGAAGAAAACACGCAACGGCGAGTGGCGCTGGAACGACCTTTCGGAAGAAGAAAAGCGCGTCTGCCGCTTGAGTGTAGTCGACGGAATGAAAAAGGCCGCAATCGCATCGGAGATTGGCGTGAGCCATACACAAATCAAGTTGCACTTCCGCATCATCTACCGCGTGCTGAAAGTAAAAAGTTTGGTTGAATTGGCGTTTGAGATGGGGCGGCACTGGATGTCAGCCGCGCCGCCCGTTTCCAAATCTCGGAGTGCGGGAGAATGATGAGACAGGTCCACGCGGAATCCGGCGAGCCCGTCACGCGCGGAAAGTTTATCGTGCGCGACGGGCGCCGCTGGAGCGCGGCAATTTCGCAGCATCTGCCGTGGTGCCTGTGGGACGAGCTCTCGATGAACGGATGGACGCCGCACGGCTGGATGATCCAGTGGGCAAGCGAGCTGAAGTGGGACCAGGTGGGAAAACAGTGCATTTACCTTCTAGAGCCGCTGCCCATCAATCCTAGCGGTGACCTGTGTCCGCATTGCTGCTACAGCAACACGGTGATTTTTTATTTGCCGCGGACGTGCATCAAGCTCGCGGAATGCGACTGTCCACCGCGCATGTGGCCGCGCGTTTCGTTCGCCTGCCGTGAGGGGCTTTTCTACGAGGTGATCAGCGGGCGCGTGGTGCACGTCTTCGGGCGCTGGCAGCACGAGTGGCGCGCCTACAAAAACACGGAGCTGGCGCGGCACTTCAACAAAAGCTGCGATGAGCATTGCCGATTCTGCCGGCTTCTCGATCTGAAGGAGGCTGCATGAAGCGAATCGTCGTTTTGTTTTTGCTGCTAGCGATTTTCCTGACGGGGGCCTCGCCGGCGAGTGCTTTCCCTTGGAAAAAAGTGGCGAAGGCGGCGCTGATCTGGGGCGCGCCCGTCGGCACTTCGCTACTGGCGACCAAAGGCGGAATCGATTGCCGGCGACGCAATGGCGTCGAGCCCTGTACGGCGCATTACGGCGAATTCCGCGGAACAGAAATCATGCGAGGCGGCTTCAGCTTCAGCATGAGCGCCATCACCTGGGGATGCTTGAAAGAGAACAGCTGGAAACCCTGCTACAGCTTTGCGGCCGGTACGGCGGCGTTCAACACCTTCTGGTTCGTCCACGAAGAGCGGATCCGCGCGAAGGAGAAAGAGCTGCGATGAACCGCATCGCGACAGCTCAGAACGCCCCGCGCTGCCAGGTGCACCTTGCGACGGAGATGACACTCATGGAAGTGACGGCTCCGGCATGGCTGCTGATCGTGGATGAGGATGAGGACGAAACGGCGGAGATGAAGCAGGGCGCGGGCGGATACTACCGCGGCAAGAATCGCACGCGGAAATTCTGGAAGTGTCCCGTCGCCGGCTGCCGCCGAGTGTCGGCGCACTTGCGCGAGAAGGAAGAGGCCGAAGCAGCATGAACGCGAACGGAAAATTCCCGATCGAGATAGCGAAGAAGAAAGCGCTCGAAATCGCGCAGGCGTTGGAGCCGCACTGCGAACGGCTGAAAGTGGCGGGGTCGATCCGGCGCGGGAAACTCTGGGTGAAGGATATTGACCTGGTGGCGATCCCGAGGATGTATTCGAAGAATGCACTCTTCGGCCGAACGAGCGAGCTGGACAAGACGGACTTCTATGAAGCGGTGCGCGGCGTGCTGAGCTCCCTGACGAGCGAAGGGATGAAACTGCTGCGCGGGCCGGCGTATCTGGATTATCCGACGACGATTCCCGTGGACATCTATATTGCGGCGGACGAGAGCTGGGCGACGCTGCTGCTGATCCGCACCGGCTCCTTGGAGCACAACATCTGGATGTGCGCGCGGGCGAAGGCCTGCGGCGGGAAGCTCCATGCCGACGGCTCCGGGCTCGAAGTGCCAGGCCAATATGATCCGGTTGCGCAGCGCGTGATCAATAACAAAGTGATTCGCGCGAAGACGGAAGAGGAAATTTTCAAGGCGATGGGGATTCCGCTAGCCGACCCGAAAGACCGCGAGTGTGCGAATGGGCGGCCTGTGTGGATGGCGAGAGGAGCGACGGCGTGAAAGGAACTCTGCCGGTCGGAGTCTCCGTGCTGCTCGTCAACAGGGACGGGCGGATCGCTTTAGGCGAGCGCGCTGCGAACATTTCGGCAGGGGGATTTCTTTCGACGCCTGGGGGCCGCATCGAGGAGAACGAGCACTTAGAGGAAACCGCAGCCAGGGAGCTGGAAGAAGAAACCGGAGCCAAGCTCCCGCCGACGAGGTTCAGGATTCTCGGATTCAAGGAGCATTTTCGGTTCGGCGGCCACTACATAATGATTTACGTCGCGGCCTACTACGACGGTGCCCTGGAGCGGAAGGAGCCCGATAAATGCCTGGGTTGGCATTGGTGGAAGATCGCTGATATTCCGAAAGACCGCTGCACCGAGCCAGAAGAAATTCTTTCCATGCTTGCCTCGAAGAAGCCGGAGGTGGCGACGGTTACGTGAACCTGAAGAGCCATCACCGGCGGCTGTACGTCGTGACGAGGTTTCGCCGCGACATTGTGAGACTGAATTCGCCGGGCGGCTACGACTACTGCAGTCCCGAAGTTGCGGTGCAGCGGATCGAGGACGCCGTGATGGAAACACGGCCAGGGCTGAACGTGGGAAAAGCTTGCCGCATGGCGATGGCGCTATGGAGATGCGACGACTGATGGTAGAACGCGGAGCAGAAATTTCGGTGAGCACGGCGGCGCGGATCGCGCTGTGCTCGCCGGATACCGTGCTTCGCTGGATCGAGGAAGGCGCGATCGACGCCTGGCGAACGATGCCGCGCGGCTGGTGGCGGATCAGCCACGCATCGCTGTTGCGCTTCCTGGGACGCTGCAAGGCGTCGTCTTCCGGAAATGGGGGATTTGAAAATACCGCAAACTCCGCACGGTTTTCCCGCGCGGGGCGTAGTTTTTGAGTGCGAGGGCGGGCCAGGAAGGAAAATTCAGGAGGAACGAAACGATGGGGAAAATGCTCCATTCAGTGAAACAGCTGCTCGAAGAGGTGGGCGAGGGGAAATGGGCGAAGGTGACTCCGGAAGAAGAGAAAGCGATCATCGAATCCATTCCCGGCGAAAATCTCGTGCGAGCCGCGGCCAGGAACACCCACAGCGGGCTGCGCCACTACAGCGACCGCGGCTACATCGTCGTGCACGACAGCGGCGGGGCGGCCGAACGGCATCCGCTCGATCCAGTCGAAGAGAAGAAGTAGGCAGGCTTTCCCGGTTTGAGAAAAAAAATTCACGCGAGATGAGGTGAAAAGGATATGGCAAGGCGATTCTATATTCCCGGAACGATCGCGGCGGTGGGCAGCTCCTTCAAGACGATGGTGGTGCTGACGTCGACGACGACTACGCGCCCGAAGATTTTCAGCTATATGTGGTCCACGCTGGGCGCGGCGGCCGACGGCGTGCTGGAGTTCATCCTCCAGCGTTTCACGGCGGCCGGCACCACCACGGCGGTGACGCCGCGGAACCTCGACGCGACGGATCCCGCGGTCGCGGCCGCATCCGGCGGATCGAACGCCACCGTCGAACCGACGTACACGGCGAACTCTTCGCTGGCGGATCGCGGCGTGAACCAGCGCGCGACGTACACCTGGAGCTCGTGGACGGAAGGCGCGCAGCTCGTGGCTCCCGCCACGACGGCGGCGGGGATCGGCATGTCCTGCCTCTCTTCCGTGGCGCCTGCCTACACCGGCGTGGCGGCCGGCGAAATCTACCACGAGGAGTAAACCCTCGTGCAGCTGAGCTACAGCCGCAAAGCCGAAGGGGTCGTGTCTCTAGAAGGCCCCTTCGGCGAAGCGATCCACATCAAGACCGCGACGTGCGGGCACTGCCAGAAAATCTTTTTCGTTTCGAACGGCGACGGCACCGCATCGGCGGAGCTGCCGGAAGGCGCGGCGCTGATTATCAGCGCGGAGCACCGGCCGCCGCCGGCCGTCTGCCATCGATGCTGGTCGCTGGTCTGCCCGGAATGCCACGGGACAGGAGAATGCACCCCGTGGGAAAAACAGATGGAGAAGATCGAAGCGGCGGACCGCTTTCTGCGCTCGGCCCGGATGGAAGGCAAGCTTTGAACGGGGGATAAGCACATGGGATTCGGCGCTCAGCGCTTTGGTGTCTGCGGCGCCTCCATGAACTCCGTGGCGACGACCAGCGTCTATCCGGTTTTCATCGCGATGCAGAGCTTGCCGGGCGCCACGGTCGGCACACCGTACAGCGCGACATTCACCGCAGGCGGCGGCAACGGGCCTTACCTATGGTCGGTCGTCGCGGGCGCGCTTCCGGATGGACTTTCGATGGACTCGAACGGCAACATCACGGGAACGCCGACGGCGGCGGGCGTCTTCAACTTCGACGTGCAAGTGATCGATGCGCTCGGAAACACGGCGATCATCAGCGTGGGAGTTGCACTGTGAAATGCGCAGCCAAGCTCTCACTCCTCCTGGCCTTCATTGCATTCGCCGCCCACGGGCAGGGGTCGGCCAAAAAAAGCTTCAGCATCACGGTAGCGAGCAATCCTGGCGCGGTCGGACCGATGCTGGCCCTCACCGGCCCCTGCGCGAACGCTTCGAGCCTAAGCGGCGCTGCGTGGTCGACGACTCCCATCTATCAATGCAACCTCCCAGAGGCGTCGGCTGCCGGAGATACGATCGTCTTCTCTTTCGGCGCGGACGTCACCGCCGCGAACCAGAATTTTTCCGTGAGCGACGACGCTGGGGACACCTACACGCTCGATGCTACTTCCGCCACGGTGAACAACAAACAACTGCGGGTCTATCGCGCTACGAACGTCGGCGTCGTCCACTACGTGCAGGTCATTCTGAACAGCGGCCAGCTGAACGGCTATTGGAATCCGGCCGTCGCCGTCTTTTACAACGCCGCGGTGCTTGATGGCTCATCGTGCAACACGGGAACATCCGCGACGATCACGGCAGGCTCGATCACCCCGACGGTGACCGGGGATCTGTTCTATCAGATTTCCTACGCCGGCTCGCCGACTCCGCAGACGGCTTCCTTCACGCCGGGAAGCCAATCGAACATCGCATGGTCGCTGGTTTTTCAGTTGCTCGGCGACGATGCGGCTGCGCAGTACGGCGTTTATAATTCGACTTCCGCCCTCAATCCCACTTTCACGCAGGCGGCGTCCGCATCCTTCATCAGTTGCGCGCTGGCCCTGAAATCAACGACCGCGGGAAGCGCGCCCACCGTCCTGCCTCGCGCTCAGCTGATCACTGACGATGCGATGCCGAAGAACGCCGCGAATCCATGGACGATTGGAGCCATCTCGAACGGCGACACGGTCTACCTCGCGTACGTGGGGAACGACCCGATCAGCAGCATCACGTCGAGTCCCACGCCGACGGTGGTGAACTGGACGGCCAGCGGCGCCGATTTCAACGGACTGAACGGCCATAACCATGTGAACTTCTACTGCGCGCAATTCTCTTCGCCGCCGGGCCGGTTCACCATCAGCTTGACGCGAACGGGCACGACGAACGATTCCATCAACAAGATCTACGACGTCATCGGCGGAACTTGTAATCTCGACGCGGATTCGGGCGGCCAAGCGGGAAATTCGACGAGCGCGGCGACCTCGCTCACGACGTGCAGCGGCTGCATCACTCCGACGAAGCTCAACGATTTTATTCTATCCGAGGAGGGGCAAGCATTCTGCACGGCGATCAGCATGACGGCGCCGAACGGGGCGAGCTTCGACGCGCATTGGTTCCAGGGAAATAATATCAGCGGGCCGACGCAGACGGACGAGAACAACTTCTGGACGCATTTCCTGAATCCCACGCTGCCGCTCGCGGCCGTCACGGTGACGCTGCAGGATTCGTGCGGCGGATCGGCCATCGGATTCTGGGCGGCGAGGACCGCCGCGTATCAGTCTGTGTCCAAGGTCGTCGCGGCATCCTGCAGCCAGACGGACGTGCAGGCTACCGTTGACGCGGCGTCGAATGGGTCGACGGTGCTCGTTCCCGGCGGCGGAACGTGCAACTGGGGCGGCGGCACCGTCTCGATCCCGAGCACGAAGGGGATCACGCTGGACGGCGGGGGCAACACGACGATCACTGGAAGCTCGCACATCTCACTCACCGCGAATGCGACCACGCGATCGCGCGTAACCGGATTTATTTTTACCGGCACATGGGCGTGCTGCGGGAACTCCGCGATCCGGGGAGACGGCGGCGGGACTTCCAACGCCACATGGCGGATCGACCACAATACCATCACGGGCGACCCGGCCACGAACGGGCAAACGCTCCTCGAAGCCGCGAGCAACGGCCCAGGGCTGATCGATCACAATACTCTCACCGCGCCAAATAATTCGGAAATCATTCACGTCCAGGGCGTGGGAGGCGCGGGAGGGAGCGCGGGATGGATCGACGACATCGTTCCCGGCGGCTCGCAGATGCTCTTCGTCGAGGACAACACTTTCACGAACAGCGGGTCCTCGTCCCTCTGCTCCGCTCTTCAATCCTACTACGGCGCCAGGACGGTCTTCCGGCACAACACGCTGAATTTTTGCCAGATCGACCAGCACGGCACCGCCGGCAACATCGGCGCACGCTGGTGGGAAATCTACGAGAACACCTTCCAGCCGGGCGGCCACAATCAATCGAACTACGCGCAGATCCGCGCGGGCAGCGGAGTCTTCTTCAACAATCACGAGAGCGGATCGAACACCGGAGCGGGCACGGCGCAATTCGCCGAAGAAGATACCACCACGCCGGAATGCGTGAGCGGCGGCTATCCCTGCCTGTGGATGATCGGGCGAGGCATCTACGATAACTCGCCGGCCAACCCGGGGCGTTCCAGCCCGGCATACTACTGGAACAATGACGCAGCCATCACGCTGGCGCTGAACGGAATGGGGAGCAGCACGGCGGTTCAATCGAGCAGAGACCTTTTCTCTTCCGGCAGCCAGCCAGCCACGCTGACCAGGTGCGAATCCGCCGCCGACGTGACCGCCGGATGCCCGGTCTCTTACAGCTATGTTCCCTACACATATCCGCATCCTTTGAATCACTGAGGACCTTGGATGGCGATCGCACTCAACGGCAAGATGACGGAGGCGGACAGCGGAGTCGGCACCGTCACCACGCAGACGATCGTCAACACCGGCCTGGCAATCAACGCGGGCAATGCGATTATCGTTTGCGTGAGAAGCGGCAATGGCAGCGCCGGGCAAGTGTCCGTCGCGGACAACGTCAACGCCGGAAACTATACGAAGGCCGTGGAAGTGGCCGATGGAGTGAACAACCGCACGGTCAGCATCTGGGTAAAGGAGAATTCAGCGGCAGCGGCGGCCGGCAACCTCACGGTGACGGTCACGCTGTCAGCCACCGCCAGTTGCGCGACGAATGGCCTGGTGTATAGCGGCGTCCTGACGAGCTCTTCCGTCGACCAGGTGAATTCCGCAGCGTTCACGACGTCAACGGCAACGCCAACTTCCGGAAACATCACGACGACGGCCTCCGGCGATCTAGTGATTGGGGCCATCGGATTCTCCACGGGCTCGACGGCAACCATAAATTCCGGCGGTGGTTCGGAGAGCGCGGGGTTCACGTCCGAATTTGACGATTCGCTCGGCACGGCTTCCCATCAGCACCTTCACAGCGCGGACGATATTCTGAGCGGAACGAGCACGCTGGCCTACGCTCCGACCTTGAGCGCGGCGACGACCGGAGTGATCGCCGTGGCGAGCTTCAAAGCAGCGGGCGGCGCGGCGCCAGTCGTGAATCCTAATCTGACGCCGGGCGCGGATGTAGGCATGCCGGCCGGGAACGCGGTGGCCTGGTGATCGGCATGCAACATCATTATGTTTCGATCGTCAAGCCGATCGTTCCGCAGACGGCGCCGCTTCCCATCAGCATTCGCGACGTCGCTCCGCCGCCGACGCGGGCTCTGCCGCAACGCTACGCGCAGCCGGACACCATCGTTAACCAGGTGCGACCGACGCTCGCGGCGCTTCCCGCTCCCGCGGGCTTCGAACTGGATTTCGTGGCGTGGCCCGCGCGGCCCCCAAGCTATGCACAGCCGGAAGTTTTCTGCGGCCCGGCGAAATTCGCGCTGACCCTGGCGCCGGCCACGCCGACAGTTTCCGGATGGACGCCCACACTCGCGCCGCCAGCGCAGCCGCAGAAATTTACGGCTCCGCATTTTGCGAGCCAGGTGCGACCGACGCTCGCGGCGCTGCCGCTTTTGGCGGCCGCCGATTTCACGCCAGGCTCGCGAACCGCGCAGCCGCAAGACTATGCGCCCTGCACATGGACGACGCCCGACAAGGCGCAGCCAGTGACGATCGCTCCGCTCTTCTCATGGCGAGCGGAAGATCCATACGTTCCGAAATCCGACTGGTACACGATGGGCGATACGCTCAGCGGCGTGGGCACCATCGCCGGCGTCGTGGAAGCGCTCGCTGCGGTCTTCACATCTCCCATATCGCAGCCGCCACGCTTTTCGTTTGTGCCGTTGGCCGCGCCGGAAAAAGTAGGGATCACGGCGCCGGCGACGCCGACGGTTTCCGGATGGACGCCGACTGTCGGGGTGAACGCGCAGCCGCTTCGCTATGACCGCGGAAGCTACGCGGCGCCCGACAAGTTCACCGCGTTTGTGCCAGCGACGCCGACAGCGAGCAGCTGGACGTCGACGGCGGCCTCTTCGGCCCAGCCGCAGAGCTACGACCGCGGAAGCTTCGCCGGTCCGGACAAGGCTGCCGCCTTTGCGGCCGCGACGCCGACGGTGAGCGGATGGACTTCGACGCTGGGCGCGCCAGCGATTGTCTTGCGCTACGCGGCTGGCGATATTTATTCCGCGCCGGCGAAGGTGCTGCCGTTCACGCCAGTGATTCCCACGATCGCCTCCTGGACATCGCAACAAAGCGGAACCGCCCAGCCGCTCGATTACGATCGCGGAAATTTTGCCGCGCCGGACAAATCAGGCTTCGCGTTCCCGGTGATTCCGGCCGTCTCGGCGTGGACTTCCACGGATGCGCGCGGGGCGATCAAGCTGACGTTCACGCCTGGCGATCAGTTTACGGCTCCGGTGCTTGCGGTGGTGGCGAGCGCAGCCATTCTGGGAGTGGCGAGGTTCAGAACGTTCTCATCGCTGGAGGCTTCGAGGTTCGTGATCATTTCGGAGGATTGAGATGAAGATGCTCTGCCAAAATCCGAATTGCGATTTCGAGTTCGAGCAAGTTCCCGCGAATGCGGCTCTCTTCGCCTGTCCGAAATGCCACGGCGGACACTTCGCAAATGTGAAGCCCTTCCCCGGACTAGCTTTTGGCGCCGCTCCGGCGTCCTGGCACCCCCTGGAGCCCCCAATCATCCAGCGATTTATTATGACAGGGGGAACTTGCCGACGAACTTTAGCGGCGTTCGCGCCGGGCTTCTGCGAAATCTTCGAGGTCAAGTTCTGATGATCTACGTCCTGACGCAGAAGAACAATCAGTACAACGCCGCTTACGGGCTGATCGATGGAAGCACGCGGCTTCTGCCGGATGGGGTCACGAAGAATCCGAATCCGACCTACGTCAACAATGCCAGCGGGATGGTGCAGGTTCTTGATCCGAGCGGGAATCCGGTGATCATCGGGCCCGGGAGCGCGACGACAGTGGCCGCCACGTACATCGCGGGTTCGAACGGCGATTATCTCTTCCTGATCACGAACGTTTTCAATCCGCCCGTGGGGACGGGCTACAAGATCGTGGTGGACCTGACGGCCCCCGGAGGCTTCATCGGGCATTGGGAATTGGACGCCGTCGTGAAGGTGAGAAAAACACCGGCTTAGGAAGGGAAAAAACAAACGATGAGTCCCCGTCTCGTCTGCGCGCTGGAGAAGTTCAAAGAGTGCTCGAAAAGCTTCCGGCAGAACCGGCCGTGGCAGAAGTGCTGCTGTAAAAAGCATACGGAGCGGCTGAGGTGGCTTCTGGAGAAGAAAGCGATGCGACGCAGGAAGGCCAACAAACGAACACAGGCGGCGTCCAATGCGCGGACCGAGCATTCCAAGAGGTTTGCCCGCAAGGGCATCGGAAGGACGGCTTCCTTGCGAACCGTCCTGGAGGGCCTGGCGGAGCGCCGGCCGGAGTTCTTTTTGCGGCTGGCGGGGTCGATTCCCAAAGCGGGAAAAAGTTTGGCGGGCGCATAGTATGCCAGGAAAAGAGGAGCAAATGGTACGAGCAAAGTTCACGGTTGTGGAAACCAGGCAGCACGCCAATACGGCCGGAGCGACCACGATCGTTCTGCGGCCGCAGTACGACACCAGCGTCGAAGAGGATAAGAGGTTCGCGAAATACACGCCCTCCGGGGAGCTCACGATGTACGTGGATAATCCGCCGGCGCAGGCTTTCTTCGAACTCGGCAAAACCTACTACATCGACTTCAACATAGCCGAGCAGGCGGCCTCCTAGCGAAAATGAGGGGGGCCCCCATCAGCGCGAAGCAGATGAAGCGGCTGCAGACGCTGTGGGGGCTCTTCGCGCGCCAGGCGAATCTCGATGCGAAGGACCGCGAGGCGCGGCTGGGCTGGGTGGCGGGGGCGGTGGGGCGGCAAATCGTATCCTTTAAGGAGCTAACTTCGAAAGAAGCGGAAACGGCGATCGACGCGGTGCAGAAACATTTGCCGGCGGAGCTGCTTCGGCGACAAAGACCTTCGCGGCGGACGGCTCACGCTTACGG
>Ga0137359_10002446_pt1 | contig 14932 bp, 16 predicted proteins | sample Mad1_40_16metaG_FD_108281 | JGI IMG/M metagenome (GOLD analysis project Ga0137359, IMG submission 108281) | Vadose zone soil microbial communities from Angelo Coast Range Reserve, California, USA - Mad1_40_16 metaG | ecosystem: Environmental > Terrestrial > Soil > Vadose zone | place: USA... | reverse complement strand
CATGCCGGCGGACAGACGAGCTATGGCGGGGTCGGCGCCGCGCTCGCCGACGGCATCGCCCGCCTCACCGGAGCCGAAACCCGGGTAACGGTACTCGGCCATCTCCAGCGCGGCGGCCAACCGACGGCAGGTGACCGGCTGCTCGCTTCAGCCTTTGGGGTCTACGCTGTAGATCTGGTCGCGGCCGGCCGCTTCGACCGTATGGTGGCTTGGCAAAACCGGCGGGTCGTCGACGTACCGCTTGCGGTTGCGATCGCGATGCCGCAATGCGTTGACCCCGATGGGGCTCTGGTGCGGACGGCGCGCGGGTTGGGGATCTGCCTCGGCGATGGGTGACGTCGATGAACCGCCGTTGTGGGAATTTTCGGCGGCCTTTTACGTGGCTCCGGGCGTCGCTCGGGCGCTGATTGCGCTACAAGACCGAGACGGGCTCGACGTCAACCTGATGCTTTTTGCGCTGTGGCTCGGGGTCTCGGGGCGAGGCGGGCTCGACAACGACGGGCTGAGGGCGGCCGAGCGTGCGGCTCGTATGATCCGAGCCGATATAGTGGAGCCGTTGCGCGCGCTGCGGCGAAGCCTCGGGCAAAATCCCGACGCCGAGGTCCAGCGCTTGCGCGACGGGGTGAAGGCGCTCGAACTTGCGGCTGAGAAAGTGGTTCAATCTCGTCTCGCTCGCTTCGCAGGGCCTTGCGACGCAGGCCGCTCTCGAGATGCCCGCCTTGCCGCTGCGCACGACAATTTCGCGCTCTATCTCGGCCCGGAAAGGGTCGGGGGCACGGAGGCGGTAGCGATCCGACACGCGCTCGAAGCGTTCACCGGCGAAGACTGACCGCATCGCTCAGGCGTCGCCGCGGCGCGGCCTCGAACGCGGCCGGCGATCCCCCTCGACAGAGGGTTCGCCCCAACGTTTGACCCCTCCCGCCTCGAGACCGAACAGGTCGAGGACGCGGCCCAAGGTCTGATCGATCATCTCGGCGAGGGTCTGCGGCTTGGCATAGAAGGCGGGGACTGGCGGCGCGATCACCGCGCCCATTTCCGATAGCGCCGTCATGGTTCGCAGATGACCGGTGTGGAGCGGCGTCTCGCGTACGAGGAGAACGAGGCGCCGCCGCTCCTTGAGCACGACATCCGCCGCCCGGCTCAATAGCGTCGTTGTCACCCCGGTGGCGATCTCGGCCATGCTGCGGATCGAGCATGGGGCGACGATCATCCCCAGCGTCTTGAACGACCCGGAGGAGATCGGCGCCGCCAAATCGCCGATGGCGTGAACAACATCTGCCCGGCTCCGCATCGCCGCCGGCTTGAGATCGGTTTCGAGCGCCAACGTCACCTCGGCCGCCCGGCTCATGACGAGGTGAGTCTCGACCGGCAAGGGCCGCAACAGCTCGAGCAGCCGCGCTCCGTAGATCACACCCGAGGCGCCACTGATGCCGACAATCAAACGCGGGCCTCCGGATATTTCCGCCACGACGGCCTCTTTGAATTTAACCGTTCCGACATATTTGCGATCCAAGGGTCAGGTAGTCTATGGCCGGCTGATACGGCCGGCGCTACCATCGGCCGCTGTCACCATCTAGCAGGAGGACCGTGCATGTCGCTGCAGGATCGCATCGAGGCGCTGAAGGAGAAGCATGCCGCGCTCGAACGCGCTCTCGATGAGGAAAACAAGCGTCCCCTTCCCAATCAGGACGCAATCTACGACCTGAAGCGTCAAAAGCTCCGCATCAAGGACGAGATCTACCAGCTCGAGAGGCACTGACCGCAGCCTCTCTGCGTCGCCGTTCCGGATCTTGTCTCGCCCCGCTAGTCGGCCGTTCCGTCGGTTTGGCCGAGCGCCGCCCCGCGGACGGCACAATTTTTTTGCATTTGGTTAAAATTTTTGCTTTTTAGTTAATACGGCGTGGAATAAACTTCAATCGGGCGTGTCGATTGTACGTAGACATGCTCGCCACGCCGAGCGGCTTGTCGCGCTCTAACCCTTTTGCGGGACACGAGAAGTACGCAGCTTTAACAAGCATTTCCCTTGCCAAGTGCATGGGAGAGGGAGGGGATCTACGCCATGCGATTAAATCGTTCACACACCCTGACCGCGGCGCTCGCGTTTGCACCGCTCCTGGCGCTGCCGAGCGTTGCCGCGGCGGCGACGGTCACGAACCCGCTCTGTCACGGTGAAACCGTCCTATTCAATCCGGACCAAGGCCAGGACATTGTCCTTCCAACGGGTTTCAAGGTCTCGGTTTTCGCCTCGGGTCTGAACGCTCCGACCGGGATCGCGTTTCTCGGCAATGCGCATAGCTTCCAAGTGTGGGTTCTCGAATCCGGGCACGGCCTGCCCAGCGTATGCAATGACCAATCGGCATTCGGGGGTGGCGACTTCGACCCGAACAACCCGTTCACGCCTGACATCCTGGTATTCAACCAGAACGGAAACCGGATCGGCACCCCCTTAGGCAAACCAAATGCGGCCGGCACGGGCCTTCAGCCCGAAGGGCCGGCGATCGACATCGCGTTCGAACATGGATTACAGGGAGGGCGGCTCTTCGCGACCGACTCGAACCAGTCGCTCCGTACCACGGGGAATAACAACAGCTCACGTATCGTCATCGTGAACCAGATGACGGGGCAGGTCGCCCCGTTCATCACGGGACTGCCGACGGGTGATCACCCCAGCGAGCAGTTGGCGTTCAAAGGCGGGTGGATCTACTGGTCGCAGGGATCGACGACCAACAGTGGCGTCGTCGGTCTCGACAATGGCAGCGGCAAGAACCAGTCCGATATCCCGTGTCAGGACATCGTGCTCAGCCACAACCTGTTCGACTCGGGTAACGGGCAGTTGACGAGTGGCTACTCTCCCTTCAACACCCGAAATCCCGGGGGAACTGTGCCGGCGTTCTTCAATTCGTTCACGGGCCAAGTGCGACAGGGCGTATGTGATGGCGCCACCCTGCGGGCACTCTTGAATAATCCCGGCGTGATTCAGCCCGTCGGGTGGGGGCATCGGAACGGTTACGCGATACGCTTCGCCCCTGACGATCATCCTTTGGCCGGGGCGCTGCTCGTCGGCGGGGACGGCGCAGACGAGCGCGGCGCGCGCCCCTCCAACGGCGCCCCAGAGGAGCTGTCGATAGACGCTCAGAACCCCGATGGCAGCCCGAATTATCACGGATGGCCCGACCGCTATGGCTTCCTGCCGACCAACCAAGCGGTGTTCAACCCGGTCGGCGGGCCGGGCGATGATCTCTGTGTCCCGGACCCCGCAAATCTGCCCAGCATGTGCACGCCGGCGAGCCTTGCACAAATTCTGACGGAAGACGTTCCGATCCGCGACGTGCTGGCGTTCCCGCCCCAGCCGATCACCTCACCTATCGCCATCGAGGCGGCGGACTCGTCTTTCACCGGGATCGACTTCGTGCCCAATGCTTTTGTTGGTGGGCCGGTTGAGCCGGGGGCGGCGCTCTACACGCTCGAGGGCGATTTCGGGTTCTCGGCGGCAAATGCCACCGCGCCCACGAATCCCCCCGCACCCGCGCAAGAAGCCGGACACGAGGTCAAGCTGATCAATTTCAACCAGCTGCCCGGCACGCCGCTTGCCCTCAAGATCCAGCGGTTTGCCCACAACATCGGCTTCGAGCAGGCGTTCCCCGATGGGCTTCGCGGGTTCAACCGCCCGACGAACGTCAGGTTCGGCCCCGATGGTTGCGCCTACGTCGTGGACTACGGCGCGGTGCGGGATTTCGGCCAATCCGACCCCGCCGCCAAGTTCCAGGTTCCCGGTGAGGGTCCGCTCGTCCAGTTCCCGGGCACCGGCGTGATCTGGAAGATCTGCCCAATGTAATTGACCCATCAGGTCGGTCGGGGGCGGCTATGGCCGCCCTTTTTTTTGTGGAACCTTTAAACAGAACCCTTCGCGCGCTCGCGCAGCACGAACTTCTGGATTTTGCCGGTCGAGGTCTTCGGTAGCGGCCCGAACATCACCGTCCGCGGCGCCTTGAAATGGGCGAGATGCTCGCGGCAGAAGGCGATGATCTCCTCCGCCGTGGCGCTTGCTTCGGGCTTTAGGGTCACGAACGCACAGGGTGTTTCTCCCCACATCGGATCAGGGCGGGCGACGACCGCCGCTTCGAACACGCAAGGATGCCGGTAGAGGACGTCTTCGACCTCGATCGTCGAGATGTTCTCGCCGCCGGAAATGATGATGTCCTTCGAGCGATCCTTCAGCTCGATATACCCGTCGGGATGCATTTGTTTCGATATTTTCCTCTAAAACACTTTTTTACGGCGTTCCCCTAGTGCTTAGACCCATTCATAAGATTCACAAGGCGGCTCATGCGGTGCTGGAACGCGGCGGCAACTCGGATCGCGCGGTCAGCCGGCAACCCTGCCGGCGCGGCTTTCTCCGCCGCCGCACGGGCTGGTCCACCGCAAAAAAGGCCAAGTCTCGGGGTACGATCGCGTCAGCTGCATCTGAATTTTATCGCATTTCGACGGGACGGAGCGATGGGTCTCTTTCTGGTTCTGTTTTGGTGCGCGGCTGTCGCGCGGGCCGTTCTTCGATATGATTCGGCGTATTTAATTCCCGGTTAGGCCCGAATAAATTCCCGTTTAGCCGGCTACGGGAATTGCCCGGCAAGGGCTTGATTTGCCACGCCGTTTTCTGGGCCGAACGGCACTTTTCGGGAACAATCGAGAAAATTCCCGGTTCCACGGGAATAACCGGGTATTCGGCCCACCGGCGAAACGGGCGGCGGCGCAACCGGCAGTGGCGCCGATCTGCGCTGCCCGCAGCCGATCGTCCTGTCGCCCGCCAACCGCGGGGTGTAGCTCTTTGCGAGCGACGGGGCGCCGGCACCCGACCCAACCCGAGGGTGCGCTACCAGCACCGCTTCGCTACCATCATACCCAGTCTGCTACTGTGCTATCTGAACGCGTCAGAGCACTAGATGAGGTCACCAGTCTGCCCCAACCCCCGGCGGGCAGGCCAACGCCCCGCGGCCTGTCAGGTTACACAGTCCGCTTCGCGAGCTCGCGCAGCACGAATTTCTGGATCTTTCCGGTCGAAGTCTTTGGCAGCGACCCGAACACCACCGTCCGCGGCACCTTGAAACGGGCGAGGTGCTCGCGGCAGAACGCGATGATCTCCTCCGCCGTGGCGCTTGCTTCGGGCTTTAGGTTCACGAATGCGCAGGGGGTCTCCCCCCACATCGGATCGGGGCGGGCGACAACCGCCGCTTCGAGCACGCAAGGATGGCGATAGATGACGTCTTCCACCTCGATCGTCGAGATGTTCTCACCGCCGGAAATGATGATGTCCTTCGAGCGGTCCTTCAGCTCGATATACCCGTCGGCATGCATGACGCCGAGATCGCCAGTGTGAAACCAGCCGCCGGCAAAGGCCTCCTCGGTGGCGCGCGGGTTCTTGAGGTATCCCTTCATGACGATGTTCCCGCGCATGAAAACCTCGCCCATCGTCGCGCCGTCGGCCGGCACCGCTGCAAGGGTCGCTGGGTCGCCGACCGCCAGCTCGTCGAGCACCGGATAGGTAACGCCTTGGCGCGCCTTGAGCCGCGCCCGCTCGACGGCGGGCAGCTCATCCCATTCGCCGTGCCAGGCGCAGACGACAGCCGGACCGTAGACCTCGGTCAGACCGTACACATGGGTGATGTGGAAGCCGAGGCTTTCCATCCCCTCGATAACCGCGGCAGGCGGTGGCGCGCCGGCCGTCATCATCTCGATCCGGCGATCGAGCAAACGCTTCAGCTCCGTTTCGGCATTGAGCAGCATGTTCATCACGACCGGGGCGCCGCAGAGATGGGTGACGCCTTCGCGGGCGATCGCCTCGTAGATTGCCGCGACCTCCACCCGGCGCAGGCAGACATGCGTCCCGGCGAGCGCGGTGATCGTCCATGGGAAGCACCAGCCGTTGCAGTGGAACATCGGCAACGTCCACAGATAGACCGGGTGCTGCCGCATGCCCCAGACGAGAATGTTGCCGAGCGCGTTCAGATAGGCGCCGCGGTGGTGATAGACCACACCTTTCGGGTTGCCGGTCGTGCCCGAGGTGTAGTTGAGAGCGATTGCCTGCCACTCGTCCTTGGGGGTCAGTACCGAAAACGTTGGGTCGCCGGTCGCCAGAAAGCTCTCATAATCCATCTCGCCTAGCCGCTCGCCGCCTGGCCCGCTCGCATCGGCGATGTCGATCACGACGGGTTTCTTGTCGAGCCGCGTCAGCGCCTCCGTGACCACCGGCGAAAATTCGGTGTCGGTAATCAGCACCCTGGCCTCGCCGTGGCGCAGGATGAAGGCGATGGTTTCCGGGTCGAGGCGGATGTTGAGCGCGTTCAACACTGCCCCGCACATCGGCACCCCGAAATGGGCCTCGAAGGCTTCCGGAATGTTCGGCGCGATCAGCACCACGGTATCGCCGCGCCCGACACCGCACGCCGCCAGAGCCCCCGCGAGCCGCCGGCAGCGTTCGAGGGCCTCACGCCAGCTGTACCGCCGTTCGCCATAAGCGACGGCGACCCGGTTCGGATAAACCGAAGCGCTTCGCAGCAGAAAGCCGATCGGCGTCAGCGGCACGAAATTCGCCGCGTTCTTGTCGAGCCCGACTTCGTAAGGATTTGTCGCGGTCATCTGCGCAGCCTCCCTGAGTTCGCCATTTTTTGGCACCCGCGCCGGCGCTGTCGAGTGGCTTTTGCAACCGATGTCGAATTGGCGGACAATCGGTACCACGCGAAAGGGAGGAAGCCTATGACGACAGGCTATGCCGAGACCTATCGCCGCTCGATCGAGCGGCCGGAGGAATTCTGGGCGGAGGCTGCCGAGGCGATCGATTGGGAGCGCCGCTGGGACCGGGTGCTCGATGACAGCCGCCCGCCCTTTTATCGCTGGTTCCCGGGCGCCAGGCTCAACACCTGCTGGAACGCGGTCGACCGTCACGTCGCGGCAGGCCGCGGCGAGCGCGTCGCGCTGATCTGGGACAGCCCCGTCGCCGGACGCATCGAACGCTTCACCTATCGCGAGCTGCGCGACGCGGTCGCGCGTCTCGCCGGCGTGCTCACCGGCCTCGGTGTCGTGAAGGGCGACCGCGTGCTGATCTACATGCCGATGGTGCCCGAGGCGGCGTTCGCGATGCTGGCCTGCGCCCGCCTCGGCGCGATCCACTCCGTCGTCTTCGGTGGGTTTGCCGCGCACGAGCTCGCGACCCGCATCGACGACGCCAAGCCGCGCGTGATCCTCTCGGCTTCCTGCGGCATCGAGGTCAACCGCATCATTCCCTACAAGCCATTGCTCGACGCGGCGATCGCCGAGGCGCGGGCGAAACCCGAGAATTGTGTAATCCTGCAGCGGCCGATGTGCCGCGCCGAGCTCGTCGCCGGACGGGATTGCGATTGGCACGAGCTCGCCGCCACGGCGCAACCCGCCGACTGCGTTCCGGTATTTGCGACCGACCCGCTCTACATCCTCTATACCTCTGGCACGACCGGCGTCCCAAAAGGCGTGGTGCGTGACAATGGCGGCCATGCGGTGGCGCTGCACTGGTCGTTGCGTTCCATCTACGGCGTGCAGCCCGACGAAGTGTTCTGGACCGCCTCGGATGTCGGGTGGGTGGTCGGCCATTCTTACATCGTCTATGCCCCGCTGCTGTTGGGCTGCACCACGGTCATGTACGAGGGAAAACCAGTCGGCACGCCCGATGCCGGCGCGTTTTGGCGGGTCATCGAGCAGCATTGCGTGCGCGTCTTTTTCACCGCGCCGACGGCATTCCGGGCGATCAAGCGCGAAGACCCCGACGGGCGGTTGATCCGCTCGCGCGACCTCGGGCCTTTCCGGGCGCTCTTCCTCGCGGGCGAGCGTGCCGATCCGCCGACCGTCGCTTGGGCCGAGGAACATCTGCGCATCGCCGTCATCGACCATTGGTGGCAGACCGAGACCGGCTGGCCGATCGCCGCGAATTGTCTCGGCATCGAGCGGCTTCCGGTCAAGCACGGCTCTGCCACGCGCGCCGTGCCGGGCTGGGACGTGCGCGCGCTGGACGCCGAGGCGCAGGGCACGGCGCACCAGCTCGCGGCGGGCGAGATCGGCGCGCTGGCGATCAAGCTGCCGTTGCCGCCCGGCGCGTTGCCGACGCTGTGGCAGGCCGACGACCGCTTCGTCGACTCTTACATGAACGCGTTCCCGGGCTTCTATCAGACTGCGGATGCCGGGTTTATCGACACCGACGGCTATATCCACGTGATGACCCGCACCGACGACATCATCAATGTCGCCGCGCATCGCCTCTCGACCGGCGAGATCGAGGAGGTGCTGGCGGCCCATCCCGATGTCGCGGAGTGCGCGGTGATCGGCGTCGCCGACGCGCTGAAAGGGCAAGTTCCGCTGGCCCTCTTGGTGCTCAAGGCCGGCGTCAAGCGGTCCCCGGACGAGGTCGAGCGCGAAGCCGTCCAGCTCGTTCGCGACCGCATCGGCCCGGTCGCCAGCTTCAAGACTGCGCTGGTCGTTGCCGGCCTGCCGAAGACCCGGTCGGGCAAGATCCTGCGCGGCACGGTGCGCCGGATCGCCGACGGCGAAGACTACCCGCTGCCGGCGACGATCGAGGATCCGGCGGTCCTCGGCGAAATCGACGCGGCCTTGGCCAGAGGGGGGTATGCGAGGCGGCCCCCCTCCTAGCGAGCAGCGACCCGGGAGCACACTCCTTGATTCAAGGTTCCGGAGGGTGAAAAAATGCAGGCTACAGGGCAGCATCCACCAGTTTGCCGGGAACGAGATAGGCTCTGTCCCACCGCGACCATCGGCCCGGGACAGGTCGGCCGGGGTTTCGATCGCTCCGCCAGCAGACATCCGCGCCCGGCGGCGCATCGATGAACTTCGTCCCATTGTTGGGCATCGTGAATTCGAGGGTCGAGACGTAACCCGCTTCCCGCGCACCGCAATCCGGGTTCGCCGTGATCACGGCCTCGACATTGATCAGCCCGAAATTGGGATTGCTCAGCTGCAGTCGCCCCGGTAACGGCGGCTGCGGCGTGCAAGAGCCGGTACACAGCATCACCGTGGTCAGGACGACCAGCAAACCTCGTATGCTCGACAACCGAGAGCTCCCGCAATTTTCTGGTAGCACGCGAGTTTGAGATCATCATGATCGCCGCCTACGCTATATAGCGGCTGCGGCTGGCGGTCAAAACACTCTGCGATGCGGCAGCTTCACGCACCGCCAAGATAGTCTTTCGTCGATTTCTGGTAGTCATCGGCGCGGGTGACCCGACGCATCAGCTCGCTCGATGCGATGTTCCAGAGCTCGCCCGGTGGAGTGCCGTCACGCAGCGCCTTCAACGTCTGATAGACGGCGTGCACCGCTGCCGAAAACGGCGCGTGCCCCTGCAAGCAGACTTTGACGTTGTGCGCGGAGAGGAAGTCGAGATCGGCGAGCTCGCCGGTCGTGCCACCGAGAAACAGCGGGATGCGGACCGCCGCCGAAACCGCCTCGATTTCGGCGCGGGTCTTTGCCCCTGAGAGAAAGATCGCGTCGACGCCCGCCGCCTGATACGCCGTCGCCCGTTTGATCGTCTCGTCGACGCCGCCGATCGCCAGAGCGCTCGTCCGCCCCGCGACGACGAGGTTCCGGTCCTGGCGGCCGGCGAGGGCGGCGCGCATTTTGCCGACTCCTTCCTCGACGGAGATCATGCTCGGTGTGCCGCTCGGTCCGAAGGGCCGGGGCAATACCGTGTCCTCGATGGTCAGCGCAGCGACACCCGCGCTCTCCAGCTCCTCGACCGTGCGCTTGACGTTGAGCGCGTTGCCATAGCCATGATCCGAATCGACCAGCAAGGCCAAATTGCCGGCACGGCAGATGCGGTAGGCCTGCCCGGCGAATTCCGTCAAGGTCAGCACGATCAGATCGGGGGCGCCGAGCACCGACATCGACCCGATCGAGCCGGCGAACATGCCGACCTCGAAGCCGAGATCCTCGGCGATGCGCGCCGAAATCGCGTCGTAGACAGACCCCGGGTGGACGCAGCGGTTGCCGGAGAGGATCGCGCGGAAGCGCTCGCGCCGTTCGGTCCAGTTCATGGTGTCTCCGCTCTCGGATGGCTCGAAGGAAGGGAGGCCGCGGGTTTGAGCTTTTTCCGTTGCCGGCGATCAGCTTATCATGGCTCGACCCGGGTCAAAGAAGGACGAGATCATGGATAAGCGGATTGCAGTGATCGGCGCCGGCGCGATCGGCGGCTACACCGGCGGCCATCTCGCGCATAACGGCTTCGACGTGACGCTGATCGATCCCTGGCCCGAGCACATCGAGGCGATCCGCAAGGATGGGCTCGCGATCGAGGGCGTGAGCCAAGAGGAGTATGTCTGCGCCAAGCCAAAGACCATGCACTTGACCGAGCTGCAGCAGCTGGCGAAGGAAAAGCCGATCGACATTGCGATGGTGTCGGTCAAATCCTACGACACGGAATGGGCGACCATGCTGATCGGGCAATATTTGGCGCCGGACGGCTATGTCGTCTCATTGCAGAACTGCATGAACGAGGAGCGCATCGCCGGGATCGTCGGCTGGGATAAGACGGTCGGCGTCATCCCCGCCCTGCTCGGCGCCGAACTCTATGCGCCCGGCCGGGTGCGCCGCACTGCGGCCAAGGGCGCATCCCCCTACGAGGTCTACCGCGTCGGCGAGGTCCATGGCCGCATCACCAAGCGGATCGAGGACTTGGCGGAGATGATCCGCACGATCGACAGCGTCAAGGCGACGACCAACCTGTGGGGCGAGCGCTGGTCCAAGCTGTGCGTCAACGGCATGGCGAATGGCGTCGCGGCCGCCACCGGCATGTCCGGCAACGACATGAACCGGGACGACAAGATCCGGCGTCTCAGCATCCGTCTCGCCGGCGAGGGCGTGCGCGTCGGCCAGGCGCTCGGCTACCAGCTCGAGCACATCCGCATGCACGAGCCTGAAACCATCGCCCGCGCCGCCGAAGGCGATCGCGCCGCGCTCGACGAGGTCGAATCCGCCATCCTCGCCGGATTGAAATCGAACACCCGCAGCGAGCTGGCGCGCCCCTCAATGGGTCAGGACATGCTGAAGGGCCGGCGCACCGAGATCGACTTCATCAACGGGGTGATCGCCGCAAAGGGCCAGGAAGTCGGCTGTCCCGCTCCGACCCACGTCAAGCTGATCCAGGCGGTCAAACAAGTCGAGCACGGCAAGGCCCCGGCCAAGGCTGAGAACCTCTACGCGATCTGACCCGGCGATCTAGCGCCGCAGCTTGACGGTGGCGTACGACCGTTCTGCTGGGGCGCCCGCCGAATGTCAAACGAGTCGTAAGCCCCGGGATAGACGGCGATATCAACGGGCTATGAAACCGAGGCTATTCTGATCGGGGCAGAGGGCCGATGCAGTTTATGGCCACCGAGGAAATCCTGCTCGGGCCTAGCGTGATTGGTCGCAGCCTCTCGGTTCGCTTTGATCCCTCCAAACCCGAAGGAGGAGAACGGCAGATGGACCAGGCTAGAGGATAAGGGACGTCCTACCAACCTGCGCTGCGGTGGCCGGCGGAGGGCAACACCCGCGTTCCGTACCGGGTGTTTTCCGATCCTGAGATCTATCGCGAGGAGCTCGCTCGCATCTTTCTCGGGCCGACCTGGCAGTTTCTGACCTTGGCCGGAGAATTGCCGAAGCCTGGCGACTATCTGACGACCTCCCTCGGCGAGACCCCGATCATCGTCACCCGCGGGGAGGACGGCAAAATCCATGCCATGCTGAACCGCTGCGCCCATCGCGGCAACCTTGTCTGCCTGAAACGCCGCGGTCACTCCGAGAACCTGACCTGCGTCTACCACGCCTGGCGCTACGATCTCGCAGGCAATCTTGACAGCGTCGCCTTCCGCCGCGGCGTCGCCGGAAAGGGCGGGATGCCGGAGAGCTTCCGCCTGGAGCAGCACGGGCTGAAAAAACTTCGCGTGGACAAGTTCGGCGATCTCGTCTTCGGTACATTGTCGGCCGCTGCGCCGCCGCTGGGGGACTACATCGGCAAATCTGATCGGCTCGCGGATTCACCGGGTAATGCATGGGACGCCGAAGGTCCTGGGGACGACCTCGCAGATCCTGCACAACAACTGGAAGCTCTATTTTGAAAACGTGCGGGACACCTACCACGCGACCCTGCTTCACACCTTCTTCACGACCTTCCGCATTTCCCGCCTGACCTCGGAAGGCGGCGTCGACATTGCGGAGGAATTCGGCGACGACACCACGACGCAGATCCTTTCGTTGTTCCCAAATTTCGTATTGCAGCAGATCCAAAACTGCATTGCATTGCGCCTGGTGCTGCCAAGAGGCCCGGACAAGACCGAGCTGCAATGGACCTATATCGGCTTCGAGGACGACGACGCCGATATGACGGCGCTGCGTCTGGGGCAAGCCAATCTCGTCGGACCCGCCGGCTATGTCTCGATGGAGGGTGGCGCCGTTGGAAATTTCATCCAACGGGCGATCCACGGTTCCGAAGAGGACTGTTCGGTTCTGGAAATGGGCGATTTCGGGCATATCTCCGAGCACAACCGGACGACCGAGGCTTCGGTGCGCAGCTTTTGGCGCGCGTATAGGCCGTTGATGGGATTCTGAGACAATGGATCTCGAGGCGGTGCCACGGCGATTGGAGCTCGAGCAGCTCTACACTGATTATGCCCATTGTCTCGATGCTGACGAGCTCGAGCGCTGGCCCGACTTCTTCACCGAGGACTGCTTCTACCGGATTACCTCGGCCGAAAATTACGAGGCGGGCCTGCCGCTGGGGCTGATCTACGCGACCTCGCGCAACATGCTCAACGATCGGGTCAGCGCGTTACGCGAGGCCAATATCTACGAGCCGCAGCGCTACCGTCACCTCGTCTCGTCGATCAAGATCGTCAGGGATGTGGCGGAGGGGCCGGAACCCCTCGATCTCGTAGCGAATTTTCTCGTCGTGCGCACGATGCAGGATGGCGCGATGACGATCTTCGGCGCCGGCCGCTATGTCGATCGGGTCAAACGCGACACGGGCAGCTGGAAATTCGCAAGCAAGATCGTCGTCCTCGATAGTCGTCAGATCGACACATTGCTGGCGATCCCCATCTGAGGTCTGCGCGTCGGCCGCAGCGCGAGGACGATGACAAAGACACGAATCCGGTCATGAGGTTGGCACATCGCGGAGTTGACCCAAGGGAAAGACCGCGGCCATCCCGATCCCGGGGTCTGGGCGTGCTTTACCGCATCATCTAACGTTAAGGAGCGGGAGATGCCCCTAACGGCCGCAACCCGACGCACTTCTGCACGTCGAGCTGGGTTGAATTCTGCGCGGGGCTTTACTGACACAGAAGGTCCGGAAAGCGGCCGCTCTCCGGACCTTTTATACTTGAACGTATATAGTCATTCTTATTGTTGATTTCAAGTATTCGTGGAGACGAATTTATACAGTCGATAATAATTGATGCCCTTTGGACAAGGCTGATCGATACCGATGATTATCGCGCGGGCGATGTGCCAAGGAGATGAGTCATGGGCGGCTCCATCGGACGCCGTTGTCAATCTCGTCGGCATTCTGATCGAGACAACTACACAGACCTATCGCGCCATCCATGTCGAAGGCGCCCGCCGAGTTGCGCTGGCGGCACAGCGCAATGCCGTGATGCGCCTAACGATCGGCCAAGGCTTCGGGTCACCGGATAACGATCAGAAGCAAGCCAACTGCAAAGAGCGTCCCAGTCCACAGCAAATCGAAATTTATCCAGTTTCGCCGGAGGAAGCCCAGTCCCACCCACTCATAGACGAGAAGCGCGATCAAACCTGTCACGACCAGTGTTGCCAGCGTATGCACACCGACGGCCACGAGGGACACCAGCAACGTCCTCTCGCCGATTACTGGGCCGCCCGCGCATAATGGCCAACGAGAATGGCTTCTGCGTCCTGCGTGTCAAAGCCCGCGGGCAACGCGACCTGATCACGGTTCTAGGCCACGCCGCGATGATCTCGGCTGGCGAGTTCGTGCAGGCGAGCGGCTCCTGGATAAATGACCGTACGCACGCCGTCCAATTCAGAGTCTCGTTCCTTATCTTCTATGAGACCGTCTTCGATATTAGCGTCGAGGAGCTAATCGCGATAAAGAGCCGGCCACGAAATGAACGCATCGCTCCCCTTCGATATAGCTGAGGCGATCCTCTGGTTTCATATCGTCGTGATTGCGTTCAACGTATTTGGCCTCGTCGCGATACCACTGGGAGCGTGGAGCGGCTGGAAGTTTGTCCGCGTGTTCTGGTGGCGAGCCTTGCATCTCGGACTTCTCGGCATCGTCGCCTTGCAAGCCGTGCTGGGGCGGGCGTGCTTCTTGACAATATGGGAAAGCGATTTCCTGAAACGTGCGGGCGAGGCGGCAACGAACGAGCCTCTGATTCGGAGATGGGTCAGCCAAGCCATCTACTGGCCTCTGCCCCTGTGGTTCTTCGCGATGCTTTACGTAGCGGTTTGCGCTTTCACGCTGCTGTTGTGGTGGCTTGTCCCTCCTCGGTCCTCTCGGCCTGGCCGGTCTGCGTAGGATCGGGAGCAGTTCGGGAGCGAGAAGGACTTCGATGCTGCCCGGGGACGCCCGGCTGCCGTCGGATCAATCCGTCTCGTTCAAGGGCGGGCACCATTGGTGGACGGAGGGTGGGGCTGACGCCGAAGTATCGCCGCAGGTCGACTTCGGCGGGAGGCCGGCCGAGCACGCGCGTATAAGCATAGATGAAGGCCAAATATTGACCTTGCTTGGGCGTAAAGGCTGGACCAGTGGGCGGAGGCGGCATCGGTAACCTGGTCTACCACGGAGGTGACGCGCGGCAGCGCCTGGTCGTCCTAGTGGTGCAGCGTAAGGCTCTCACCAATGCGTCAAGGGAAGCCGAGCGGGGGGGGGCGTTGGTCGAAGCT
>Ga0137359_10002444_pt1 | contig 14938 bp, 7 predicted proteins | sample Mad1_40_16metaG_FD_108281 | JGI IMG/M metagenome (GOLD analysis project Ga0137359, IMG submission 108281) | Vadose zone soil microbial communities from Angelo Coast Range Reserve, California, USA - Mad1_40_16 metaG | ecosystem: Environmental > Terrestrial > Soil > Vadose zone | place: USA... | reverse complement strand
GAGCGGCCTCGGAAAAGAACCTCAGTCGACATTTTCAAGCTGCTTCGGTGCGCCCTTTCTTCCTCTCCGGCCGAGCAAGTATGCAGAAATGCTCGGACGCAGAATTCGAGAGCACCAGTGCGAATGCTGGCTGGTGAACACAGGCTGGATCGGAGGAGAGTATGGTGTTGGTGAACGAATTTCGCTTTCCTACACGCGTGCGCTCATCAAAGCAGCCCTGAGTGGCCTAGCGACGCGTTCCAAGTTCGAGACCGAACGCGTCTTTCGCTTGTCGATACCCAAAGCTTGTCCCGATGTTCCATCTAAGCTGCTCCATCCGCGCCAGAATTGGCGCGACAAACGCGCCTATGACAGAACGGCCGGCGCGTTGACAACGAAATTCCGAGAAAACGCTGAAGCTGTTGGCATCCCTCGCACTTTTTGGGGAGGCGGCCCTGTGTTTGGATTCGGCGGTTAGGCTCTCGCTCCCGCGATGAGACGCGAATCGCGGAAGCGGGGACGAGCAGCGGTTCGTGTGTGGCCGGGGAACGCTGCGAGGAGTCACCAATGCAATGGGGCAACCCTTCTCAGAGTCCTCGGAGTTCTCATGGATACGCGCGATTTTCGCTACACAGTGGGTAATCCGAAAGAGTGCCTCCCGCGATGAGCCCGTCGAGAATTGAAAACAATCAGTCCGGACTGTCGCAGCAGGCGGTCGTTCAAGACGAGCAAAGGAGATATTTGCGAGTGCCTTCTTCAAATCTGACATCCGAAGTCGAGCCGAGTCGATCTTCACCTTCCGTAGCCGATGCAAACGGCAAATTAGGCGTGATGATTCCGGGCATGGGGGCGGTGGCGACGACTTTTGTCGCCGGCGTGGAGGCGGTCCGCAAGGGCATAGCACTTCCCATCGGCTCTTTGACCCAGGTGGGTACCATCCGGCTGGGGAAGCGCACCGAAGGGCGGTCTCCAAAAATCAAGGAATTCTTGCCGCTCGCCAACTTGGAGGACCTTGTTTTTGCGGGCTGGGACATTTTCGAAGACGATATGTACGAAGCGGCCAGCAAGGCCAAGGTTTTGGAGACGTCGCTTCTGGAGAAGGTGAAGCCGTGTCTTCGGGCCATCAAGCCTCTGTCCGCAGTGTTTGACCGGCACTACGTGAAACGGCTGAACGGCCACAACGTGAAGAAGGGCCGGAACAAGATGGAGCTGGCGCAGCAAGTGCGCTCCGATATCTACGAGTTCAAGAAATCATCCGGTGCCGACCGGACCGTGATGATCTGGTGCGGGTCGACAGAGATATTTCTGAGGCAGTCGGAGGTTCATGAAACGATTCGGGCGTTTGAGACCGGCCTGGAGCGGAACGATGAAAATATCTCCCCGTCGATGATCTACGCCTACGCAGCCCTTTGCGAAGGCGTCCCATTTGCGAACGGGGCTCCGAATCTCACCGTGGATATTCCTGCTCTTGAGGAGCTTTCTCGCCGGAATCAGGCGCCTGTTTGTGGAAAGGATTTCAAATCCGGGCAGACGTTGATGAAGACGGTTTTGGCTCCCGGTCTGAAGGCCCGCATGCTGGGTCTGCATGGGTGGTTTTCTACGAACATCCTCGGCAACCGGGACGGAGAGGTTCTCGACGATCCCGGATCTTTTCGGACCAAGGAAAAATCAAAGCTTTCCGGGCTCGAGCACATTCTTCAGCCGGACTTGTATCCTGAACTCTACAAGGATTTTTATCACAAGGTCCGCATCAACTACTATCCGCCGCGGGGTGACAATAAGGAAAGCTGGGACAACATCGACATCTTCGGGTGGCTCGGTTATCCGATGCAGATCAAGGTCAACTTCCTCTGCCGCGATTCCATCTTGGCCGCACCTCTGGTTCTCGACCTGGTGCTCTTTCTGGATTTCGCCCAGCGCGCTACGGAGCTCCAAAACAAGGGCATCCAGGAATGGCTGAGTTTATATTTCAAATCACCCATGACGGCTCCGGGCTTGTACCCGGAGCATGACCTTTTCATTCAAACTATGAAACTAAAAAACACGCTGCGACACATCATGGGACACGAGTTGATCACACACTTGGGGCTGGAATACTACGATTGAGGATTTGCGCCGAACCGCCATTGGATGTCTTCGGTACCCTGGATAATTCAGATTTGGGGTCATTTTGACGAAGAGTTCGTTAGACCAAAGAGACGAGGAAGCCATTCCGGAGCGCAAGCAACTCGTACTCGCGCCAAAAGCCCAGCCGCCGAGCGAGGACGCGCGATGGAGGCTGGCACCGGAAGTTTCTGTGCCGGTCGGCCGCACCGACCAGCGCCGGGCGGTCGTGCACTGGACCCATACGGGAAGCGCAAAGTGAAATCGCGCCGGGCGTGCGCCGCGGCGGAACGCCCCAGATAATGGCCGACTCGGCCTACGAAGATTTGGCAACTTTTTGGCAAAATGGTTTTGATGACGATTCCGCCTATCAGGAGAAAGCGTGAATCGCCGCGTGAGCGGCCTGACACATGGGTGAAATTGGCGGGAGCGACGGGACTCGAACCCGGGACCTCCTGCGTGACAGGCAGACCAAAAAATGCTATCTGATTAGTCCGTCTGGCTTTGTTCTGAGTCATGATACTCGGTTTTGTACCTAGTTTGTCAGCATCTGGACCCAAGTTGGACCCAAGTTGTGAGGTGACCCCCTAAAGTGTCACAAAAACTTTGGGCACAATTTGCAACCCAAAAGATTGCATCAAGAGGATCGCACCGCGCTTTGGGCTCAAGAATTGAACTTCACGGCGAATTGGAGGATTCGCGGGGTGTTGCTTGCAGGTCCTCAATTCCGGCAACTATGGACGCATCCCTTCTAGGACGGTCCAAAAATCTTGCGCTCACGGGGCCCGACACATCGAGCGCTCCAGCAATCACCGTCTCCGGGCCCCATCGTGAGTCCGGCCTTAGTCGTTACCGCTGTCATCATCGACGCTGCTATCGCCGGAGGGAGTCGTATCGCTGCTGGGCATAACAAAGCGTGCTGGCCCCTTCTTGAAAAAGACGTTGGTGATCGCGAGGTTTCCCGTTCGCAACACGTATGCCTGCCGTCCTTCATCTACGACGACAAGATCAAAAGTTGCCGCATCATTACGGGTTTCGGTACCCGTGCAGTCGTCTCGAATTATGTAAGTGCCGCTACGACCCATTGTTCCCGGTACGACTGTACCGTTGGCGAATCCAGTGTCCGCGCCATCCGTAATGAGCCCGGCACCATCGAAGATTCTGAAGCCGACGTTAGCGTTTGCCTCGAGCCTCGTAAGGTTAGTCCCCGTGCTAAGGAGGCGATAGGTGCCTTGCAAGCTGGCGGGCCTGCACGGTTCATCTCCAATACTCAACGCGACACCGGTTTGCTCCGGTAGTGTCGGCTTCGGGGTGCAGTCTGGCACAGCCGCCGAGCACGATGCCTGGTCTGTGATTCCCTGGTTTGTGACGATGAAAGAAAACTCGCGGCCATGTGCGCCGGGAACGATCATGAAATCAAATTCCAAATGTTCGGAATCAACCTTGACGGAACTGCCGGGATCGTTGCGATTAGGATCCAAAGTGAGGTCCATCGAAGCGTGTCCCGTGCAGTTGGCTTTTACGCCGTATGTTCCGACGCCGGCATGTCTAGTCGTGTTGCTAATGATTGTTGTCGTGTTGCTCGTAATTTTTGCGCGTAAACTGCTCCTAGCAAGGGTATCCTGAGCCGTAAGACCGCCCGCGCCGTCAAAGGTCAAAAGCCCGACGGCACCGACACGACCCTCTCCGAGTAAAAAAGTTGTTGTCGTTGCGAACGGCCCAGTAAATCCGCTGAGGCTATACCCGTAGCCTCCTTGTAAGATCTGGACATTACAATCTTGACTGTCTTCTGTGTCATCTTGCTGCTCCTGTGCCTTGGCCGCTGCGCCCAGAAAAAACAGGCTAGCGAAAGCAATTGCGGCAAGGCGTTGAAGCAACATGGATCCGGCAGGTTTGACCCCGCTGATTGCGAAGAACTTTGTGCATCTCATTTTTCACCTCACGTAGGGGATTTGCGCTGCGTGCGTCGTGTCATGAGTGACGCTTGCCGCATCGCGGCACGCCCATGCTCGTTTGGCGCGACTGCCGCGTCAATGGACGGCGGCTTGTCTTAGCCTGAATTCTGGCTAATCACGGGCTGAACGAGAGAACTTCCGCTGACGACCGACTCGCCCGAGGCGAATATTCTTATTGTCTTCAACATGATAGACTGCTGCAATCCATTCAGAAGGCCTATGAATGCTCCCACTCCACGCCGGGGGCTCGTGCGCTTCGGCGACTTTGCTGTCGATCTCCGTTCGGGAGAGCTGGACAAGGAAGGCGTCAAGATAAAGCTGCAGGAGCAGCCGTTCCGGCTGCTGGCAGTGCTGCTGGAGCATGCCGGCGAAGTCGTTACCCGGAAAGAATTGCGTCAGAGACTTTGGCCCGAGGACACCTTCGGAGCCTTCGATGACGGCCTGAACACCGCGATCAAGAAACTTCGAGATGCTTTGGGCGACTCGGCGGAAAAACCCCGGCTTATTGAGACACTCCCTAAACATGGATATCGCTTCCTCTTGCCAGTGACCATGATAGCCACTGAACCGTCCTCGGAGTTTTCACCCCAAACTGCAGAGACAACGAGGCACATTTTTCGGTATTTACTTTGGAAGAAGGCAAAATCTTGGAGCCGTAGCCGAACTGTTTTGCTATTCGCAGCCTGCACTGCCGCTCTGTTGTTGGTGGCCTATTTAGTGCGCCCGCATGCGAGGCCGCAGGCAAGACCAGGTAGCGGCAAGATCATGTTGGCGGTGCTTCCTTTCGAAAATCTCAGCGGGGATCCGGAGCAGGAGTTCTTCAGCGACGGTATGACGGAAGAGATGATCACCAATCTTGGCGGCCTTCAACCGGAACGCCTGGGCGTAATCGCCCGTACCTCAGCTATGAGGTACAAGGGCGCCAGTAGCTCCCTTCCTCAAGTCGGCCAAGATCTGGGCGTTCAGTATGTTTTGGAGGGCAGCGTGCGGCGATCGGGCGACCGAGTGCGCATCACCGCACAGCTTATTCAGGTCAGCGACCAAACCCATCTCTGGGCGCAAACTTACGATCGCAACCTGCGAGACGTGTTCGGCATACAGACCGAGGTCGCGCGCGCCATTGCAGACGAGATCAGCCTAAAATTGCCGCCGGAGCAGCAGAAGCGGCTCGCCGGCGTATCCACGGTCAATCCCGAAGCGTTCGACTTCTATCTGAACGGCCGGTACTTCTCTCATCGCGGGTCAGATGGCATACCGCGGGCCGTCGAAAACTTTCAACGCGCAATTGCAAAGGATCCAGATTACGCTCTGGCTTATTCAGGCCTGGCCGACGCGTATACAACCCAAGCGTTATGGGGGTGGGAATCTCCCAAACTGGCACTCGAGCAGGCGAAGGTAGCTGCAGAAAAGGCCTTGGCGCTCAATAGCTCGCTCGCTGAAGCACACGCTTCTTCAGCTTACGTGAAACTTTACTCCTGGGATTTCCGCGCCGCTGAAGGAGAATTCAGACGAGCACTCGAATTAAACCCGAGCTACGCTAATGCTCATCATTGGTACTCACACTGCCTGGTGGCTTTGGGTCGCATGGATGAATCTTTGACCGAAACCAACCGTGCTCTGATTTTTGACCCACTCGATCTTAGTATTCAAACACATCTGGGATGGCATCACTACTATGCTCGCGAATACGACCAGGTGATTGCACCTATTAACAAAGCTCTGGAGAGCGACGCTAGTCACCGCAGCCGTGTCGGCCCTCATGCCATCTTGGGTGCAGTGTATGAGCAAAAGGGAATGTACGATGAGGCCATCGCAAATTTTCGAGACGCTGTCGGACAATCCGGAGGCATTCCCGTTTACATTGCGCAACTCGCGCACGCCCAGGCGGCTTCGGGAAACAAAGCCGAGGCACTCAGGTTACTCGAGGAACTGAAACGGCCAAGGCAGAAATATGTTCCGCCCGAAGAAATAGCGGCCGTTTATGTAGCTCTGGGACAAAAAGAAACTGCTTTCGAGTGGTTAGAACAAGCCTACCAGATTCGCTCCGCTTCCCTTATCAACTTGAAAGTAGATCCGCGCTTCGACAGCCTGCGTTCGGACCAGCGTTTCTCGGATTTGGTACGGCGCGTCGGGCTACCGCAATAGTTAAAGACACAATGCCAGCTAGAAATTGAACTTCAGTGCGAATTGGAGAATTCGGGGGTTGTTGCTTGTCGAGACGATACGTCCGAAGTTGCCGGGATTGAGGACCTGCCCCGTTGTTGGGTTGATGCTGCCGCCGGAGGCAATGAGGGCATTCAGGTTGCTGATCGGATTTGCCAAGTTCGGGTGATTGAACAGGTTGAAGGACTCAGCTCGAAATTCGAAGTTCCGCGATTCAGCAATAGGGAAAAGCTTCGCAATGGAAAAATCCAAATTCACTTGTCGCGGCCCGCGCAAACAGTTCCGGCCGACATTTCCGATATCTGTGCCCACTGCGCCGGCCGTGGCGGCGCCACCGGAACTGGGAATTGGCTGGCCGCTCTGCACGGTTGGCCTGGCAAAAACCATCGCGTTGAAAAAAGAGCCCGCGGGAACGTTTTGATTTGCGTTGCTGCAACTCAATCCGGCCACCAAGCTAGGACGAGCGAGTGGGTTCGCTCCCTTGTCCAGTCCATACAGCGAACCTGCCACAGTGTCCACGATATCGATGGGAAGGCCGGACATGGCCGTAAGGATGGCCGACGAATGCCAGTTCCAGGTTGCCGACCGAAGAAAGCCAGAGTGCGATGCGAACTGAGGCTTGGGCAAATCCCATAAATAGCTCAGCACAAATCGATGCGTGCGGTCGAAGTCGGAAACACCACGATTGGCAATTGGGTTGTTTTGATTCCCAAGGATGGAACTGCTATCGTTCACCGCCCCTGTGTTGACCACGCCCGTAATTCCGGCACCGCCGCCCAACCCTGAGGCGTTGTCGATGGATTTGGCGAACGTGTAAGCGGCAAGTAGCTGCGTGCGGCCAGAGATTCTCCCTGTCAAGCTGAGCTGAAGTGAATCATAGGATGACTCCGCAGTGGACTCATTCATGCTGGATCCGTTGATCGAAACACCCTGAAGTGGCGCCCGCAGGACGGCGTTGTCCGTCGTATTCGTTGTAATCACGGCTCCTGTTACCGCATTTGTGATTGGCTTCTGCGGACTCGCCAACTCGGCTTGGTTGATCGCTACCTGGCGAAAAAGCTTTCGTCCTCTCGCCCCTACGTATGCGGCTTCGAACAGTAAAGCTTTCCGAAATTCAGACTCCACGCCGAGGTTGTATTGGTGAACGTACGGCGTGCGCAACCCTCGGTCGAATGCAGGACCTGCCAGAGGAACACCCGGCACAAAGGTTGGAAACTGACTCTGTGCAGGAAGCGGGAAAAAGGGATTATCGAACGGCGCCCCGTTCCGAACTCCCTCGGCGAACATGGGAGGCAACTGAGCACTCAACGACGCATAGGCGAACGTCGCGCGCGAGTAGTAGATACCATAGCCGCCCCGCACTGCCAATCGGTTCGAGCGCAGAGGAGAGTAAGCGAAGCCGATGCGCGGTGCAAAATTATTGGGATCGATGCTCCGGACCACGTACTTGCTTACGTTAGGGACATCGGGCAGGTCGAAACTGGGTATTACGTTTCCAGCCTGCACAAATCCGCCGATGGGCGGACCAACCGGGTTACCCTTCTGGTCCACCTGTTGGCGGGGCACGTACAGAACCGGATCGAATGTGGCGAGTCGTCCGCGTGTGTCGTAGGCGGGCAGATCAAGTTCGTATCGCAGGCCCAAGTTCGCTGCAAATCGTGGTGAAACCTTCCAGTCGTCCTGAACAAAAAAGTTGTAATCCCAAGCGCGCTGGCTTCGGTCACCGAGTCCATCTCCAAACGTTGTGACCTGAGTAGTCCCCGCCAAAAAGCTGCGGAAGTCAACGAAATCAATCTGGCCCCGCGTGAAAGCCTGCTGGGTGAAGTTGACTTCGTTGTATCGAATCTCAAGCCCTGTATGGAGCGTATGATTTCTTCGCAGCAGCGAGAGCGAATCGGCCAAAGTGATCACCGATGGCTTCGCCGGGGTGATGTTCACCGGAGTCCCGACAATCACTCCGCCGGCTGCCGGAGCAATCCGGATCATGGGCAGCCCGGGCAAATCGCTCGCATTTGGTCTTGTGATTCCGATTTGTGCATCTGTGATTGGCTCATGGGGAAGCGTGCTGACGCTGTTCAACGCGTAACCGAGCCGCAATTCGTTCGTAAGGGCCGGATTGAAGAAATGAAGGTCTTGAATGGCAGCCACGCGATTGTTGATGGTCTGGTCGGTTCCATATCCGGGAACGTTCGGCCCCGTGTTCCGAAAGCTGGGCAACGCCAAGAACTGGGGTGTATTGGCGAAGAAGAATTTAACCGCGAGTGAATTACCGTTGGAGAGCCGAAAATCGGCGTTCGTATTGAATTGGTCTTCTTGGAAGGTGGAAGGCGAAGAGCCCGAGAACAGCCCATTTGCCTGCGGCGTTGGAATCACGAACTGGCCGTTGGGAAGCTTCGCATTAAGCAATGCCAGTGAAGCGGGATCAATCGTAGGCACGCCGAAGGTGGACTCGAGGGTCGAAGCGGACCGATCGTCGGTGAGCCCCGGAGCGACAAGAACATTGGAGGAGATGCTGTTGATAATGGAGGCCGCGTTCCGCTCGCGAGAGCCTTGGTAAGAAACGAAGAAGAACGCCTTGTCCTTCCGGATCGGACCACCTAAAACTCCCCCGAAAACATTTCGCCTCAGCAACGGCCGCGCAACTCCTGCGGCCTTGAGAAAAGGATTGTTTGCGTTGAGTGCTTCATTGCGGAAGTATTCGTAAGCACTGCCGTTGAACGCATTGCCGCCGCTTTTGGTCACGAGCTGGATGTTAGCACCGCCGCTTCGGCCGTAACTGGCGTCATAGAGCGAGGTCTGAACTTTGAATTCCTCAATTGTTTCCGGAGCTGGAACCGCAACCAGAATCGCTCCATTGGCGCCCATCGTGGTTGCGTCAATTCCATTTATCTGGAACGAGTTTTGCGTGACGCGCGCGCCGTTGACGGAAATGGCTTGAGTATTGCGGCCGACAGCCGTGCTGTCTGGCAGATGGCTGGCTGTCCCCGGTGAGAGAGTCAGAATCTGGGTGAAATTTCGTGATGCTAGGGGGAGATCCGCTGCGGCCCGAGAGCCCACCGCGCGTCCAAGCTGTGGCCCATCCGTTTGTAGGAGAGGCGGCGAATCGTTAACAATAATCTTCTCAGCTCGGCTCCCTACGGCGAGCGATACGCTAATAGCGGTCGTCTCCGTGATTCGGACTGGTACATCCTTCGAGACGGCGGTCTTAAAACCGCCCGCAGATACTTCGATTTCGTATAACCCTGGAGGCAGCAAAAGAAAAGAGTAGTTCCCCGCCTCATCCGCAACGGCTTTCCATTTTTCTCCGGTGGCTTCGTTGACGGCCTGGACTTCCGCTCGCGCAATCACGCCGCCTGAAGAGTCTTTCGCTACTCCGGTGAGCCGCCCCGTCGTCTGGCCTGTTGTGCTTTCCGATGCACAAACAAATAGTACGCTAGCAGTGATGACGCGGAGGAGATGTTGCGTGAGCATCGTGCACCTCGCCGCCACCGGTGTCTGTACCGAACCCAACCAGGCAAATTGGAGGGACTTACAGATGCACCCGGAAGTACTCCCATTGCTTCTTTTGTTCTTCCATGAAGCTCAGGAATCGCGCATCCATCCGCAGCTTGTTGAGGTTTGAATCATTCTCGAACAGTGGGTAGCAAGGAAAACCATCCTCTGATGCCATTCGGAGGTAGCGGAGCGCTTGTTCATGTTTGTCCAGCAGCGCGTAGGATGATGCAACTGCATAAGCCACATGATGGAAATGTTGATAGCCCCTGCCCTTTGCAACAGCGTCCCGAATCTTGCGCTCCGCCAAAGGAACATCACCGGCATCCGCAGCAAGCATCGCCTGCATGGCCGTGAGCGAACCGCCCGGGTCAAGTGGGCTGGCCTTAAGTAATGTATCAACTCTTTCTTGGGCTTCTTGTCGCCTTCCGATGTGCTGTAGCGCAAACGATGTCTGAAACGCCCAAAAGGGTGGAAGAAACTTCTCGGAATCACGCAACTTAACAAGGGACTCGTCGTATTTCCCTTGATAAAGCAAATTGATGCCGACTCTGAAGCGGATCCCTGTATTTAACGGGTCCACCGCTATCGCCTTCTTGATTTCCTCATCCGCTTTGTCAAGAAGGCCTACATGGTTATACACATTAGCGAGCTGATGATGGGCCTCTGCGAGGTTTGGATTGAGTTCGAGGGCGTGCCGGTAATCAGACACGGCTCGCTCATAGGCCCAATTGTTTGCGCGTGACCACAGCAAGTAACCGCGCGACACGTATCCTTCCGCCAGATCAGGATCCAAAGCGATGGCCTTCCCCACCGCGGCGTTTGCTTTCTCAATCCATTTTGACTCATTTATTTCTACACTGAAGGCCCGAGTTCGATACGCTGTTGCCAGCGCAGCGTAACCGGCTGCGAACTGCGGATCAATTTCCACAGACTTTTCAAGAAGCCGGACGGCCTGGTCGTTGGCCTCCCGCGTCTCCAGACCATAATACGGCTCAGAGCGTACATAGAGGTCGTAAGCCTCCGGACTCACCGCCAGGGTCATCGAAAGAAGTCTCGAGGAGCCCGGCGTCATGGCCACACCTATCTTGCGAGCCACCTCACTTGCGATCTCGCGCTCGATCCTCGGAAGGTTAGACTGGACGCCTTCGTAAGAGCGAGCCCAAATGTGGCGATCAACCGGCGCGTAGATCAGTTGCGCATTGATGCGTATGACATCGCTGGACCGGGAGATCGATCCTTCGACCACTGCATCTACATGTAATTCCTGGGCAATCTCCGGCAGACCTTTTTTCGTCCCTTTGTAGCGCATCGCCGAAGTTCGTGAGATCACCCGAATCCCTCGCATTTGCGCCAAAGACGTGGTCAATCCATCCGTCATTCCATCGACAAGGTATTCTTGAGTGGGATCACCCAAAAGATTTTCGAGCGGCAGTACCGCGATGGATTGAATCCGCATGGAGGCGCTGGTGCCAGAGCGTCGCTCGTGGCCAAGGTACAGCCAAAGAACCAGACCCGCTGCAATACCCACGCCGGCTGCAGTGATCCACAACTTTTCGATTCGGCGCCGCGGCTTGGCCAAGAGCGAAACTTTAACTGAAGCGTCCGCCTCCAGCGCGACGCCGGACGGCGGCGCTGCATCTGAGCTCGCGCTAGAGAGCATCTGCGTAGTTGCCGTAGCACAGTTATCTATTTGTCCGATGAATCTATAGCCGCGACGGGGCAGCGTCTCGATAAAGCGCGGGGCTTCCGCTGAATCATTTAGCGCGTCCCGAAGCCGATTGATGGCGTTATTCAGACCGTGATCGAAATCAACGAACGTGTCGTTCGGCCAGAGCTTTTGGCGGAATTCATCGCGTGTGACCACGCTGCCGGGACGTTCCAGCAGCATGGCCAGAACCTGAAGAGGTTGGTCCTGCAGCCGGATTCGCCGCCCGTTCTTGAGGAGTTCTCCTGCGCGGAAATCAACTTCAAACGGCCCGAAGCGGGCAAGCGGGACTGACGTAAAGGGGATGGGCATGGCGGGCCCTCGGTGTGGCAGCGAGTCTATCACTCCAGATAGTGACTGAAAAGCGATAAGCGTTTCTCCTTTGGCCACTACCAAAGACTGTCTTCTCAGAGAGATAGCTCGGGAGATTCAAAGGTGAAATGGGAGATTCCCGCGGGATTGCTTCATTCCGCCGGTTGCGCGAGAGTCGCCGCAGTCGGCACGTTCCCAAGAGTTTCAAACTTGCGATGAAGGAGATGACATGAAAAAGCACAGTTGGATTCAGTTTGCAAGCATTGGGTTCTGCCTCAGCATTGCGCTGCTGTTCGGATACTCTCCGGCCGCAAGCGCACAACAAGATTCCGACCAGCCGCCCTCTGACAATCCTCAATGCACCGCCGAAAACCTGCACGGCCGGTACGGATATATCGTGTCCGGATGGCTCGTCAGTCTTCCTCCTGTCGCTCTTGCTCCTATCGCTGCAGTCGGCATCGTCACTTTTGATGGAGAGGGCGTTCTCAACGCTCAGGACACGTTTAACAACAGCGGTATGATCAGCCGCAGAGGGGTGCTTCCGCAAACGGGCGTGGGCACCTATACCGTAAATTCGAACTGCACGGGCTCCGCTACAGTCGCAGGCGATTTCGCGGGATTGACTTTTGATTTCATGATTGTCCCCGGCACCGGTGGGAGCGAGTTTTCGCTTATCGTGACAGACAGTGGGACGGTCGAGACCGGCGCTGCCATTGGGACGGTGGCGAACGGCGACGCGCAAAGAATCCCCGATGAAGAATGCACACTTGCAACGGTGCAGGGCACCTATCGACTCCTTGCACATGGGTTTGCCCCAGCCCCAGGTAACGCACCCTCTGCATCGGTGGGTATCAGAATTGTTGACGGAGCGGGGCATCTTTCCGGTCACGACACAGTCTCCATGAACGGCATGATCCAGCCCAGGGATGTCTTTTCCACGTACACGGTGAATTTAAACTGCACCGGCACTCAATCCTGGATAGACGGACGAACCTTTGATTGGGTAATCGTCGCCGGCGGGGCCCAGGTATTCTTCATCCGAACAAACCCCGGCACGATTAACAGCGGGACGTTCAAGAAGCAGTCAGGAAGGGATGTGGAAGACTAGCGGCCACGCGACTTCTGACAACGATGGCAGTGCCGGCAACGACAGTGATAACAGCTAAGTTTACGCTCCGATGTCGGCACCAGCTATCGCTTGGGAGCTCTCGGTTGGCTCACGCACCAGGTACGTTGAAACTCATGATGAATTCGGTGGAGGACAAAAAAATGAGAAGAGAAACTAGCAGAATAATTGGAACTGTGGCGCTCTTACTAGCTACGATGGTGCCAACAGCCCGCGCGCAGATTTACGGTCCTTGGTCGGCACCAGTAAATGTCAACAACATGGTACTGAGCGACAGTACCGTTTGTTCGGCTGTCGTTAACTCGACCTCTCCGGACGTCAATGACACACATCCCGCGATATCCAGGGATGGCTTGAGCCTCTACTTCGCCTCCACTCGACCAGGCCCGGATGCGATGGGTCACAGTGGACAAGGCGATTACGACCTCTGGGTCACGCATCGAGATAGCTTGGACTCTTGCTGGGGCCCGCCGTTGAACGTCGAGGCCGTCAATAGTAAGCAACAAGATTTCGCTCCCAACCTCACTCCCGACGGCCACTGGTTGTACTTCCACAGCACGCGACCCACTCCCGGAGATACATGCACAGGGATCAGTTTGTACGTTTCTCATCGGGATGATACGAGTAACGATCTCGCTTGGGGAAATCCTATTAACCTGGGCTGTAATACCATTAACACCCCGGATTTTGACCAGGCCGGCCCTAACTACTTCGAAGACGAAACAATCGGTACTCACTTTCTCTATTACACGCAAAAGCTTACTCCGCCCGCCGGCACACGGAACGATTCCGCTTGGGACATCTACGTCAGTACCTGCACCGCAGATCTCGCCACCTGCAATACTCCAAACACGTGGGGGCCGGGAGTACCCGTCGATAGGCTCAACTCACCGGTTCGCGACACGCGAACCGCTATCCGGCGCGACGGCCTGGAGATGATCCTTTCAACCGGCCGGACGGGCAGCCTCGCGAACGAAAACCTGTGGGTTTCCACGCGCCCCGCCGTAACGCTGGACCAACAGAACTGGGCGCTGCCAGAGCCCATCAACTGCGACGACACGACCGGTTTCACAAGCCCAAACACAAGGATGTTCGTCCTCTGCTCACCGTGGAATCCACAGGGGCCACTCGTTAACTCCGATGCTTTCGACGGCGGCCCAGCCCTCTCCTGGGACGGCACCGAGCTCTACTTCTTTAGGGTTCGCGCAGATAACCTTAACACCGTAGGCTGCACGGTACTCCCCACGAGCCCCGACACAGACACAAGCCCTTACTGCCGGGACCTATACGTCAGCAAGCGCACCTATATTACGAACACCGTATTAAGTTCATCCGCGAATCCGTCCGTGTTTGGGCAGTCCGTGACCTTTACTGCGACCGTGAGCTCCGCGGCCGACAGCCCTCCAACAGGCACGGTGACATTCTTAGAAGGAGCCACCCCCCTTGGGACCGGTACGCTCGCATCCGGTCAAGCGACTTTCACCACATCCTCGCTTGCGGTAGGTTCCCATTCCATCAAAGCCCAATATGGCGGGGACCGCATCTCGAGCGGAAGCAGTGGCAGCCTGAATCCCACTCAGAATGTTGAATACGGCGTCTGCCCGCTGTTCGATCAGGCCAGATCCGTCAAAAGTGGCGCTACGTTCCCCATCAAGCTCCAACTCTGCGACGCGAATGGCAAAGACCTCTCTTCTTCGGCGACCATCGTCCAAGCCATGGCGGTCACCGCGGTTTCTGGCTTTTCGGGAACGCCCGATGCCCCAGGCAACGCAAACCCGGATAACAACTTCCGTTTCGACGCCACGCTAGGTCTAACCGGAGGGTACATCTTCAATTTGAGCACCGGTGGATTGGCTTCGGGGACTTACAGCTTGCAGTTCACCGCGGGCAGCGATCCCGTTAGGCACTCCGTGAATTTTGGAGTGAACTGACACTGTTCTGCTCTTCAGAGGAAGCTCTGTGTTTCAGCTCCTGATTAGCCAAAGTTCAGGCAAAGACAAGCGGCTGTCGATTGACGCCACAGACGCGCCAAACGAGCATGGGCTTAAAGGAAGGCCCCAGCAATTTTCTAGGAGGCGTCAGCCAACGGAGGCCGCGCCG
>Ga0137359_10002439_pt1 | contig 14945 bp, 8 predicted proteins | sample Mad1_40_16metaG_FD_108281 | JGI IMG/M metagenome (GOLD analysis project Ga0137359, IMG submission 108281) | Vadose zone soil microbial communities from Angelo Coast Range Reserve, California, USA - Mad1_40_16 metaG | ecosystem: Environmental > Terrestrial > Soil > Vadose zone | place: USA... | reverse complement strand
GGAGGGGTACTCCAGGAGAACCCGTTCTTTGTTCCTCCAGACCAGTTCCTCCTTGAACTGCGAGAGAGAAAATCGGCTCGGAGCAGCGCGATCCAAGCACACTGATAGTGATGGCTGACGAGAATCTCCGGCTGCGAGCAGCGCTTCGGGATTTAGTCGCACTTTCGACCATCCCGGCGGGGTGGATCGGGATCGAACCGCGCACGATTGCCTCCGGACTGGCTGACATCCTGGCGGGGTCGTTGGGTTTTGATTTTGCGTTCGTACGCTTGCTTGATCCCACCGGAGGGGTGACGATCGACGTCACGAGCGGATGCGCCACCAGGGAATTTTTAGACTGGCTGCACACCCAACTTTTTACTCTCGATAAGTCTTTGCGTAAGCCGATCATTCCAAATGTCGTTGATCTTGATGACAGACTGATAACGCTTCGCGGTATTGTTATTCCTATTGGGTTCAACGCGTACGCTGGTCTGGTAGCCGTCGGCTGTGAGCGTAGCGACTTCCCCACCGAAACTGACAGGATGCTGCTCACAGTGGCTGCGAATCATGCAGCGACAGCCTTCCTCAGCACGAACCTAGTTCATGAACGGCGCCGGGCTGAGGAAGAAGTGCGCAAAGCCCGCGACGAACTTGAGATGAAGGTGATGGAAAGGACGGCCGAATTGCAGCGGACAATGGCTGAGCTGACCCACATGAATCGCGTAGCGACAGCGGGGATCCTTTCAGCGTCCATTACTCATGAGATCAGTCAGCCACTAGCCGGAATTGTAATGTCAGCAAGTGCCGCCCGACGCTTGCTTGCATTGAGAGAGCCAAGCATAGAAGAGGCGCGAGACGCGCTGGATCAAATCGAAAACGACGGTCACCGTGCATGTGAAATCATCGCAAGCCTTCGCGGAATGTTCAAAAAGGAAACGCAGGCGAGAAATCTAATCGATGTTAACGAGCTGATCTTCACGGTTCTTGCTATTGTGCGTTACGAGTTGCAGAAGCATGGAGTAGAGCTGCGCACAGAGCTCGATGAATCACTCCCGGCCTTGGAAGGTGACGGAGTTCAATTGCAGCAAGTCGTTTTAAACTTGGTCATGAACGCCATTGAGGCGATGCAATCGGTAGCGCCGCGAATATTGAGCATACGATCCTGCGTTAACAAACCAAATTTTGTTCACGTGGCCGTCGAGGATACTGGCACGGGCATCGATCCATCCGATCACGATCATATTTTCAACCCGATGTTTACGACCAAAGAGCGTGGTATGGGAATTGGCCTTTCCATCTGCCATTCTATTGTCACAAGCCATAGCGGTCGTATTTGGGTGACGCGGGGAATCGATAAAGGCTCGATTTTCGAATTTGAGTTGCCGACGAACGTTGGCCAAGGTGATCAAGTTCACCAGCATCAAGCCTGAATAGGGACGCGCGTTCCATAACGTGCCTTGCGAAATCTAGCCATGTCGCTGATGGGTCAGACTCGGTCATTCGGCGACGTCTGCTCAATGGCCGGATTACCCCTGAAAGCGGACGTCGATCAGCGCTCTTGCGATGTCGCACATGTGCCAAAACCGGCCGTGAGCAGATGCAGCAACATGCCGTGCGCGGAAGGTCGAGTTATCCCCGCCGCCGGGACGTCAGACTACTGCGGCAGTCTCTGCTCCGGTCGCCGTCTGCTGAGACGACCATATGGTTTCATTCCGCTCTATCTTTTGTTTGAGCGTGTCGTTTTCGCAAAACCGGTTTCCACCTTTGCGGGAGACGCTTAATGATCGACCCGGTACAGGCGCCACCGCTCCGGCACACCTCTGAGTTGGTGAACGCCTCGATCCTTGAAGCGGATTCCAGACTGCGACATCAGGTCCTTGACCGCGCTCGAGACCAGGATTTCGCCGGCACGCGCTTTCGCGGCGACGCGCGCCCCGATGTGAAACGCGAGACCAAACACTTCAGCCCCGCTCACTTTGTATTCGCCTGCGTGCAGCCCCACCCTGATCTCAAGCCCCAGCGTGCGCACTGCCTCGCGGATTGCGGTCGCGCAACGGATCCCGGTCGCCGGCGTGTCGAATGTCGCGAGCAGTCCGTCCCCCGTCGTCACGACCTCTTTTCCGCGCAAAGTCTTCAGCTCTCTACGGACGGCGGCGTAGTAGTGATTCATCACCTGTGTCCAACGCGAATCGCCCAGCCGCGCGGCTTTTTCGGTGGACCGGACGATATCGACAAACAGGATTGTGGCGAGCGCTTGTTCGAGCTCGGCACCACGATTGGCAGGTCGGCGCCGGATCGCAATATCTCCAGACAGCGGTTCATAGCGATGGCTGCGTCGCCGCGCGATTGCGTTTTTTACATAGTCTTTGGCACGCTGCAGCGTGCCGCAACGAATAGTTTTCTCCCGTGGTGGAATCGTCCAGTAAATCTTACGCTTATCTCCCACGCCATGAACCTCAACGGCGCCCCACTTCAGGAAAACCGTCGAGCCAACCCGGCGAACCCACCACGCCTTTGAAGTGTATCCGGAGACGTTTAACTGATGGACTCCGATGCGAAGGAACTTGGGCATGTGCGTGTGGCGCGATCGAAAGACCGTTTTGGCTTACCAGGGCTAGAATGTGATCACGCATTCCTGCGTTGGCAACAATGTTCCCAACCGAAAATTGCGCATGACTCGCGTGTTAATTCGCGTTCGCGATACATCGACCCCCACCTGGTGCGATAGGCCGGAAAGCCGGTATTCCGTCTCGAAGGGTCGCTATCCTGTATAGGGTCGAGCGTGCCGACCAACCCTGATCCCCTGCCGCAGCACAATAAACAGTCGTAGCCTTCGTCGTGGATCGGACGACTGTCACGTTGTCGCCTTCCACGTAGCAGCTCTCTCTAAGGCCCTGCCGAAATCCGCGCAGGCGGTCCGTCAGTGCCTCGGGTGATCTCAGGTCGAGGAAAGCCGATCACCGGCACGGCCTGCTGCTGCGCGCGCGCCATGACCTGCCACGCGGGTGCCCCGCCGAAGAGCGTGATGAACCCGCGGCTGTTGGCCGCTCGCGCGTAGGGCGCAACACGAAGATTCACGCACTCGCAGATGTTAAAGCGCGCCTTATCGCCATCTTGTTGACCGGAGGTGACGCACACGATTGCCCAGTCGCAGAGCGCCTCGTTCGCAGAGTGAAGCAGTCGAAACGGATGCTCGGCGACAAAGCCTACGACAGCGCCGAGCTGCGCGAAGACCTGCACGAGGGCGGAACCAAGCCTGTCATACCAAATCGCTGCAACAGGAAACAACCGTTCAGCTTCAGCAAGCGTATCTATAAGCTGCGTTGGCGCATCGAGAGCGCGTTCAACAGGTTGAAGGACTTCAGGCGTGTCGCAATCCGCTACGATAGGCTGGCGCGATTATCTGGCCTCTGTCTGCCTCGCCGCTGTCTTGTATGCGACGCAACCCAGATCGCTCAAGACGTTGTGTGTCGCCAGCGCCCTGCTCCACAGCCGCAACGGCTGGGTCACGCGCCTGTTTACCGGGCATCGACACCAGACGTCCGTGGCTTCGAGGAAATTCGGCGACGCCACCGCAGGACAAGAATCCAAACGAGCAAGCCGGCAACCGCTACCTGCGCGATGTCGATCAAGATGTATGCCCAGCTGATCTCAAGCTCCCCGCTGATCCAGGACGCGAACGCGCCGCAGACGATGCTCAGAAAGGCCAGGACGCAGGCGCCCCAGCGCGGCGTCATGAAGCGCGGGATGAGCAGACCAATCACCACGCCAGCTATTACTGGAAAGATCTCATTCATTCTCGTCCCTCCTGCGTCGTCGGCGGCAGGCCGAAACTCATGTCGCCTCAGCCTTCGTCGTCATCTTCATGATCGTGACTTTCCTCATCCCTGCCGCCTTCCTCATCGCAGCAGCCGTCGATGCTTTGCGCGGTACATTCATAATGGTGGTGCTTGTCGCAGCATCCTTTGCGGCAATCCTCGCAACATTTCCTGCAGCCGCAGACGTTCCAGACCGTATAGGCCATAACGTCGAGAGTCTTCACGGGTGTGACCGGATCGTCGCTCGTGATGATCAGCTCGCAAGCCCTCGGGCATTTCTCCGTCGCCTTGTACCGGATCAGGACGCTCAGGCAGGAGCCAGGATGCAGGGTCGCGGGGAAGGGGTTGTTGATCAGCTTCCAGTGCTTGCTCGGGCGCTTGAAGGCGACGCTCGTGACGTGCAGATCGCAATCGCCCACATTGCATATCGAGATGGTGCGCTCCCCGAGGCAACAGGCCTTCACGCCGCCGATGCAGGTCGATCCCGTGACGGCGAGCTTCCCGGAGGGCACGGTGCCGGAAACAGCGACGCTCTTCGCGCCCGTCGGATCGTCGCTCGTGACCGTGATCGTGCCCGCCTTCGCGCCAAAGCTCGTCGGCTGGAAGCGGATCGGCAAGGAAATCGAGTTGCCCGCGCCGATTACGAGCGGATAGGAGACGACCGCAGGCACCAGGAAATCCGCCGAGGACGACGTGACGCTCAGCACGGACAAGGGACAAGAGCCGCTGTTGTTGATCGTCAGCTCGCGATCGACGAACGCTCCGACACACACATTACCCAAATTGCCGTTGTCCCCGACCACCGTCGTCATCCTGGGAGTGCCGCGACGGCCCGTGGCTGACAAATCCACTACTGGCGCGTCCGGATCATTGCTCACGATCCGGATCGTGGCTGTCTCCAGCGTTCCGGCGATTGTCGGGCTATACCTCACCGTGAAATCGAGGTGCTCGCCCGCCGCGATCACCACCGGCGTCCCGGGCGTGGCAAGGACCGAGAAACCGGTCGATCCCATTAGGCGCTGCACGCTGGTGATCACCAGATCGCTCTTGCCGACGTTGAAGATCTCCAGCGCGAGAAACTGCGGCCCCTGGCAGACAGTCCCGAACTCCAGGTCGTTTTCCAGGTTGACCGCGATCGAGGGCCCTTGCGGCCTGACGAACTCGAAAGCTCCCCGCCCATAGGTGGCCGCCCGCAGGATTCCGTTCCTGAGCGCCAGGTCGAACACGGGCACGCGAGGAAAGTGAATGTCGTCCAGGACGGACCAGGAGGCGCCGCCGTCCACGGAACGGATGACGCCGAAATCGGTGCCTGCGTAGATTGCGGTCGGGGTGTCGGTGCCATCGAGCGCGATGGCGTTGAACGGCACATTGAGGGCCGGGGAGATGTCGGTCCATGCCGTGGCGCCGATGCTGGTCCGAAAGACGTGCCCACCGCCACTGAACCCGCCGAGCACTACGTAAATCATGCTCGGATCATTCGGGTCGAACGCTACCCGCGCCACGTTTCGCGACGGCAGGTTGCGCGTGATATTGGCAAAGGTCACACCCGAGGGAGGACCCACCGTGGCGGCCAGCGCGTTCGTCGAGACGAATACCTGGCTGCCGACGCCGATGGCCACGTTGTTGCCGTTGGTCCTGGCAACAGCGACATTACCGGTACCAGCAAAGGGCGACAGGATGCGCCAGGTGTTGCCGCCATTCCTGCTTTGCCAGAGGTTCTGACTGCCACTGGCGTAGAGGATGCCCCCGGTGCTGGGGTCAGTGGCAAGGGGCCCCAGGTAGCAGCCCGCGTCGGTCGCCGTGCCCCATGGCGTGATCTCGGTCGGGAAGGTCGCGCCGTCGTTCGTCGAGCGCCAGATCCGCGTGCAGGGCGCCGGAGACCAGAAGCCGCTCGTGCAATACGCCCGCCCGGCGATCGTCCCGTCATATACGACATCCCAGCCGTCTCCGCCCTGGGCAGCTACCCAACCTTGGCCGACCGCCCCGACTCGCGTCTGGGTCCCGTTGTCCTGAAGCGCCCCGACGCTGTTGCTTCCCGTTGCGTCCGGGCGGATGTCCAGGTTGTAGAACAGCCCCGTTTGCAGGCCGCCGCCACTGAGCGATGTCCAGTTGGCGCCCGCATTGGTGGATCTATAGAGGCCGCCGTCGTTGCCGCAGAACACGATCGAGGGAGCCGGGCTGGGCTGCGGAAAAAACGCCCATGAATGATTGTCGGCATGCAAACCGGCCAGTCCCGTAAAGCTATTCCCCGAGTCGGTGGACCGCGCATGCCCCACCGCACCGAAATAGATGATGTCGCCTGCGCCGTCCCCTGGCGAGCCCGGGTCCACCGCCATATGGAAGCTGTATCCGCCCTGCGTGCCTGTCGGCATGCCGGTGGCGGTCCGCCGTGTCCAGGTGGCTCCCTGGTCCGTGCTCAAGAAGACGCCAACCGGATCGGGCGCGCCGCCAGTCCCCTGGAGCGTGGCGTAGAGCACCTGCACGCCGCCGGGTTTCGGGGGCGAGACCGGCGGCGCGATGGCTATGATGACCTTGCCGAAGCCCGCGGGCGCCGGGCCCACCGTCGCCGCCACAGCGGGCGTCGCCCCGCTCAGGATCTCCGTCCAGTTCTGGCCGCCGTCGTTCGAGCGGAACACGCCGCGTCGAGCGATACCCGCATAGAGAATGCGCGATCCTGCCGGCGTGGAGCTGTCCAGCACGAGAGAGCGGGCGTCGCCAAAGGCGTTGGCGCCCACGCTCCAGTTGAGCCCGCCGTCGACCGACCGGAAGCAGCCGCTGGTCGATGCGAGGTAAAGAGTGTTGCCGTCGGCCGGGTCGACGAGAATGACATTGATCCACTGGTTGACGAACTGAATGGCGTTGCCCGTGTTGCCTGCGGGATAGCCCGAACCGAGCCGTATCCAGCTCCGGCCGCCATCGGAGGACTTGAACAGACCCGCCTGCGGCTGGGCCGCCACGCGCGCGCTCGTTCCGAGATAGACGACATCCGTGTTGTTCGGATCAATCGCCAGCGCCCCGGGCTCGCCGACCGCAAGCGACAGTTGCCGGTCGAACAGTGGGAACCAGGTCGCGCCGCCGTCATCGCTGCGCCACGCGCCGCCGCCGGCCGTTCCGATGTAGATGACATTCGCGTTTGCTGGATTGACGGCGATGGCCGAAACAAGACCGTTTACCGGAGAGCCGCCTTGCGCGATCGGGCTCGGACCGATGGGAGCCCACACCGTACCCGTCAAGCTCATGGCTGCCCCCTGATTTATTCCCGTGTCGGGTTATTCCTTCGTGCCGGGTTTGGAGGTTCCCCGATCAGTCGGCTCCGGTTGATGCTCGTCGGCGGGCGGGCCCACATCGGTCGGCGGGCTGACCTTCGACCCCGGCAGCTTTTTCCATTGCTCCAGCGCGTCCCTGTAGGCGTCTGGCGTCGGCTCCGCTCCGCCTCTCATGCGGCGCTCGAGAATTTCCTTGTGGACCTCGTGCTCCCGGCCTTCAGGCCTGTGCCTCGGGCGCTCCTGGTCGGGCTTCCCGGGCTCCTTGCTTGGAGGCCTGCGGCCCCTCGGCGGCTTACTTGCCAATCTCGTCCTCCTCGCTTGCCACAGCTTGCTCGTGGGTCGGCCTCTTAGGAAGAAGCTCTTATGGATCGCGCCGTTGATCGTATCCCGTTTTCGATCGTTGAGTGAAGGGGGACATAGGCGCGGGCCTCAGCACGTCATGCCCGCGACAGCGGCATTGCTTTCTGATGCGCCCGCGCCGCGAGCGGCCATGCTCTCCTCCGCTGCGAGAACCTCGAAGTCGCCGAGCAGCTCGAGGCGCGTCTTGAGCATGTACAGGTTGTCGTCGTTGTGGTCGCGCGGTCCGATCCCGACGGCTACACGGTGTTGTTTGCCACGGCATCCCTTGCAGTCAACCGCAGTCTTTATCGCTCGCTCACCTACGATCCGATTGCGGATTTTGCAGCAGTCTCCCTCGTTTCCAGGTTTTCATTGTTCATGTTCGTGCCGCCGGATCCCTTTTTGCCCCGGTAACCGCAAGCCCGCGCACCTGGCCCGACCGCATGTTTTCAAGCAGTGCGCCGCTGCCGAAATAACAGTCCACGCGGCCGGGGATGAGATCGTTGAGTGCAGGCGACGCGCCGCGATAGGGCACCTTAGTGGGCGGCCTCATCATTCCTCGTTACTGGCTTTCGGCAAAACCGTGTTGTACCGACGGAGGGAATCAAGCGTCCGCGAAGGCGCTCGGACTCGAAGTGCCGCCGACGCTGCGCGCCCGTGCCGACGAGGTGATCGAGTAAATCGTTCCAACCCCATGCACCTCGTTTGTGTTGCGGTGCATGAGTCCGCAATGGCAAGCACATCGCGACCGATCGCATTTTGATTTGCGATGGTCGCTTTCGGGGCCAAGCCGACGTGCGTGGGCCGCCCAACGGAGTTCTGAACAAACAGTCATCAATGTGATTTTTCACGGTGGGCGGGCGCCGGGTCTTGCGGCGGGAAACGGACTGCACCACTTTGAAAAATTGGGTCGGGTGGGTGACATGGGAGGTCGTGCCATGCGGCATCCGCGCATCCACCTCACAGCCCTCGCGACCTCGGCTTTCGCGGCGTGCGCCTTTGCGGTGACACCGGCTGCCGCGCAGCGCCACGCCGTCGGCGGCGGGATTGGCGGCGGCACCGGCGGCGCACCGCGTGTCGCCGCTCCCGCCGCGCCGCATCTCGCGGCTCCGGCCGCCCCGCGCTTCGCCGCTCCGGTGGCACCCCATGTCTCTGCGCCGCCGCATTTCGCCGCGCCACAGGTTGCGCCGCAGATCACGGCCCCGCGTGCTCCCCACATTGTCACGGCGCCGCAAACAACGACGCCCTACGTCACCCCGCATGTGGCGACGCCGCACGTTATGCCGCAGATCACGAGTCCCACACCCGAGCAATCCGCGCGCCCATCGGTGCGCTACGTGCCGCCGCGCAATCTCGCCACGCCGACGCAGCCCGGCGGGCCCGTCGGCCGCAATCCGACGCAGCCGTTGCGCGACCGCGCCGCAGCGAGCGCCTTCGCGAGCGCCGTGCCGAACCTGCGCGGTCCGAACCAGACGGTGCTCGCGCCGACCGCCGACCGGCCGTTCGCCGCGCGTGCGTTGACGAACCGGGTTTTCGCCAACCGAGTCGCCGGCCTCCGCGGAATGGCGCTCGGGCACAGAGAATTCCAGGGCGCCTTCGCCGGGCGCCATTGGCACCACTGGCGCCATCACCACTTCTTATTCCCCATCGTGATCGGCTGGATCGGCCCGCTGTTCTGGCCTTACGCCTACAACGATTTCCTCGACTACACCTTCTATCCTTACGGATACGACACGTTTTGGCCGTACGCCTACGACGACGTTTACCAGGGAATCTTCGGCCGCTACGCCTACGACTACGGCAGCGCCTATGCCGCGGTCGAGCAGCCTTCCGGCGGCGGGGTGCAAGTGCCTGCCATCGGCGGCAGCGTACGTCGCGTCGGCACCGATCTCTGCAGCAGCCAGGTCGCCGGACTGACCGACTGGCCGGTCGAGCAGATCGCGCAGACCGTGGAGCCCGACGGTGCGCAGCGCGCGCTCCTCGACGACGTGCGCGCCGCGAGCGCCAAGGCGATCGGCACTCTCAAGGCGGCATGCCCGACCGACCTGCCGTCGACGCCGACCGGCCGCATCGGGGCGATGCACACGCGGCTGAGCGCGATGCTGGACGCAGTACGCACGGTGCGGCCCGCGTTCGAAAAGTTCTACCAGTCGCTCAGCGACGAGCAGAGGGCGCGCCTAAACGCGCTCGGCCCGGACGAGCAGTACCGGCAGCAGGCGCAGCAGAACCTGGCGCAGTTGTGCAACCAGCGCGCCTCCGGCATCGCCAGCCTGCCGATCGAGCGCATCGAGCGGCTGGTGCGGCCCGACGACGCGCAGCGCGACGCGCTGCAAGAGCTGCAGGATGCCACGGCGCAAGCGGTCAACCTGTTGCAGTCGGATTGCCCGACCGGGCAGCCGCTCACCATACCCGGGCGCCTCGCCGCGATGGAGCAGCGCCTCGACACAATGAGGCGCGCGGTGGAATTTGTGCAGCCTGCGCTCGAGCGGTTCTACAGCTCGCTCAGCGACGAGCAGAAGGAGCGCTTCAACCGGCTCACGCCGGTGCAGGGCTGATGAGGCGGAACGAGCGCGCGGGATCGTATCCGTGCCCGTATTTGATGGGATCGTGGCCGGGTCGGCGTTCTGCTGTTCCCATGTCACGCCCGACCCGACTCAACAAATTGCCCACCGAGCACCTTCTTACGGATCTCTAGTGCGCCCGTGCGGTTTTGACGCGCTAGTCCGCCAACCTGGATCGCAGAGATTTTGAACTATTGGACACCGTAACGCGCGAAGTCCTTGGCGACATCCGGATTGATGGCCTTGGCGGCGGTGATGTCTGCATTCCCACCAGCAGCATCCCCCTTCTTGAGGCGCGCCATGCCGCGCCCGTGTAGCGAGCCTGCGAGTTTCGCATCGAGCCGAAGTGCCGCATCGTAATCGGCGATGGCGTTATCGAGTTGGCCGAGTTTCAGATAGACGAGACCGCGGCTATCCAACGTCTCGGCCGCGTCTGGCTCCAACCTGATCGACTCGTTGCAGTCCGCGAGCGCCTCTTCCAACCGGCCGATGATCGCACGCTCGAAGCAGCGCTCATTCCAGAAGGTGGCGTTCTCTGGGTCGAGCCTTATCGCTTCGTCGTAGTCACGGATGGCCCGCTCGTAGTCGCCTTTGCTGTCGTACGCGATACCACGATTGCCATAGGCCTGCGCATAATCGGGAGCCAGCGTTATCGCCGCGTCTAACTCCTTGATGGCGCGATCGTAGCTGCCCTTGGCAGTGTATACGAGACCGCGGTTGTTGTAGGGGAACACGTAGTCGGGATTGAGCTTTGTCGCCGCGTCGAAATCCTGGATGGCGCGGTCGTAGTCGCCCTTGGCATAGTAGGCGAGGCCGCGATTGTTGTACGCGTCGACATAGTTCGGATCGAGCGCAATCGCTTCGCTATAGTCTGCAAGACCGGAATCGTAGGCCTTCTTACCGTAGTAAGCCCAACCCCGTCCGCCGTAGGCGGCGGCATACTTCGGATCGAGCGCGATCGCCTCGCTGTAGTCCGCGATGGCACGATCGTAATCCTGCTTCTGGCTGTAGGCGTTGCCGCGGCTGGTATAGGCGAGCACATATTTGGGAAAGAGTCTGATCGCTTCGCCATAGTCTGCGATCGCCTCATCGTAGTCCGTTCTGGCGTAGTAAGCTTCGCCCCGATTATAATAAGCAAGCGCATTTCTCGGATCGAGCTTGATCGCCTGGTCATAGTCGGCGATGGCCCGATCGAATGCATTCCTGTCGTAATAGATCTTTCCCCGGGCGTTATAGACAGCCGGATACCTGGGATCGAGTCCTATCGCTTGGTCGAAATCTGCGAGGGCACGGTCGTAATCATTCTTGCTATAGTAGGCGCTTCCCCGGCCGGCGTAAGCAAAGGCATTCTTCGGGTCGAGCTTTATGACCTCATCGTGGTTTACAATAGCTTGATCGTAGTTGCCCCTTCCAGAGTAAACTTCGGCGCGGAACAGGTAGGCCAAGATCATTTTTGGGTTGAGTCGGACCACCTGGTCGAAGTCAGCAGCGGCGCGATCGCTGTCCTGCTTGGTGACGTAATACATGATGCCGCGCGACAGATAGGCGGCCACATCCGACGGATCCTGCGTTATGTCCCGGTCCAAACCTGCGATCGCGCGGTCACCCTTGCCTTCTCCAGTGGAAGCGAAGGTAAAGAAAATCGTTTCGACCGCGGACACGGTCCGAACGCGCTCTTGCTCGGCGGCCTGCTCCTGTTTGAGCGCCTCGCGCCATTCAAAAAATGAAAGAATTGCAAACAGGGTCACGACCACCAGTGCACCGACCGCGGTCATGAGCACGCGCCGTCGCAGCGACTCCTTCTGACGCCACTCCCGCTCCTCGCGCTTGAGGCTCAGGCCGATGAACTCGCGATCGGCCTTCGGCAGGTCCTCCGCGCGCTTGGCGAGCCAGCTCTGCGCCTGCGCGAGCGAAAGGCCCATCAGCAGTGCGTCGTCGCGTGAGCCCTCGGAGGCCTGCTCCCAGCTGCGGCGATCGGCTTCAAGCGCACTCTTCCAGTCCAGGAACTCGCGCTCGTTGGCCATCCATTCGCGCAGCTTGTCCCAGCGCCGGAAGATCGCCTCGTGCGCTACCTCGGCATAAGTCTCGCCGCCCTCCGGCGTCGCCGTCACCAGCAGGCGATGCGGATGATCGGCAAGCTCGCTGATCAGCCGCCACTCCTCGTCGCTGAATTCCGAGCGCCGCGCCAGCCGCCGCGTCGGCTCGCCGTCCTCGCGCACGGTGGCAAGCTTGAGCGTCAGCATTCGCCGCAGCGCCTCCTCCGCCTTGGGATGGCACGCCAGAAAGCCGTTGGCGCGCTCCGCGAGCACCCCGCCGAGCTCCATTGCTTGTGCCGGCAGGCGCAGCACGCCGTCGCCGCGCTTGACCATCTGCGTCCACATGTCGTCGAGCAAGTAGGACAGGAGCGGCAAGGCACCCGCATCCTTGGCCGATTCTTCGGCCGCCCGGCGGGCGATATCAGCAGCAAGCTCGGCGGTCTCGAAGCGCGCGGACAGCAGCTCGGCCGGACGGCTCACGACCTCGCGCAGCTCCGCTTCGCGCAGCGGCGCTACGTCGATCTTGTGATGCACCGCATAGAGCGGCTCGTCGTTCTGCAGTGCGCCGAGGAAATCGGAACGCATGCTTGCCAGCGCCACCAGGCGCGGATCGGCAAGCTGCTGCGCGAGAAGCGACGAGAAGCGGCGACGTTGTTGCTCGTCGGCACGCACGTAAAGCTCCTCGCCCTGGTCGACATAGAGGAAAAAGGCGGGAGGCCTCGGCTGGTTGAGCTCGTCATAGCGGCGCTCGGTGGCATCGAGCAGGTCGCGCAGACTGGCCTTGCCGTCGAGCAAAAGCTCGATCCATCCATGCTGCTGCTTGATCCGCACGGGATCGGTGGCGCCGAGCTGCCACGTATCGAGGAACGACGCGACCAGCGCCTTGAGCGGCTCGGTGCCGGGCTTCATCGTCAGAAAGCACCAATGGCGGCTCTCGCGGAAAGCGCTCGGCCATGCGCCGCTGGCGCTCGCGCCTTCAGGCCAGGCTTGACGCTTCAAAGCCGCGAGCACGCCGGCCTGAGCGAGCGAGGATTTGCCGACGCCGGAGTTGCCGAGCAGCACCGGCAGCCGGTCGGGGTCAGCAGCGACGGTGGCGAGCACTTCAACCGCTTCGCGCTCACGGCCGAAGAAAAAGTCACTGTCCGCCTCGGTCATCGCGGCAAGGCCGCGGTAGGGCGAGGTGTAGCGCCACAGTTCGCCAGGCCGCGCGCCGCCGCCGGACGCCGCCTCGGCGAGCCGGGCGACCGCCTGCTCGGAAGCGGGATCGGCCGCAATGATCCAGTGCAGCTGACGCAGGAACGGCAGACCCGGTGCGGACTGACCCTCGAGCAGCACGAGCACGACGGGGAAGTCGGGCGACTTCACCCGCTTGTCCAGCGCCTCGTAATACTCGACCACCTGCCAGGGACCGAGCCCCTTCTCGCCAACCACCAGCACGAAGGCCGAGGCCTGCGCGATCGCCTCCGCGAGCGCCGGCTGCCAATAGCCGCCCGCCCGCAGTGTCTTGTGCGCAAAGAAGACCTGTACGTCCCCATCGCGCCGCCGCAGCGCAGCCTCCAGCCGCTCGGCCAAAGCCAAATCCGGCGAGTGATAGCTGAGGAACCAGCGCCGCATATGGTCAGGCCGTGTGCTGTTGCGCGATAGGGCCCTTGGGGCCCATTCAGGGCCCAACAGTGGAATTCCTCGAGTTCAATTTACCGTGAGGGGAAAGGCCGGGCAATTGATCGCATTCGAGGTTGCCCAGGAAGGCCGACTCTTGCGCACCCCTTTACCCCCTCGCGGGGTGGAGGCTCCGTCCTGTCAGTGCGGGTCGCCGAGCTATTCGAGGTGCTGCGGAACGCTACTGTGTCCGGGTCGGTCGCGGCAGCGGCGTCGGGCGGTCGATCCTGTGGCGGTTGCGCAACAGCGGGGAGGATTAAGGGGCGTATGGAAAAACCCTCACGAAAACACGCTTCATGATCGCAACAAAACCTGCCCTTTCCGAGATGGTTTTTGCTGTATGCTAAAACAGCCGATTGTTCATACGAACTATGGTACTCTGCCCCTGCAACCTAGAAGAGTTTAGAGCCATGCGCCGAGCGGTTGTCTACCTTCGCGTCAGCACCATCGAACAGACCACGGCCAACCAAGAGCGGGAGCTGCGCGAGATCGCCGGCCGCATGGGCTGTGAGATCGTCAAGGTTTACAAGGATCATGGTATCAGCGGCACCAGGGGCCGCGACAAACGGCCGGCGTTCGACAGGCTATGCCGCGACGCCGCGCGACGGGAATTCGACATGGTCATGGCCTGGTCGGTGGACCGACTGGGCCGCAGCCTGCAGGACTTGGTCGGTTTCCTGTCCGAGCTGCACGCATTGAAGATCGATCTATTCCTGCGCCAACAGGGGCTCGACACCACGACGCCTGCCGGCAAGGCGATGTTTCAGATGATGGGCGTATTTGCTGAGTTCGAACGGGCCATGATTCAGGAACGCGTCCGCGCCGGGCTTGCGCGGGCCAAGAGCGAGGGGAAGCGGCTTGGCCGGCCTCCGATAGCCCCTGCGCTGGAAAAACGAATCCGTGAGGCTCTGGCGACTCGTGGGCGGCCTGGCATACGGGTCATTGCCGAGCGGTTCGGCGTCAATCCATCGACAGTGCAGCGCATCAGCCGCCCTTTCGACGGCGCAAGCGTCGCCGTGGCATAGCCGTTACTGCTTGATGAAGCGCAATCCACGGCGGCCGGGCCATCCGGTTAGGGCGTGCACTTATTTAGTGCGCAGATCGGAGTCCGCTTTCGGGGGTAATCCGGACATTGAGCAGACATCGCCGAACGACCGAGTGTGACCCTGGCTGTGTAAAAACTCATACAGTCGCGAAATGTAGAAAAAACAATTCTCCAGGAAGGCATCACGCCTCGCGTGTGCAGTATGATTTGACTCTCAGGTACGCAATTCCTTCGAGAAG
>Ga0137359_10002438_pt1 | contig 14948 bp, 15 predicted proteins | sample Mad1_40_16metaG_FD_108281 | JGI IMG/M metagenome (GOLD analysis project Ga0137359, IMG submission 108281) | Vadose zone soil microbial communities from Angelo Coast Range Reserve, California, USA - Mad1_40_16 metaG | ecosystem: Environmental > Terrestrial > Soil > Vadose zone | place: USA... | reverse complement strand
TGAAGAGGCCCGTTTCTCCTTCTTCCGCTTCTTTCCCATCCGCATCTATTCCTACCGCGTCGGCGCCAGCAAGCCCGATCCGCTCATCTACCGTGAAGCCCTCCAAGCCTGCCAGGTCCGGGCCGAGGAAGCCGTTTATATTGACGATATTGCCGCGTATGCGGAGGCCGCGCGGCGCCTCGGGATGACCGGGATCGTCTTCCAATCGCCCGAACAGCTCCAATCCGACTTCCGGGATCTCGGAATCCGCTTCGACTGATCCCTCGCCAAGCAAAAAATCCGCTGTTCTCTCTCTCTTCGCGTAAACTTTGCTAGGACTAGTACTGTCCCCTCCTCTCCCCGCCCTCACAACCGTCCATCCTTCTATCACTTACCGCAACCCTCGCTTTTCCCCTTTTGGCTCCGTGCATGCAGTCATTCCGTTACAGGCCGATTAAGGCGGCATTGCCCCCAGGTGGGGTGAGGAGAAAGATTGACTATGTCGGACGAAAGATTTGTGGAAACCCGTACGGAATCACCAGCTTGGATGTTACCCGCGATCATTGTTCTGGGATTAATCGCCATTGGTGGACTGGCATTTGGCTGGAATGCATCTTCGAAGCTCGATGCCACCCAGCAGTCGGTTGCTGCGCAATTGAAAACCACGCAACAGGCTGTACAGCAAGACATGTCCTCCTTGAAGGACCGTCTCGCTCAAGACGAAAAGGCCAACACTGATCTTCAGGGCGACCTGAAGGTTGTCACAGGTAAGCTGAAGATCACACAGGGGCAGCTCAAGAAGGCTCGCGATGAAGCTGCGAAGCTCAACTACGCCACTACCGAAAAGCTGACCGCGCTTGACACCTCGGTTCATTCGGAACTCGCTACCAAGGCCACCAGCGATGACGTCAAGGTCGTGGACACCAAAGTTGTCGGCGTCAAGACCGATCTCGACGCCACCCGCGAAGACTTGAAAATGGCTCGCAGCGAGATGGGCACGCTCATCGCGCGCAACCATGACGAAATCGACCAGCTCCGCCGCCTCGGCGAACGCGACTACATTGAATTCACCATCGTTGGCAAGAACAAGCCGCAAAAGGTGGGCAATATCACCGTCGAACTGAAAGGCGTCAACGAAAAGCGCAACCAATTCAGCGCTGCCGTGACCATCGAAGACAAGCTATTCGAAAAGAAGAACCGCCCCATGAACGAGCCGATCTTCTTCTATACCTCAGGCACGCATATTCCCGAAGAGATCGTCGTCAATAAGGTGGGTAAGAACACCATCAGCGGGTACGTCAGCATCCCAAAGGCGAATTCGCAAACGACCGCGAGCACCGCAAAGTCTGGCAACTAAATAGATAGAGATGCGTCCCGGCTGAGATTGTCGGGCACAGCATGAGGCGGGCAGATTACTCTGCCCGCCTCATTTCTTTTCCCCGAAAGCGGCCAGCCTTGGAATTCCGGATAGAATGGGCTTCGCAACTTCGGAGCCTTGCTTGCGCCAGACGTCCAGTGTCCTCTACATCGCCGTTGATGCTCTGATCCCCCTCCGCGGAGGCAGCCTCCCTGGCCTCGATGAATTCGCCGCGGCACTCGACCACGAAGCCATTCCCGCCGTCTGGCTGACCAGTCGCTCGCGTCTCCAATTCGACGATGCCCGCCGCAAACACGGCCACACGCATCCCTTCATCGCTGAAGATGGCTGCGCGGTCTATCTGCCGGAGGACTATTTCCACCTGCGGCCCGCGTCCGACGCCCCTCGCACCAGGAAGGCAGCGACATTGCGCCTCGGACGCTTTACCTGCATTCCCGTCGCGGAAGGCCTGCCCGCAGCAGCTGAGGCCCTGCAAACACTCTCTCAGGATACCAGCGTTCCCGTTGTGACCTTGCGCTCACTCTCTCCCCGCGAGCTAATGCAAAACACGGGCCTGCCGCAGAAGGAGGCCGAACTTGCCCGGCAACGCGACTTTGACGACATTTTTTTCTTTGCCGGCGCCTCTGATGAAGAAGTCGGGAGGTTCCTGACTGAGGGGCGCAATCGCAACCTGCAATTCCGCCAGCACGGCGTTCTCTGGTCCGCCGCCATCGGCCCCAGCGTCCAGCGTTGCATCCGTGATCTTGCGAAGCTCTACGACCGGGCGCTCCGTTACCATGCCCACACTCTCGGGATCGCCACTCCCGATTTGGCTGCCGGACTCTTCCCTTTCTGCGAGCGCAACATACTTCTTACCGACCGCAAGTCCGACGAGACCTCCCAGGATCAGCCTGACACCCCTCGCGCGCGGCGTCTGCCACTCCACGCACCGGACGTTTGGGAGCGCTTGCTCGCGGCTATCGCAACAAGAAATTAGCCGCCTCGGAAAAAATGTTGCACACATGCCCGTCGAATTGGACACCATCGATTCAACTCAAAGAGCCCGTCAACACACCGCTGGTTCCACAAACCATCCATTTTCCGTAGGATAAGAGGTTCAACTCATCCGTTAAGTCTTGGCCCCTAAATTGCCCCGAGCTTATTTGGCAGACGCTGTTCGCTGGCGCTGCCGACTCGGATTCGCGCGGACAACGGCTAGCAGATCGAACCGAGTACTAGGAGACCCCTTACCATGGCTTGGCTTCGCCGCGTTTTTCGCCTTCCTGCTCACGAGTCCAACGTTGGCCTCGTTCTCATCTTTTGCGTCATCTCCATGAGCTTCATGTCCATTGCTCTGGTCTGGCAGGCGCAGATTATCTCCAACCAGCGCGAAGCCATCCAGTGGCTCGAACGACTCAAGTTTGGCGGTTAGTTGCCGCCTTTCTGTCGACTCACTCGACGTCTCAGGAGTTCTTTGCGCCTGGAACACACCAACCCTGCGTTGGCCGCAGGTCCGCACCACTTGAATGTTAGGTACAGTTTGAAAAGTATTTCCCGGAGACTTTCTCTGCAACCTGTGATTCAATAACCTCACGGGAGATTTCTCTTGGGAGAATTGCCGTGAAACGTGTCGTTCAATTCCTCTTGCTGGCAGCGACGCCGGCGCTCTTTGTCTCCGCGCGGCAAGCTTCTGCCAAGCGGCCGGCTCCGCAAACTAGTGCGAACTCGGCACAGCCGCAGGCGGCCAACCAGGCCTCCTCGCATGATCGCCACCATCGCCGGCACAGCAGTGGCAAGCGTCACCTTCATCATCACAAGTCTTCGACGCAACACTAATTCGAATCATCAACGCGGAAAGCGAAAAGGGGAGCCGGGTGGCTCCCCTTTTCGCTTTTTTACTCTGTCGTCTCGGAAGCGCGCTAAAAGCACGTATGTTTCGCGAGCGACGCGCACCGCAAAAGCGGTGTGATTAGTTGTAGTGCAGCTCTAAGCCCGGTGGAGTCATAGTCCCTCCGGAGCTCCTTGAGCTCACGTCTCGCTTGTACTCCTCTGATTCGTCGAATGCAAGCGAAGAGAGGGTGAACGCGCGATTTGCACAGCACTGGCTTGGATTGGAAACTCCGGACAACTACTTAATGAAGAGTGTCTCTCGCAGTTGGTCGCGGCCGACGAACGATTTCGTGGTTCGAAAGCGGGCGAACAGGTCCTGGATCTCGCGGTTCTGATAAACCTTTTGCGCCGGGCAGATCACCGCGGACGAGATCACTTGCAGTGTATTCGAATCAGCCACTCGATAACGCTGAAAGCCCTCCGGCTTTTTGCTGTGGAACATCGCCAGAATCACTCCGCCGGGCCGCAGCAGTTCCGCCAGGTTCGCAACCATCTGCTTCACGAGTGTCGGCTCAAGGTAGTCCAGCAAGTCCCACAACAGCACAGCGTCGAAGGTTGCGCGCGGATATTGCAGGTTCCCCGCCAGGAAGCGCGTCGCACGGCCACTCGGCGTCATGTCCAGCGTTTCGCAAGCACCGGCGTCCTCGCGCAAGCGCGTCTCTTCCTCGGTCAGAAACGCCTTCCATCCTCGGAGGATGTCTTCCGACGAAACGCGGAAACCGCGCTCGATAAAGAAATTCAAAGTTGTCTGCCAGGCCGGCCCTAGATCCAGCAGCGTACCCCTCCCCAGGCCGTCGAGATTCCACAAGAACTCTTTCAGCCCATTCGAAACCCGCGTCGATTCATGCGCGTCCGGCGCGCGCGTAGGGCCCACTGCGGAGATGGGCGCGCCGGGGGTGCGTGAGCGCGAATTCGAATGTAGCGGCAGGGAAACGCCGCGGCTCGTCCCATTTCCCATGCCAAGGCCCAGTTTATGCAGGAAGCTCATCGTCAGTCCGCCGCCGTTCCGGAGTTCAAGGGTGTCGTGTCCGCAGCCTTGCCTGTTGCCGTTGCCGCTGAAGCCTTGATCTCTGTAGTCTTGTTCGTCTGCCTTCCCGCTTCGACTTTTCCGCGCAACACCGCACCGTCCTCAATAGCCAGGCGATCCGTCTGCACTTCTCCCGTGACTTGGCCGGTGCTCCAGAGCTGAACCCTGTCCCTCCCCGTAACTTTTCCTTCGATCTTCCCGCGCACGATGACTTCGCGCGCGACTACGTCCGCTTTCACGCTTCCGTTCGGTCCAATGGTCAGGCAGCTGTTTGTCGTGAGACTGAGTTTTCCCTCCACCACGCCGTCAACGAAAAGATCCTCGCTCCCCGTCACTTCACCTTTAATCTTGATTCCCTGGCTGATGCATGCGGCCGCGGGCGACGAACTGGGAAGCCCCCCGGACAGTGAAGGCGTACTGGCGGGAGCACTGCTGGACGAACTGGCAGAATTTGCGGGAGGTGCCGTTGTGCCGGAAACTCCTTCAGGCTTCGAATCTTCTTTTTTCCACATCAAACACCTCGACATCGAAAACTGGATTTTCGAAGCCGCTTATCGCAGGGCTGGTTGGAACTGCGACTAGGAAGAGTGAACATATTACACGACTTAATCGCTGTAAACAAGGGATGCCGGGTAGCAAATCTGGGGGCTTTCTTGAAGAGCTACACCACTAATTGCGGATTTAGTCCTCCCAATCCCACTACGGATTGCGATGTCTCACTCGTCTCACTTCTGCCTCGCAGCTCCCAGACAGCCACCACCATGCCCGCAAATTCCCGTGTTAACTCTTTGATAGATTTACGCTTTTCCCACCAACGCTGCGGATCAAAGTCTCCGTCGCGGGCGCTGGCGACGCGCACCTCCATGCCCTGTGGAAAAACTCGTCGGATAATATAGCGCGCGCGTCGCGTGTGAAAATTCGCTGTCACCACGATGACGCTGTGCCATTTTCTTTCTTTTGCGAGTCGCGCAAGACCTTGCGCCTCTTCCAGCGTGCTGTCCGCGTCGTGGGCAAACCGCACGATCTTATCTCTGGCCACTCCGCGCTCGACCAGATCGTGTTCCATCAACTCCGCCATCCCCGCATTCGGCCGCAGGCGTCTCCCGCTCGCGACAACCCCGGGCGCCTTCCCTTCCCTGAACAATTCCGCTGCCCGCGTTGCCCGATCGGCGTAAAAATTATCGTCGCCTAAAACGATGATCGCGTCCGCTTTGTCGAGAGGGTCCTCGATGATCCACGATTCCGCCGTAAAGCGAAGAATGGGACGCCTCACCAGGTACAAAACGGCGCAAAAAATCACCAAAAACAGCAGAATAATCAAGTTCAGGAAGATACCGCCCAGCTCATCTGGGTTCGCATGGCCATGCTTCATGAATTGGGGTCCAGCGCTCTCAAGTTCGCGGCCGCCTGCTCCGGCAATTCGGCGTTGAAATACACTTCTTTGATGCTGTAAGACTTGCTGGTCTTCTCCACAATGGGCAGGATCTCGATGTGCCAATGGTAATCGTCTGCCAGGGTCTTCCAGTAGCCGGCCAACTCTCCCTTTTTGTTCTTCGTATTCGGTGATGTGTGCACGACCAGATGAAATGCCGGCGCCACTTTCTCCAGCCGGCGCAAGACACGTCCCAGTAGCGCCGCCATCTGCCTGCGGTTCGATCCCGGCCGCGGCTGTTCGAATAAATGATTGTGCCGCCGGTGCATCAGCCAAACTTCGTACGGCACGCGCGACGCATAGGGGCACAGCGCATAGTAATCTCCCTGCACGTCCACGATGCGCTTCCCCTGCTTCTCCTCCTGACGCACGGTGTCGCAGAAAATACAGCGCTCCTTGTCCTTGAACCATTCGTGCGCGGAGCTGAGTTCGTACTTGATTCGGCGCGGCACGAAGATCGTCGCCGTCACCTGCGAATGCGCATGCAGCCATTCTTCTCCCGCTAGCGCGCCCTGATTCTTAAATACGCTGACGTACTTGAATCGCGCATCCTTCTTCAAATCGGCAATGCGCGACGCCCACACCCATAACACCCGCTCGATCTCTTCGTCGCTGAACTGCGACATTCGTCTGTCGTGCAGCGGCGTCTCCACCACAACCTCGTGGGCGCCGAGCGCCCCCATCTTGTCGTACATTCCTTCGGCCAATCGCGCGGGTTCGCCCTCAACGTGGTACAGCGGATCCGGGTGCGGCAGCACACGCACCTGCCATACCCCTTCCGCCGGCCACGTCAGAATGGACCGCAGCTTCTCGATCTTGGCCGGCTCCAGCGGGCATTCCTCCGCCGCGGCGCCAGGTGCTTCTCTCTGCCCCAGGATGACCCAGCTTTGTGTAATGGGATCTTTGCGAAGTTCCATTCGGTGTCTTCAGCGGGTGTAGCGGGCGGGCGTCGGCCCTTGTTCGAGGCGGTGACGATCCCAAATCGCGCCTTCGCGCGTGAAGTACGCCATTTCGAAATCCTGCGTCAGTTCCAATGCATCCACCGGGCAAGCGTCTTCGCAAAGTCCGCAGAACATGCACCGCGAAGTATCGTACGTGAAGGTAGTCAGCACTTTTCTTCGCGTGGCGTCGTCACGTTCCCAGCCCACCACGATGAGGTTCTCCGGGCAGGCTAATGCGCACAAATTGCAGCCAATACACAGCGTCTCGCCCGTCTCCGGATTATTGTTGAGCCGGGGCGCGCCGCGATACCGCTCCGCCACCATCGGCCGCTCCAGAGGATATTGCTCCGTCACAATATTCTTGGGATGCTGCGTTCGAAACGTGACCGCGAGGCCCTTCAAAAAATCGACTTGAAACAATCGTTCGAGGAGTTCCCGCATGCGCCTAGTTTGTTTCTCCCCCCCGCAATTGTCAAGCAATCACCGCGAACCGTCCACGCGCTTCTTGGATGTTTGCATCCTGAGTACAGACAGAATCAACCCGGCAAACGCAATCGAGACTAGGCCGAAGAGTATTCCAATGCGGTGTAGCCCAAATCCAAGGTAAAGAGTGAGAGAAAATACGATGAGGCTCGCAACACCGAATACACCGAGAGCATCCGTTTCTTCATGGGTCTGCAAGGAGACACGTCACTCGCGTTTCACCTGAATCTTGCCACTGCACGCTCGCTTGGTAAAGGCTTCCGTGGAACGTGTTATCCTCTCGCGGCAGATGGAAACCGAGATCCAATTCATGCGGGAAGCCTTGGCCGAAGCTCGTTCCGCCGCCGCCGCCGGTGAGGTCCCCATCGGCGCCGTCCTTGTGCATGACGGCAAGATTCTCGCCCGCTCCGGCAATCGCACCATCCGCGATTGCGACCCCACCGCCCACGCCGAAGTGGTCGCTCTGCGTGAAGCCGCCCGCCTTCTTGGCAACTACCGCCTCACTGGTACCTCGCTCTATGTCACCATCGAACCCTGCAGTATGTGCGCTGGCGCCATCATCCAAGCACGCGTCTCACGCCTCGTCTACGGCGCCGACGACCCCAAGGGCGGCGCTGTGCGCTCCTGCTTCGAAATCCTCTCGCACTCGCGCCTTAATCATCAGGTAGAAGTCGCGTCCGGCGTCCTCGCCCCCGACTGTGCGGCCATAATCCAGTCTTTCTTCGCTGCACGCCGCGACTAGCGCATGCTTTAGCCTGCGCACTTCGCGATTTTCGCAGCGCCGCCGCCCTCCACCGGCAATACACAGACTCAGGTCCATGCGACCCAGCGCATTAGTGTCCGCTCCCCGGATTGCCGAAAAACGTAAGGCTCTGCTACGATTGAGTCTGCAACGACCGCGGAGAGGTGACTGAGCGGTTGAAAGTACTCGCCTCGAAAGCGAGCGTACGGGAAACCGTACCGTGGGTTCGAATCCCACCCTCTCCGCCATACCCTTCAGGTCCTTTATTTTTAGTGATTTACAATTTTGGTGTCTATCTAAGTGGCGAGACCCGCGGTCTTAAGGCCAAAACGCCAACGTAAGCGACACTTCCGAAACAAGCAAGAAGACCAACATTTACACGGTTTTTTGAGCTTAGCCTCGAAATACTTCGGATTGAAAAAGGTGCATGGGTGAGAGTGTGGAACTCTCCACTATCCCTCGGATTGGCTGCGGACAAATCCACCTGTTCCATAAACGAAGGATCGCTACTTGTTGGGTAACTGAGGCGAGGTGCCCAAATTCTTCCGTAGTTCCTGTGGTGCGCGCTGCCTCGACTGCTTGGCTGTATGGCTCTGGGCCGAGGCCTCACGCGATGCTGTTTTGCGAGTTGCGGAGATAGGCTCACGCTTGTGAACGGACTTGGCGGGGTCTCGGGTCTCTCTGGGGCGAGCGACCCGTCGAACTCAATGCCAAACATGTCAGCAAGGTCCGCGGCTGCGATTGACTTCCGCTTGCTCGGAGCAGGAGTGATGATGGGCATGCCCGCCTGAGCAATCAATTCCATCTGGTCCACTTGTCGAAGCGTAAAGAGCAGTTCCGGCTGACCGTCCAGGCGATTACCTACACCATATAGCGCTGCTGCCAGATGCTTGCACATGCCCGCCCAATCTGGACACGAGCAGGACATCTCGATTTCGTGAGGGGCCGGAAATAGGCCACTCCCACGTTCCGTGACGATCGCCATGACGCCCTTGGATAGTTTGCCCTGCAGCAATTCAACCAGCGAACCAATCTGCTGTCCGCACTTTGTTCGAATCGCTTTCCAAGCAGGCCCATTCAGAGGTTTGATTTTGATCGTAATTCGGTAAAGTTCCGACCCGCAGACCATCGAAGTCACTCTTCCGGCTTCGATCTGCAGGTCCAACACCGATCCGTTGCGAACGTATGTTCGGCCGCGAGGCAACCGGTTACTAAAATCGCTGTACGATTCCAGATTGTTGCACCAAGCCTTGCCCCAGAAAGTCGTGGCGATCTTCCGGCCGATAATTTTCACCGGTGAAAACTTCTGCCCCTTTTTGGCCAGCTTTCCCATTTTGCGGATGGCCTTGGCGCGACGCTCCGCCGCGGGAACGTAAGGCCGGTAACTCCACCAGGACATAGGGGCTCCTTTCAAGCGCTCACGATTCCATTGCTTTGTTTATGTCTAACGACACGAAGCGAAGCAGTTGGTCATTACTCATCTCCGTTAGCAGCGCGTCCGCGCCACCGTCCAGTAACTGGCGCGACAAGTCCGTTTTTTGCCCGATCAATTCGTCGATTTTATCTTCCACGGTGCCGCGGCATACGAATTTGTGAACAAAGACGTTGCGTTTCTGGCCGATACGGAACGCCCGGTCCGTTGCCTGATTCTCTACGGACGGATTCCACCAGCGATCGAAGTGGATAACATAGGATGCGGCGGTAAGGTTCAACCCCGTGCCCCCGGCCTTTAGGGAAAGAACAAAAAACGGCGGGCCGTCTTCACGTTGAAACGCTTCGACCAATTCGTGCCTTTTTCCCACGGGCGTTTGCCCATGCAACACCAAACCCGGCTTGCCGAAGACCTCGCGAAGGAACTCCGCCAGCGGCGCGGTGATTTCACGAAATTGAGAGAAGATAAGAACCTTCTCCTGGCGTTCCGCCAATTCCTGGCAAATTTCGGCCAGCCTTTGGAACTTTCCGCTGTGTTCCGCCGCGTAAGTATTATCCCCAGTGAGTTGCGAAGGATGATTGCAAATTTGTTTCAGCCGCATCAAGTACGACAGGACGATCCCGCGCCGCTGGATGCCGTCAACTTGGTCGATTTGCCGGGCGAGTTCTTTGACCGATTGCTGATACAAAGCAGCCTGCTGTTTGCTCAACCCGCAAAACGCATTGACTTCGGTCTTCTCCGGCAGATCGGAGATGATGCGCTTGTCAGTCTTGAGACGCCGCAGAATATAGGGTTGCACGAGCCTGCGTAGTGGTCCATACGAATTACTCTCGCGAGCATTCATCTGCTTCACGAAGCTCGCAAAGGCCTTGGCTCCCCCCAGCAGGCCAGGGTTGAGAAAATCGAACAGGGACCACAAATCCGACAGCCGGTTTTCCACAGGCGTTCCTGTCAGAGCGATTCTGCAGCCGGAACGCAACTCCTTTACCGCCTTAGCTTGGCGTGTACCGGCGTTCTTGATGGCCTGTGCTTCGTCGAGGATAACCAGCCTCCATTCGCGCTGCCGGAGAGAATTGGCCCTTCCCAGCATCGTGTAGGTAGTAATGACCAAATCGCAGTCCCCGAAGGGGTCCACCGCTTTCCCCTCGCCGTTCGTCTCCAACGGATGTGCAATGAACATGGATAAAGATGGAGCAAAACGAGAGATTTCCGCTTTCCAGTTGGCGATCAACGATGCCGGCACAATCAACAGGCTGGGGTTCTCTCTCTGGGTGGAGTCATGTTTCAAGTGAAGTAGCAAAGCGAGGACCTGGATCGTCTTGCCCAGCCCCATGTCATCCGCCAAGCATGGTCCCAATCCCAATCTGGTCATGAACCGGAGCCAATGAACACCAATTTGTTGATATGGCCGAAGGGTCGTCCTTATTCCGGGCGGCGTGGCATCAGGCACGCACTCGGGATGGCGCAATTCCTGAAGTACGTTCTCCAGATGGTGTCCCGCGGAAATCCCCACCCATTCCTTCGCTGCTTCCGGTACGAGCGAAGCTGCATCGCCTTGCAGATTTGCGCCCGACAGCATGCGCATGCCTTCAAAAAAGGAGATGCCTCCGTGCTGCGCCGTCCGTTCGACATTTTTCCAGTGCTTCAAAGCTTCCGCCAATCTGTCGCGGTCCAGTTCCACCCACTTTCCCTTGAGGGCAACTAAACCGCCCGATGATTCGAGGATGGCGCGCAATTCCTTTTCATCCAGTGGCTGGCCGTCGAATGTCACGGCGACAGAAAAATCCAGCAACGCATCGGTGCTGATCTTGGTGCTGTTGCCCACCGTTACACTGACCACAGGTCGCGGTGGCCGGCAAGCTTTCCACCAATCGGGCACGCGAACGATCAGCCCGCTCTCTTCGAGTGTGGGGACATCCTTCAAAAGCCTATAGGCATCGGTTGGTGTCCATCCCAAAGGACTGTAGATGTCACCTGCCTCAACCATTTCCTTTACCCACGTGATTCGCTCGGCTGCGCGATGGATTGGTTGCAACAAAGAAAGCAACGCTGCACGGTTCTTCAAGCCAGCGTATTCTTGCAACGCCCGTCCCAATGGCAAGTGCTGCGCCCGTCCCTGCGCTGAGAGCCGACTCGAGTACGACGCCAAGAAAGCGAACGGATAGTCGGGATCACGCTTGTTTTCTGCCAAGTGAAACGACACCCTCCCGACTGCCCGCCACAATGGATTCCGTTCCCGAAGGTATTCCTGCAAGCCGTGGCCCGACGTTTGCACTTCCTTTCGCACCAAAATATCTAGGTCCGCCCACCACTCCTTCAGCACGTCGGCATTGAGGTACTCCAAACCTCGCATCGGGGGTGCCGACAGAACCATTGCCGCCAAATCGCCCTCCGTTGGCGGGGAAACGGGCGGGAACTCTGCCTGCCCGGCTATCTCGGGTGTATGGCATAGCTGTGTTAGGTACGCGCGGCCAAAATCGCGTGCGAAGGAAAAATCCACCGGCAAACTTACCTGCAATTCAGTCGTGGACAAATGGAGAATCCCGCGCGATGGACTATCGGCGAAAGCTTTGATGATCCGCTTTGCCGCGGCTTCCTTGCTATCCGGCGCAGTTTCTACGAACAATCGTCCATGAGGAGAGATAGACAGATTCATGGCCATGCCGATTATGCGATACTTTCACCCCATTTAAAAATGCAGTACGAAACTCGCACCTTGCGTACGCCAGGACGAACACATGGCGCATGGCTTCGTTTGTGCGCTCCCTCCCTGAGCGGATTCCTGCGCTGTTCCGCGCCGCACATAAATTGTGATATTCTTACTGTAAAGAGGAGGAGTAAAGATGACACGCTCTAGCACAATCAGCAGTAAGGGCCAGATTACGGTACCTCTGGAGATTCGCAATCGGCTCGGGCTGAAACAGGGAGATCGCGTGGAATTTGTCGTGGAAAGTGATCGAACAACCATCCGCCCGGCGCGTGCGCCTGAAAATCCATTTGTAAAATATGTGGGTGCACTGCCCGCCTTTTCCGGGGTGCATGAGGTAAATGCCTGGATCCGGACCCTGCGCGACGAAGAAACTGGGGAATAATGAGAACGGCTATCGATACCAACGTGCTCTCTGCCCTTTGGTCAAAAGAGTCGCTAGCTCCAGACATAGCAAGGAACCTCGGCAACGCAAAGACTGAGGGAGGCTTAGTTGTGGGAGCGCCAGTCTACGCAGAGTTGCTGGCCTATCCGAAGGCTACAGAATCCTTCGTAAACGGCTTTCTCGCGGATACAGGCATCGACGTCGATTTCGAGTTTCAACAATCCCTATGGCTGGAGGCCGGCCGGCGTTTTGCACGCTATGCAAGGCGGCGACGAAGGACTGCACACCACGGTCCGAGGCGTTTGCTTGCTGATTTCATCATTGGATCGCATGCCCTGACGCAGGCAGATCGTCTCATGACGCTCGATCCGAAGCGCTACAAACAAGATTTTCCGGAACTAAAGCTGGTCTAATCGGCTTGTAATAAATATATAGACTTTGGGCACTTCCAGTCGGCCGCGTAGGTTTTCTTGGTGTCTTTGGTGTCTGTTTGGGTGCGAAATTCGTTGTTATTATGCGAAAGAGTTGAAGGCACTGCTCATCGATCAGCAGTGGAACTGGCGTCAGAACCAGGCCCTCACCAGACGAGTCATTGCCGCTCGCTTGCGGGGAGCTGCCTGCGTCGAGAACATCGATTATCGTGCCGAACGAGGACTGAACCGGAGTGTGATCCGTGCGTTAGCCCAAGAGTCTACCTGGGTGGCCAATCACGAACACATCTTCGTGCTCGGTTCTACCGATGTGGGCAAGAGCTATGTGGCTTCTGCACTGGCGCAGAAAGCCTGTCGCGATGGCTATCGGGTCTACTACACGCGGGCGGCGGCACTGTTCCAGGATCTAAACCTGGCACGGGCCGATGACAGTCTGCGGCAACTGTGAGGCGGCTGAATCGAATCGATGTTCTGGTCGTCGATGACTGGGTCATGGCCCCGATGTCAGAAGCGGAGAGAAGAGACTTCTGGGAGATCGCCGAGGATCGCTACCAGACACGCTCGATGATTCTGACTTCGCAATTGCCGGCGGCCCGCTGGCACGAACAGATCGGAGATCCCACACTGGCCGATGGCATTCTCGACCGGCTGGTGCACAACGCGCATCGCATCGAGATGCGCGGGGACTCGATGCGTAAAAAGAAAGGAGAGAAGGAGGAAAAGTGAAAGAATCGGCAGGCCAAAAGCTGGGGAAAAGACGGGCAGAAAGCGCCCTTGGAAATCCCTTCGGGATTTCCACTTTTCGCACAGCTTCAACAACAACAAGCTTGACGATCGCGATCACTTTCTACAAAATCCAAACGCCCGCGTCGCTTCGCTCCGAGGATTGATCGGATTCATCCCGGAACAGCGATCGGCATCAGAGCGGAATGCTTATCGGCTTCATCGGAATCCCCACCGGGTTGCCGACGCCCAAAATGTCGCTGTGGCTTCTCACAACCCCGTTTCACGTTTGCTCTTCACTGGGGTTCCTTTCACGGAAACTGTGTCCGTGGATCAGTTTAGGGGCTTCACTCCAAGAGATTTTCAACGCTTCGCCGCCGATATGGCGGTAAATTCCGAAAGTTTCGCGGTCGCGGCCAGCCTATTTCCGATCCTGTCCTTTGTTTCAGTACTTTTCCTTGTCTCGACCAACCGGTGCTCTGTACTTTTTCTGGCCCAGAGGTCAGTAGTTCTAGCGGCGGCACGCCTCTAACTTCATTGCGCGAGAGCAGGAAACGAATCCAGCCGTCGGTTTACAGCAAAAAGAAAAAAATCGATACGTCAACAACTTCTGTTCGCGCAATCAAGCAGCACAGTAGTTGGGAGGGAGTGTCTATGAACGTTGTGAAAGTTTTCAAAGCCACACGCGAATGGGCGTGCCTAGCTGCCCTGTTAACGGCAACATGTTGTTTTGCGCAGTCCGATCCCGGTCCCCGTGGCGGCGCCCCGGGCGCGGGCACAGCTATCGGCGGCCTCACACCTGGTGAACTGGACTTTTTCAATAACCACGGGATACCGCAGTTCTCTCAGGTGGAGGCCGTTGCCGATGGACTCGGCCCGCGTTTCAATCTGGATTCTTGCGCCGGTTGCCACGTCCAGCCGGCCCTGGGAGGAAGCAGCCCTGCCATCAATCCCCAACTCGCTCGTGCCTCGACCGTGGCGCCTGGAAATACAGTGCCTTCTTTCATCACCGCGAATGGACCAGTCCGTGAAGCGCGCTTCATCAAGAACACGGACGGCAGCCCGGACGGTGGAGTGCATGATGTTTTCACCATTGCTGGCCGTGCTGATAAGCCGATTGGCTGTGCCATTCAGCAGCCGGATTTCGCCGGGCAGCAGGCCAACCACAACGTGATCTTCCGGATTCCGACGCCCACTTTCGGCGCGGGGTTGATCGAATCGATCACCGACACAACCATCCGGAACAACCTGGCGAGCGATCCTGGCGGAGTGAAAGCTAGTTACGGCATCAAAGGTCACGTCAACACCAACGGCAACGATGGCACCGTCACACGTTTCGGCTGGAAGGCGCAGAACAAGTCGCTCCTGATTTTCTCGGGTGAGGCCTATAACGTGGAGATGGGCATCACCAATGAAAAC
>Ga0137359_10002437_pt1 | contig 14948 bp, 16 predicted proteins | sample Mad1_40_16metaG_FD_108281 | JGI IMG/M metagenome (GOLD analysis project Ga0137359, IMG submission 108281) | Vadose zone soil microbial communities from Angelo Coast Range Reserve, California, USA - Mad1_40_16 metaG | ecosystem: Environmental > Terrestrial > Soil > Vadose zone | place: USA... | reverse complement strand
CCTTCCCATGAGCAGGCAACAACTCGGCTTGATCGGGAGAATACCGCTGATAGCTTGGCATGCCCCTTCATGCCAAATCTCTTACTCGCTTGCAACTCCTAATTGCGACACAGACTCGTAAGGGCTCAACTTACTGAACCGCCCGATGGGGACCCGCACGTCGGGTGGTGTGGGAGAGGAGAGCAGGTGACTGCTCCCCCTATCCCGATTAAAGAAGAGCAGAAAAATCCTTCAACGCAGAGTGCGCTGAGAACGGAAAGCGCGGAGACCGCAGAGGAGAAAACCTCTGTTAGTGAGAAACAGCGCGAGAGTCGGGGGCAGTGAGTTCGGCGAGGAGGAATTCGAGGACGGTGCGGGGAGATTCGGCGCCGCCTTTGAGGCGGTCGTCGGCTTTTTGGAGGGCCTTGAGGCCGGCGAGAAGGCGGGGCTTGGAGATTTTGCGGGCGCTTTGCAGGGCGAGTTCGGCTTGAAGCGGATTCATGCTTAGAGCGCGGGCGGCCTGGTAACCGTTGTTCACGCCGCGGAGTTCGCTGGCTTCCATGAGTTTGCGATAGCTCCAGGTAAGCGCGCCGAGAATTTGGAGAGGCTGCTCACCTTCGCGGAGAATGCGATCGAGAAATTCGAGCGCGCGTTTGGATTGGCGCGTGGCGAGCATGTCGGCGAGTTCCCAGACGGTTGCTGTTTTTTCGGAGATGACGAGTGTAGCGACGTCGTGGCAGCTGATGAATTTTCTTTCGCCTGCGTACGTGGAGAGTTTCGCAATTTCGGTTTTGAGGCGCTGAAGATCGGCGGAGACGGATTCGGCGAGATCTTCGGCGGCTCCTTTTTCGAATTCGACGCCGTCTTCCTTGGCCATGACTTTTGCGAGAGCGACGGCGGCGGAGAGGCGGCCGTCCTGCTTTTCGCCGAGGCCGACTTGAACGACGAGGGATTTTTCAGCGAGGAGTTTTGCGAGGCGCATGCGCTGATCCAGATTTGTGGCTTCGATGACGAGAATGGTGAACGGAGCCGAATTTTCAAGATACGTTTCGAGCTGTTTAACGGCTTCTTCGCGTTTTTTGTCGCCGAGGGATTCGATTGCTTCGGCGTCCTCGAGAAAGACGAGTTGCTGTGGCGAGAGCATGGGGAGCGTTTGCGCCTGGTCAACGGCGGCCTGGACTTCGTTGCGATCGGCGGAAAAACGCGACACGGCCCAGGCGCGGGCGGCTTCGGGGACGAAGCGTTCAATGAGTTGCGCACGGCAGGTGTCGCGGAGATAGGTTTCTTCACCGAGCAGAAGGATGGCAGGGACGGGTCTTCCCTTTCCAAGGCGTGCGAGGAGTTCCCCGGCGGAGACTTGGGCCATCAGAAATTCTCCAGAACGGCGGCAACGAGTTTTTGCGCGAAGTCTTTCGCGAGACGATCCAGAGCGGGATCTTGCTCCTCGAAAAAAGCAGCCAGAGCCGCCTTGGGATCGGGACCGCTCGCGGAGGCAATTTCATATTCGTTGCGGAAGAGAAAATTGTCGGAGTGGAATAGCACTTTTTGCGTATCGGATTCGGTGAGGGTGACTTCGCACTTTACGGTGACGAGCATGGTGGTAGCTTGCGCGGTGGCAGGCGTGGTGGAGCTTGCCGGCTGCGACTGGAAAGTGAGAGGGACGGCCTCAACGCTGAGGACTTTGCCGGTGAGGACGGCATCGCCGGAGGCGGGATTCGAAACGATCTTGTATTTCGTTTTGGCGAGAAATTCGTGAATGGTGGCGAACGTGAGTTTTTGTTCGATGCGATAGCTGGAGGTTTTGTTTTCGATCGCTGGGACGGCAATGACATGAATGGTTTTGGGGAGAGTAGTTTCGCGGCCAGCGACATGATAGCCACAAGAGGAAGCGAAAGCGCATAGTGCGGCGGTGGCAGCGAGCGACGCGCGTTTCATGGGATGACTTTCTCCGCAAGTTTGACCGCGTTGTGAGCGGGCAGGCGAATGTTATCGGCTGCACCCCAAAACCACCAGAGATTTGGGTCAGATGAATCGGATTCGGGCGCCGAGAGCTGGATGAAGGATTCTCCGGCGGCACTGACATTGTTAGGAGCAGAGTCGGCAGAGATGAGAAAGCCGGCCGATTTTGCAGCGGCACTGAGCTGGGCGGCGTCGGTTGGCACGGCGAGTTTTGCAGAGAATGTGAATGCGACGCCATAAAAAACCGGGGCGTGGACGAGCTGGACGGCGGGAACCTTTGCAGCACTGCCGAGGATGGCGCGGACTTCGCGGCGAAGGCGATCGCGCGCGGTGGAGAGCTTGTCTTTGCATTCGGGCCCGAAACGATCGAGAAGATTGAAACCCACCTGAGTATCGAAGACGGGCGAGCCGACGGCTTGAAACGAGAGGAGCTGGCTTGTTTGCTGTTCCAGCTCTTCAATTCCCTTCCTGCCGGACTCGGAAACAGGCTGGAAAGCGACGAGGGTGAGATGTTCGGGATTGAATTTGGCGAGGGCAAGGGAAAGCGATGCGGCGGCAATCGCAGCGGCGGACGGGATAGAGAAAATCTTCTTGGAAGCAATATCAGCCGAAGGACGCAGTGACTCGAGATTGGAGGACCAGATGAGGGACTCGGCATGGGGGCCGAGGGCACCGCTGAGATCCACGATGAATGCACCGCTGCGCCGTGCAGCGGCGAAATTAGCTTTAGAGAAGGCGGGGGACCCCGTAAAGAAAATAATATTAGCGCGGTCGAAGCTGCCTTCTTCGACTGGCTGGATGACGGCTGGTTCTCCTCCCGCTTCGGTGAGGGTGCCTACAACGACTTCTTCATCGAGAAGGCGGAAATCGGCGGCGGCAAAGCGGGATTCTTCGAGGAGCGATTTGAGTTCGGCACCGAGGAGAGACGAAGCGCCGGCAATAACGATTCTGGTGGAAGCCATGGGTTGTCAGGGAAATAGTATACGGGAAGCGAATGAATGGTTCGAACAGCGTTAAAGCGTTCCCGCGGTGCGCGAAACGAGGCGATGGCGGAAGAAGCGCACGAAGTGGAGCGCGACGCCAGTCGCAGCATAGGTGCAGGCAAGCAGAACCAGCGCGACTTCAGAATAGACCCAGACGACGGCAATGCTCATGAGCAAGAGAATAACCGCAAGAGAAGGCTGCTTACGCGTCCAAGGGATGTCTTTGAAGCTGTAGTAGCGGATGGTGCTGGTCATGAGCGCGCCGAGGGCAGCAGCGAGCACAAACCAGCCGATGGACCAGCGCCAATCATGCAAAGGCACCTTGAAGCCATGAACGATCGCCGCGATAACACCGGCGGCTGCCGGCGTCGGCATGCCCACAAAAAACTTTGAGCTGCCAGGAGCCATGCCCTGCACATTGAAACGCGCCAAGCGCCACGCGCAACAGATCAAAAATGCCAGGCAGAAAATCCAGCCCAATTGGCCGAGCTGCTCGACGTTGATGGCAGCGGTGGGCGAAACGCTGCGGAAACCCCAGGCGTAAGCCAATACGGCGGGCGCAATGCCGAAGCTGACGACGTCCGCCAGAGAATCAAACTGTACGCCGAATTCGGTGTTGGTGCCGGTCATCCGCGCGACGCGGCCGTCGAGAGAATCGAAAAGAATGGCGAGGCCGATGGCGCGCGCGGCGTGGTCGAAATCGGTGACGGTGCCGCTCAACGCAGCGACAACGGCGTAGTACCCGCAGAGAAGATTCGCGGATGTGAACAGAGAAGGAAGGAGAAAAATGCCCCGGCGCAGCCGAGCATTGCGAAAGCGGCGTTCAGCGAAGGGGATCTCGTGCTGATCCATGCCCCTATCTTTAACCGGAGAGGCCTGCCTCAGCAAGAGCAACATCGGAGGCGGAGTTCGAGGATTGCACGGCCCAGCGGGCGAGGACGCTGGAGCCTCCGTGAACAGTATCGCCTACTTTGACGGAGACTTGAGCGTCTTGCGGGAGCCAGATATCCACGCGAGAGCCGAAACGGACGAGGCCGATGCGCTCGCCACGGAGGACGGATTCGCCGGGCTTCTTCCAGGAGACAACGCGGCGGGCGATTAGACCCGCGATTTGCTTGAACTCGATGTCGCCGCCGGGAGTGGCGAGGGTGAAGATGTTTTGTTCATTTTGCGTGGAGGCTTTGGCGTCCCATGCGGCGAGGAACTTGCCGGGGCGATAGTCCACTTTGCTGATGGTGCCGGAGAGCGGAGTGCGGTTGACGTGGACGTTCCAGATCGCGAGGAAGATGCTGATACGCGTGCCCGGCCGGCCAGCGTTTTCTTCGTCGGTGATGACGACAACTCGGCCATCGGCAGGAGAGACGACAGCGTCAGGATCGGGCGGAATGGCGCGGTCAGGATCGCGGAAGAAAGAAAAAACAAAGACCGCCAGGGCGATGAGAATGGCGGCGGTGATCCACCAGTGGAGAGCGAGAGTGATGCCGCCGAAAAAGAGTGGCGGCAAACCGAAGTAGTAGCCTTCCTTCACCATGTCTAATTCAAGATATCACAATGGTTCCCGCAGGAACGCGCGACCCACACGCTGCTGGGTTACTTTGCGGGCGTCATTTCTAACGAAATGAATTGTGATTCGGAGGAGATGGTGAAATCCAGCTCTGTGCTTAGCCAGTCGCTACTACCTACGGTTGCGATTGCGACATAGCGGCCAGGCCGGACTCCTGTGAAGAAAAAGAATCTTTTGCCGAATAGGCTGACAGGCGCCATGGATTCGACGCGCCCGAATCCCGGACCAACTGGATCCATACTCAACAAGACAATGTGAACAGTCGCTCCGGACAGTTCGGATTCGCGATCAATGGAGAGAGAACCAAGCACCGAGTACGTCTCGTGACGAATAGGTCTGATCGTGATTCCGGAGAGCGTTTGTCCGGCCGCCACCTCGATTGGCTCGGCCTCGTCCCAGGAACTCGTGCTGGGAAAGTAGGCGAAAGCATCGCGACTCTCAAACCGGAGCTTGTACTTGCCCGGTCCCAAATATTTGGCGCAAAAGGTTCCATCGTCTTCAAGATACGCCGTTGGTTGCTGAGCTGGTGAGTATCCCAACAGCGAAAGAAGCCGGACGTCGCCCCACTCGGCACGCAGCTCGGCGTCGCGCTCGACGCGACCGCAAATCGTTCCTGTCTGTTCTGCCGCAACTGTATTAAATCGAGCCGCATCCGTTTTCGCTTGATCGATCTCTTCCTTCGAGTGTTCCGGAGACCAGCGTTTTGGCAGAAGGAGATCGTCCGGAGCCGGAGTTTCGCCTCGAAGATAGCGGAGTTGCGACGGGACCTGTGGCCCTAAGGTCCAACCCCCAGGACTGCACATGGTGACACCATACACGCCGTCCGTTTGAGGAAGAAGGAAGAGAAGATACGTCAGGCCAGAAGAGAATTGTGCTCCGCAGTCACCGCCGCCAAACCCAGTATGGACCTGGACTTCGGAACCAGCTTCCCCTTTGTAGACTCTTTGCACACGAAAAGTGATGACCACGTGAGGTCGATTGCCGGTACCACTAGCCTTCGCGGATTCGCCCAAAGTGGCTGGAACGAAAGTTCCCTCGTTCGTGCGGATAGCATTCCACTCAATCTGAACTTTAGCGGGCGTGCCCTCAAAGATTAGTGATGCGCCATCGGCGTACAGCTTGGCTAGCTGCCAAGGAGTCTTTGAAGGATCTGGTCCTGAGCACTGGCAGGCGCGAGCCGGCGATGGGATAAGCGCAAAGAGCAAAAGAACAAAGAGACGGAAAGTTGTGGAGGGGAACGTGGGCATATCCAATAGACACCTGAGGCGAACGGCGGGTTCCGCAAAAGTGCAGGTTCTGTGCTCAAAAGAGGAAGGCGCAGTGAACAAACCAGTTGTTAAGACACACCCCCCTTTCTCACAGCCTGCCCGCGCAAATTGGAGGGAGGCGCGCTACGAGTGGGCAGCGCGCACGCGTTGGATACGCAAAGCGATCCGCTCCATCTCATCCTTGCAGTGGAGCTTCATTTTCTTGAGTTTTATTTCTTCGAGAAGGTCTTCCGAACTGAGGTAGGGAGCTTTGAGGATTTTTTGAAGTTCCGCTTCGTAGTGCTCGTGCTCTTCGAACAGACGCCGGTAGTCAGCGTCTGTATCGAGGAGTATGTCCCGAGGGTTCCGCTGCAATGATGCCATGCGTTCCTCCTCTATTCACAGCCGCTGGGAAGCGGCCATGATCAAATTGTAAAAACCAGAGGCTGAGGTGCGTGTGAGGAGCCTCTGTCAACGGACGTTAACATACGGGGAGGAAAGGTCAAGAGGGTATCTGTGGGAATTTGGTCCTAGTTCGTGAGGACCATTAGTTCGCGAGACGCAAAAACATGGTGAGGGCGGCTTCGTTGGGATTGCGATAGTAATTCGGGCGACGGCCAGACTGCGCGAAGCCGTGCTTCTTGTAGAACGCGATGGCGCGCTGGTTGGACTCGCGGACTTCCAAAAAGACGGCTTGAAAACGGCGTTCACGGCACTCAGCGAGCGCCGTGTTCAGCAAGGCGGATGCGTAGCCCCTGCGGCGCCAGTTGGGTCCGACGGCGAGATTGAGCAATTCCATTTCGCTCGCAAGCTCGATGGTTCGGACGGCGAGAAAGCCGAAGAGAATCTCGCGGTCCCCAATGACCCATCCGCGAACATCACCAATATTCAGCTCGAATTCACTCGGGGTCCATTGAGCGGCCTCGGGGCAGGATTTGGCGAGAAGAAGAATCTTCGGCAAATCGGCAAGGGTGAGCGGGCGCACGCTTTCAAGAGAGACGTCGCTGCTCATGTGCCGGCGGCTTTCTTGCCGAAGATTTCAGCGTCCGAGCGGCGAACATAATTGGCGTCAAGTCCCAGGGCGTCAGTTCCCTGCCGGAGAAGATGAGAGAACGCGTGCAAGCCAATGGTAGAAGCGAGAGGGGGATTCACTCGGATTATGGCCGCATCGCCAACGCTTCGTGACTGCCAGAAGGAACTGCTCGTCATCAGCTCGGGGTCGACGGAAATCCAAGACAAAGACGCATTGCCGACGGTGTCGGCTGTAAGATTAAAAAACTCCACAGGATTAATGACACATTCATCGCCGACTAAGTTCCACCGCCCGGTTTCGCGACGATGCAGTGCGGCGAAAATCTGTTTGCGTTGCGCGTCAATGAAGGTGGCCGCGTAGTGGGCACTCTTCGGAGCGTGTTCAGCGAGAACTGTGAGACGAGAAACGGGGAAAATTGGTTTGGAATAGACCTCGGCCCATGCCTTGAGTGTAGTCAGGCCGACGCGCACTCCTGTGAATGAGCCTGGGCCGGAGGCAACGGCGTATCCCGCTAAATCGGAATGACTTACGCTGTTCTTGGAGAGAATCTGATCTATAGCGGGCAGGAGCCAGGAGGAATATTCTTCGGCTGCCGGATGAGAGACTTCGTCCAAGACGCGACGGTCATCGAGAAGCGCGACACTTCCACGAAAATCACAAGTATCGAGGGCGAGGAGAAGCACGCAGGAAGTGTACCGCAAGCGAGGCGGGGGCAAAAGTAGAGCAATTTGGCTGCCAAATTAAACATTTAATGTCGGTAACCCTTTCATTCCAAACGATATATCTTGACTCTTTGTCTACACGCGTACATACTGCCTTTGTTCCACAAGGGGGCACCGGAAGCCATGGACTATAAGATCGGCGACAAGGTTGTGTATCCAAATCACGGCGTTGGGATGATCGAGCAGGTCAGCTACGGGGTGTTGAACGGAAGAACGGAACGATACTTCATGATTCGCGTGGTATCGAGCGGTTTGCGGGTGATGGTGCCTCAATCGAATGCGGAAGCGGTTGGTTTGCGGCCCGTAATTCGAACAAACGATACAACGAAGGTGTTGGGCTTTCTGGAAAAGGGCAAGCTCAATTGCCATCCTGATTGGAAGCACAGATTCAAAGAGAATTCTGAACGCATGCGCACGGGTTCCCTGCTGGAAGTGGCAGTGGTGCTGAAGAGCCTGGTGTCGCTAAGCCGGAGCAAGCCGCTGTCGTTCCGCGAGAAGAAGATGCTGGAGCGCGCGAAGTATTTGCTGGTGAGCGAAATGGCGACGGCACGGAACATGACTTCGGAAACGGCGGAGACGCTTGTGGTGAAGTCGCTGGCAAAGGCCAAATTGCAGTTCCCCGTGATGCAAGAGGCGATGGAACAGTAAGAGTAGTTTGGTTTCAAGTTTCGAGGGGACAAGCGAAGAGCTTGTCCCCTTTTTGTTTTTCGCGAAGCGAATCCTAGCACGGTGAACAACCGTGATGAAAACGTCTGACTAGGAAAGTGGAAGAGAGGCGGTGGCATTGAGAGAAGTGTCCGCAAGGAAGCCGGCACGGAAACGTGGGTAAGCGGCCGCCGCAATCATGGCGGCATTGTCGGTGGAAAGGGCGCGACAGGGGAAATACGTCCGGGTGCCCGAAGATTTGCCGCGCTCTTCGAACGCGTCGCGAAGTTGAGCGTTTGCGGCAACTCCTCCCGAAACAAGAATCGTGGAGGCTCCTATTTGTTCCGCGGCGGCAAACGTGCGCTCGCGCAAATCGCGCACAACAGCATTCTGAAATTCGCGGATGAGGGCGAGCGTTTGCGGCGAGCAGAGCGGCAGAAGCTGGTCGAATTTGCGTTCACCGCAAGAGAGGGCGGCCTCGCGCGAAGCAATTTCCGGCGCGTATTCTGCGTGCTCGCGCAGGTGATAGAGAACGGCGGTTTTCAGACCGCTAAAGCTGAAATCGAGCGGATTGCCTTTCATTTTGATGGGGCCGAACTTGACGGGCGCGGCGACGCCGCTCGGAGCCGCTGCGGCAAGGCGATCAAGAATTGGTCCGCCCGGATAGCCGAGTCCGAGAAGTTTCGAAACTTTGTCGTAGGCTTCGCCGGCGGCATCATCGCGCGTCTGGCCGAGCTTGCGGTAGTGAAGCTGAGCACCGGCTTCGGCGTGAGTTCCCTGCTCCGCGCGGACTTCATAAAGAACGGTGTGGCCTCCGGATACGATCAAGCAAACGGCGGGAAGTTCCGGCACGAGGCCGGACTTGTGAGCTTCGAGAAAAACGGCGTGGACATGACCTTCGAGATGATTTACCGGCACAAGCGGCTTGCCGAGAGCGTGCGCGAGCGTTTTGCCGTAGGTAATGCCCACCAAAAGAGAGCCAACCAAGCCTGGGCCCTGCGTTACCCCGATGGCACTGAGATCGGAGAAATTCAGACCGGCCTGGGCGAGGGCCTCGCGGACGACCGGAACGATTTGCCGAAGGTGTTCGCGCGAGGCGAGTTCCGGAACCACGCCGCCGTATTTTCGGTGGATGTCAATTTGGGAAGCGACGACGCTCGAAAGGATTTCCCGGCCGTCAGCGACAATGGCAGCGGCAGTTTCGTCGCAAGAAGACTCAATGCCGAGTATGCGAACGCTCATGCATTTATGCTAGCACAGCGGTGTTGAGCGCTTGGAAAACACCGCTCAATGGGGCGCCTTAACGGCGCAGTGAAAAAGCGATTGAAAAATAGAGCAACCTCTTAGAACCTGAGAGCATGAGCCAACAAGAGAAACACCCGGCGCCTAGCGGCGTGAAGAAAGTACGTAAAGCTGTGCTGCCCGCGGCGGGGCTTGGGACGCGATTTCTGCCCGCTACGAAAGCACAGCCCAAAGAAATGCTGAATGTTGTGGACAAACCGCAGATTCAGTACGTGGTGGAAGAGTGCGTCGAGAGCGGTATCGAGCACATCATCATCGTTACGGGCAAAGGAAAGAACTCGATCGAGGATCACTTCGATTACAATCCGACCCTCGAGCGATTTTTGGAAGAAAAGGGGAAAAAAGATCAGGCGGCGCTGGTGCGAAGGATCAGCGAGATGGTGCAGGTCAGCTACACACGGCAAAAGGAGCCGCTTGGGCTGGGGCACGCCGTGCTTGTGGCGAAGGATTTGGTTGGTGATGAACCGTTTGCGGTGCTGCTAGGAGACGTACTGATCCCGGGAGAAAATCCGGCGACAAAGCAGTTGATAAAAGTTTATGAAGCGACCGGAGTTGGAGCGATTGCGGTAGAAGAAGTGCCGAAGGAGAAGACGAATCTTTACGGGATTGTGGACGGAGAATCGGCACCACAGCCGCCGTTTGGGGAGAGGTTGCTGCGCATTCGCGACCTGGTGGAAAAGCCGAAGCCGGAGAATGCGCCTTCTAATTTGGCGATAACCGGCCGGTACGTTCTACCATCGGCGATTTTTGATTGCCTGGAACGGACAAAGCCCGGGGCGGGAAATGAAATCCAACTGACGGACGCAATGCGCATTCTCGCAAAGGAACAGGGGTTGTGGGCTTACATCTATGAAGGAATTTCATACGATGCCGGGGACAAGCTAGGATTTCTGAAAGCCACAGTGGAGCTCGCCCTGCTGAACAAGGAGCTTGGCGGTTCGTTTCGAGCTTACTTAAAAGGCCTCAAGCTGTAACGCTCGAGCGGCAGCTTTGCCCATAAACTTTTATTTGTGTAACGCCTGCTTTCGGCGCAGCATCTCTACAGTACTAGCGGCTCGATTGCATCTTACTTTGCGGCACCACCTCCCGCAGCTTGCTAGAAACAGATTCCCACAAGGAGAACCCCCATGAGCGAAGCCACCGGACAAGTGAAAGCGGCGACTGCCAAGCCCAGCACTTTCCCCGCGAAGTCGTTTGCTGCCCAGAGCGCGACCTCGCCGCTCGCGGCACATTCAATCGTGCGCCGTGAACCGTTGCCACAGGATGTGCAGATTGAGATTTTATTTTGCGGCGTATGCCATTCGGATCTGCATCAGGCGCGGAACGAATGGAAAGAAGTTATGGCCACAGTCTACCCATGCGTGCCGGGACATGAAATTATCGGGCGCGTGACGAGAGTCGGCAATGCAGTGAAGAAATTCAAGGCCGGCGATCTCGTTGGCGTTGGATGCATGGTGGATTCAGACCGGACTTGTCCTAATTGCAAGGCGGGCGAGGAGCAGTACTGCCTGAGTTTTCCAACCCTGACGTACAACGCAGAGGATAAGCACCTTGGCGGCGTCACCTATGGCGGATATTCGGACAGCATCGTCGTGGACGAGGCGTTTGTGCTGCGCGTTTCGGAGAAGTTAAATCCCGCTGGAGTGGCGCCGCTGCTCTGCGCAGGGATTACAACGTATTCGCCGCTGCGGCACTGGGACGTAGGTAGAGGACAAAAAGTAGGAATTGTGGGGCTCGGCGGATTGGGCCACATGGGCTTGAAGTTTGCGAAGGCGTTTGGTGCGAACGTGGTGCTTTTCACTACGTCGGCTGGAAAGACGGCGGATGCGAAGCGGCTTGGCGCGGATGAAGTCGTGATTTCAAGAGACGCCGCCGAGATGCAGAAGCACGCGGGCACCTTTAACTTTATTTTGGACACGGTGTCCGGCGATCACGACCTTAACGCGTACTTGCAGTTGTTGAAGCTGGACGGAACCATGACGCTGGTCGGCGCGCCCGAAAAACCGGCGCCTATTGCTGCGTTCAATTTGTTGATGGGACGAAAGAGTCTGGCGGGATCAGCTATCGGCGGCGTCCGCGAAACGCAGGAGATGCTGGATTTCTGCGCGGCAAATAACATCACGGCCGACGTGGAAGTGATCGGAATTCAGGACATCAACAAAGCGTACGATAGGTTGCTGAAGAGCGACGTGAAGTACCGCTTCTCAATTGATATGGCGTCCCTGAAGCAGGCGTAATCCAACAGATTTGCAGACCACAAATGCGAATCCCCGCATTGCCGAGAGGTTTGCGGGGATTCTTGTTTCTAGTCCCAGGATAGTTTTGAGTTCGGCTAGCGGTGCGCTTCCTGGCCGCGGCGATGCTCCTCGGGGGCGGCCGCGATTCCTGCGCGGCGAAGTTCTTCCGCATAAAATTTGCGATAGAGAACGCTCCACTCTTCGCTGTCTTCCAGAATCTCCTTTTTCATGGAGGCGATTTTCTTGCGCGCTTCCGCATCCATTTTTTCTTCTTCGCGCAATTGATTGGTCAGAATGGTGACGATGTTCTGGCGAATTGTGTCGCGATCCTCGACAAATTCCACTTCGTTGCTGGCGACGAGCACATCCATCATTTTGTGGGAAAGCCGAACAATCTTTTCTCGCGTGAGTCGCATCTTCCCTTTTTAGTCCCCTATCGCAAAACCAATTTTTTGTCGCGCGCCAACTGTGCTTTCACTTTCTTGAACATTTCCTGATACGAGATCCCAGAGTTGCGCATCTGGTCCTGGTGCTGGATGAGAATTTGGCGAGCTTCCTCGTTGATGCGGTCTTCAACGGTAATTTCCTCGAGCATGGCGTGGCGGAGGCGCGGGATGACGGTTTCCGGCGTTTTCACTTCCACCATTTCATCTTCGATGAGTTTCTTGAGCGTTGCGGCGGCCATGTGGCCGACCAAATCGCGATTCAGCAGCATTCCTGGTGCGTCCTTTGAACTCTAAAGAAACATTGAGTTTACTGGCTGAAGTGCAAAACTGCAACCGAAGCGCAGAAAACCCAACTGGAGCTGCAAAATCCTCGCGTCACGCTATAATGCGCGGTTCGCTTGGTCAAAGGAGCGGCGGCATGAAAAACGCGGTCGGATTTGGTCTGAAGATTGCGATTCTGGTTGGTGCGAGCCTGTTTTTGGGAGGCGGCTGGACACAGGCACAGCAGGGGCCAACCGAGCCGCCGAAAGAAGACTACGTTAAGGCTCACTACACAAAGTACGAATACCGCATTCCGACGCGCGACGGGAAGAGGCTATTCACCTCCGTGTATGTCCCTAAGGACGACTCACAGAAATATCCCATTCTGATGGATCGCACGCCGTACGGTGTTGGCCCCTACGGAGAAGATTCCTATAAGAAATCGCTGGGCCCGTCGGAAGAATTTCAGAAGGCGGGATATATTTTTGTTTATCAAGATGTGCGCGGGCGCTATATGTCCGAGGGCGAATTTGTGGAGATGCATCCGCATATTGATAACAAGAAATCGGCCGCGGATGTGGATGACAGCTCGGACACGTACGACACAATTGACTTTTTGTTGAAGCATGTGGCGAACAACAACGGGAGAGTCGGAATTTGGGGGATTTCGTATCCGGGATTTTATACTTCAGCGAGCATCATTGACTCCCATCCGGCGCTGAAGGCGGCCTCGCCACAGGCTCCGATGACGGATCTTTTCTTCACAGACGACGCATATCACGGTGGCGCGTTCATGCTGGCCGCGAATTTCGGCTTTTACAGCGCATTCAAGCCGATGCTGGAACCATCCTTGCCGCCGAAGAACTCCGCGCCGTTTGATTTTGGGACGCCAGACGGGTACGAGTTTTATCTAAGAGTGGGCGCAACGCGGAATCTGGACAAGCTGTATTTGAAGGGATCGAATCCACTGTTCAACGATCAACTTTTGCATACCACGTACGACGACTACTGGAAAGCGCGCGATCTATCGCGCCATATGAAGAACATAAAGTGCGCGGTGATGACAGTTGGCGGATGGTTTGATGGAGAAGACCTTTCCGGCCCTTTCAAGACGTTTCACGCGATTGATCAGTTCAATCCGGAAATAGCAAATTCTCTGGTAGTGGGACCGTGGGTACACGGTGGCTGGGTGACGACGGACGGCGATCATCTTGGCGACGTGAAATTCCACGCGAAGACAAGCGAGTATTTTCGCGCGAACATTCAGTTCCCTTTTTTTGAATACCATTTGAAGGGAAGAGGAGCCGGGCTGTCGAAAGCATTGGTCTTCGAAACGGGGACAAATGTCTGGAGAAAATATGATGCGTGGCCACCGGCGAAAGCGCAGGAAAAAACTCTGTACTTGCACGCAGGCGGCAAGCTTTCCTTTGAGCCGCCGAAAGAAGGCGAAAGTTTTGACGAATACGTCAGCGATCCAGCGCATCCGGTGCCCTTCGTTGACTACATGGCGACGGCAGTGCCGCAGCGATACATGGTGGACGACCAGCGATTTGCGTCGCGGCGAACAGACGTACTGACTTACACGACCGAGCCGCTCAATGAAGATGTGACCATCGCGGGGCCCGTGTCGCCTAAGCTGCGCGTATCATCCACTGGGACGGATTCGGATTTTGTGGCGAAGCTGATTGATGTTTATCCGAACGATTTTCCGGAGGATGAGCAGGCGAACGCGAGCAAACGGGTGATTGGCGCGCCTTCCGTTCGCATGGGCGGATACCAGCAGTTGCTCCGCGGAGAGCCGATGCGGGCAAAATTCCGAAACAGCTGGGAAAAACCGGAAGCCTTGCCGCCAGGAAAAATGGTTGAGCTGAACTTCTCGATGCCGGACGTGGATCATACTTTCCGGCGAGGGCATCGCATCATGGTGCAGATTCAGAGTTCGTGGTTCCCTCTTGTGGATCGCAATCCGCAGAGTTTCGTGGAAATTCCGGACGCGAAACCGGAGGACTTCAAGAAGGCGACGGAGCGGGTTTTTCATCAGAAGGACGCGGCGTCCGGCGTTCAGGTGTTAGTTCTGCCGGAATGAGAATGGACGTCCCTTTGCACGCGCGTTGACGAGTTTTGCTTCTGCTTGTATGATTGAAAAGTTGGGCTGCAGCGCGGTCGTACGGGCGGTTAGCTCAGTTGGTTAGAGCGCCTGCCTTACAAGCAGGAGGTCGCAGGTTCGAGCCCTGCACTGCCCACCATCCACTTGCAGTATCCCTCAGCGGGGACGTAGTTCAGTTGGTTAGAACGCTGCCCTAGAGTCCTATACTGTCACGGCAGTCCTGCTGCTCGGCGTTATCATTAATATATATCGCTCCACCAGGGCGTGCAGTTCTCCAACCAGAAGCCCCATTCGACTTGCCTGAAGTCATTTTTTCCCCTACCCTGAAGATGACGAAGCAACGGAGCAGCAACGCATGACGATTCATCTCACGCCGGAACAAGAGCGCCGGCTTCGAGCTGTGCTCGACCGCGGTGCCTACAAATCCGTTGAGGAGGTTGTCGAGGCTGCTTTAACAGCCGTT
>Ga0137359_10002434_pt1 | contig 14952 bp, 11 predicted proteins | sample Mad1_40_16metaG_FD_108281 | JGI IMG/M metagenome (GOLD analysis project Ga0137359, IMG submission 108281) | Vadose zone soil microbial communities from Angelo Coast Range Reserve, California, USA - Mad1_40_16 metaG | ecosystem: Environmental > Terrestrial > Soil > Vadose zone | place: USA... | reverse complement strand
GCCTTCAGTCGCGCTTCAAGCGACTTCCGGTGATTCGGGTCCGCCGCGAGTGCGATGTCCGTTAGGTGTAGGGCAGCGATCGCGTCTCCCGCCTCCGCGCGCCCAATTGCGAGCGTTGCAACTGCCTCGGGACCGCCTGCGAGCTTGACCACGTCGGGGTAGACCGATGAAACCGGAGTCTCGTACATCGTGACGGGATTGAGATCGAACCAGCCAACGTAGCCTTCGTAGATGCCTCGTATCGACCACGTCAGTTTTCCGTAGCTCTCTCCGACGTCGAGCGCCGCCGGCAACTTGATCTGTTGCATCAGCGTGTAGACATCCTTTCCCGCGTTCATTCCTTTGACCACTTCGTCGTGAACGTACTGAATTGCATCGCGGTACCGTGTAAGCCGCCGGGTGATCTCCTCGTTTCCGCGTATGGGAAGCCCGTGACTTGGGAGCACAACCTCAGGTTTCAGCGCAAGGATGGCATTGAGCGAGTGGATGTAGTCCAGCGCCCAGCGCGGCTCGGTCCCACGCAGTGTGTAGATGTTAGGAAAAGATTCGTAGTAAACGTCCCCGGTGAAGACTGCCTTATACTTGGGCACCCAGACCGTCAAGTGATCGTAGGTTTCGCTTGGCGCGCGGTAGAGCTCGAACTTCATACCGCCCAGCGTGAACTCATACTTGTCGTCGAACAGAATCGTGGGTGCGATCTTCGCGCCGTAGTTGCCCGCCCAGCCGCTGTCGGCGCGAGCGCCAAGGTTGCCGCCAAACTGGGCGGCGTTGCGCTTCGCGTAGAACCCGCCCAGACGCGTCTGATAGTGCAGGAACTCGACGTGATTCTTCTGGGCGATTATCTGCGTCCCCGGCTCTTTCCACAGCGGTATGCCGCCCGTATGATCGCCGTGACCATGCGTCAGGATTATATATTTGATCGGTCCCTTGTTTTCGGCCGACAACAACTGTTTGTGCTTTTGAGCGTGAGCCGCGATGGAGGTATCGATAATAACGTTGCCTTCGTTCGTCGTGAGCATGAAAGTGTTTCCAAAGCCCTGGACCAAATTGATGGCCTCGTTGACCTTGATCACCTTGTCGCCGACTCGGGTGAGATCGGCCGGGTTCTGGGCCATCCCTTGTTGGCCACGGGCGATCAGAACGTTGGGGGCGAGAAGGAAGAAGGTTACGCCGAGGTATAAGCGGCGGGCTGATGGGTGCATACGTTTTCTCCTGTACTCTTGAATGGAGCGCTGATGAATTGACCGTGACTGTTTATCGCACAGGTAAGGCTGTGTCAATTGCGAGCGCTGATTTTCTGAATGTTCACGCTCGCCCAATTCCAGGTAAAGGCATCAAGTAAACACGGAAGGACAGACACGGAGGACTAGCTTGCAAGGTTATTCCCTTCTTCGTAACATAACTGGGACTCCAACAACGTGCCGGAGACGAATGCTATGGAAACGCCAACGGGCCGTCTTTCAACTGACGAAATCATCTCTGCTGTAGCTCAGTTGAGCCTGCCGGAGATCGAAGAAGTGTTTGACCATGTCCTCGCGCTTCAGGCTGAGCGTAAGGCAGGACACTTGTCACCAGCGCAGAGCGCGTGGCTGGTCCGCATATGTGAGGGTCTGCCAGCGGAGCTCGCCGAACGGTTAGCTGCGCTTCGCGCCAAACGGGACGATGACACTATCACGGACGCCGAATATCAGGAGTTGGCCCGGCTCGGCGATCAAGCTGAGGAGCTTCACGCTGACCGCTTGGGGGCGCTAGTGGAACTCGCGAAACTACTCGGCGTTAGCTTGCCCGTGCTAATGGATCAACTCGGCATTCATTTCCCCGATTCTTGACTGTGTCGTATTCTCTCCCATTGCCGACACACCCTTTATTCAACAGCTTGCTTCCGGCTCTTACTTGATCTCGAACTTCGAACGTTGAATCGCATTCGCGTTCGTAGTTTTATCGGTTGCCGTAACTTCGATGATGTAAACACCCGGCGCCATGCCCACCAGCGAGAACTCACCACCGTAGGGTATCTGCCCAAGCGAGGCGACGCCACCAGTGCTTACCTTACGCGGAGGGGATGAGGCAACCGGTTTATTGTCGCGAAGAACTTGCGTTTGAATTTCGATCTCCGGAGCCGAGCCGTTCGGAGGAACAGCCGCATTGTAGATCATGATCATGAAGCGCAGTTGTGAAGTTGACGCGAACTGCCGGTCCATCTTTGGCGCCGCGGCATCGGCATGCGTTTCATTGCTCGTTAAGTCTGCCGCGGTTCGCTCCCAAACGAAAACACTGCTTAGAGCCAAACGACCTGCCTGGAATTCAGGTATCTCGATCCATTGGTGCGCCCCGCCTGTGCGCCCGCCCGCGTCTCGCGCCGCAACGCGTACCTGGTAGAGTCCCGGCACGAGCGGGATCACGCTTCTGTAGCCGATATCCGCCGGACTGCCCTGCGCGCGGTTCTCGGAATTCGAAGACACCAGGAGTGTTTGCCTGAACCTTGACGCAGTATGGCCCTGGTCATCGAGGACCAGGCCGAACACATCGACTTCACTCCTGACCTGGCCGTCTGCCTTCCCGCCTTGAATCGCATCGCCTGCGAGTCTGAGAGAAAGCGCAAGCAGCGAACCCTTGTCGGGTGAATACAAGTAACCGAGATCGAGAGTGGCGGCTAGCGCGCTGCCGGGATAAGTAGACTTGACTGCGTCCATCAATTCTTCGGTGGGCTTCTTTTGAGTTCCCGGCTTGTTCACAACGCCGTTGCTTGGTACGTCGTAGAATCCACGCTTGGCGCGCACGGTCAGATCAGAGCGACCCGCGACGCTGACTTCGATACGCCGGAAGGAGGCGCTGTCTCGCTTAGCAGGTTGCGAATGCCACGCAAGAACATAGTACTGAGAGGTCTCATCGAGGACCTTGCGGACCGCTGCATCAAGCGCGTTGGTGTCCCGTATAGCGCGCCCGCCGGTGTCCGCTGCCAGCGCGTTGAGCCCGTCCTGCGAATCCAGCAACTGACCGAAACTTGCTCGGGCCAGCGCACCGGTTCTATCCGCCGAGACCCCGCTTCTCGCCTCAGGCAATCCAACGACCAATCCTCGCGCGTCCACCGTGTAGATAACGATTCCGGCGCGCGCTGCGGCGTCCGTCACTCGGCGCAGGTTCTCCAAAGCGTCCGAGACCGTGGTTTGAAGGAAGAAACCGTCCGAAATAAAGAAGACCAGCTTGCTTCCGGTCAGTTGACCTGACGAACGAAGAAGGCTCTGAAGCGTCGACAGCATTCGAGTCGCTATGCCAGCCGACTGCCGCGCGATCGACGCGGCCCTGCGTCTGAAATGACTTTCAACGGCCTCCCTGTTCGCAAACCGGCCGGTGAACATTGGATTCTCCCTAATTGTCGCCTCCAGAAAGTAGGCGACCATATTCGGATCGTTCTTGTCGATCGCCAGCGCCTGGAACTCATTCATCGACGGACGCTCGATATCCTCAACTTGCGAATTGCGAAAGCTCAGACGCGACACGGCCGCGCGAAGGACCGCCTTGTTATCGCTCAGTTGCTGAAGGAATCCCACGGCGCCGCTCGCGGCTATGATGCCAACGCGATCTTTGATGCCCATCTCCTCATCGATCCAGCGCAACAAGAGCCTCCGAGTGCTCATAACGCTGCCGGCGGAAAGATGAAGATCGTCGACGAAGAAGAAGATCGTGCGCCCAATTTCTTCCAGCCGCAATGTGACACGTTTGTCGGCCGCTTCCTTCGTCTTGCCACGAGCCGCCGCCAATTTTGATTCTTCCTCCGGGCTGCCGGCCGCGACGATATCGAAAAAGGAAATCTGCTGAGGCTTGCCGTCAACTCGCAACTCGAACTGCTCGCGCTTCAAGCCATCGACAAAGTGACCTTGACGGTCGAATACCCTGACGTCGGTTTGAAGGAGGTCAGTGCCGATGCGCACCACCTTGTCTGTTTGCTGGGGGATCTCTTTCGGCTGGCGTTCTTGTCCGTAGCTCGTCGAAGAAAACACAACGAGGCAGGCCAGCGTTGTTAAGAAAACAGTCTTCATTGTTGCGTTCGTCGATTCCGAGGTTAGACTCGGTTGGGATGGTCGCAAGGCTAAATTAACAATTTCTTCAACAACGTTAGACTATCGCTAGCAAATGATGCGGTCAAACAGATTCCGTACGTTCACACTCAGTTCGCGTGACGCTCGTTGGTTCAAGGGGGCCAGCCTTCCACATACCATCTAGAGAGGCTAGCCACGGCGAGTCGGATAGATGTATAAGTCCTCTACAGGAAGCAAAGCTCCCGACAATTCCAGTTCAAACTTGGAGCGGGTGAATGCCATGGCTGAGATAAAAGGAATACTGCTCAACGGTTGGATGAAGTTCTTGAAAGATCGGTATGGTGAGGAAGCGGTCGCCAACGGTCTGCGAGGTCTCAGCCCGGAGGACCGCCGATTAATCCCGAACCTGTTTCTCGACGCGAGTTGGTACCCGTTCGACGCGCTTCATGCTCTTCGGAGGCTCACTCGTCCGATGGTTACACGAGCCGACGGGGATATTACTACCGAGATTGGGCGGTTCATGGCTCAGCATGCCTTTACCGGCGTCTATCGCCCGCTGTTGGCTCACGACCCGATCAAACAGGTGGAGAAGTTCACTTCCATCGGCGAATTCTTCTTTCACGAGGCTCGCAAGCTTGAAACCGAGATAACAGGACCAGCGTCATGCCTGGTACGCTATCGTTATGAGGCGGGCGCCAAACCTACCCGTGCCATATGCACCAGCCTCACCGGTTTCTGGAGCAGGTCTATCGAGCTTGCTGGGGCGTCCAAGGTCACGGCTTCTCATCCCAAGTGCTTCGCGGCCGGATCAGATTGCTGTGAATTCCTATTCAAGTGGGGACCCCCGGCATCCTAGGCTTCTCCCATGAGTTTATGCCGAGCCAGTCTCGTAATAGATCAGCGAAGGAGAAGTAGTCGGGTTACGCCACAGGCTCAGCCTTCTTAGCGGAACTTGAAATGGGGACTAGCAGATCGCTTCATTCAATTTGATTGATTCCTTCGACCCTGAACCATCAGACCGTCGTTCACCTAAACTAAATTACGTTACTCTCAATCAAGTGAACTCGGTTTCTGATTTTCCCTGAGATCCTGCAATTCAAGATGTAACTGAAAGAGGGTCCACACTTTAGTGATGCATTTCGCTATCGTTGCGCCACTCAATTTCAGCTAAAAGAGAGTACGGCACACGGGTTGACTGCGTATCCGGCGAAGTTAGGTACGGCAATCTATCGGTGCAGCGCTCATTAGCACTAAAGCGTCTAACTATGTAGCACAAGTGAGCCGAATGCCGCGGAGCGCCGTCGGGAAATTACGTGAGAAGACTGTTGAAAAGCCTATTCCGAAAAAAGGTTCCGCCGGTCGCGGTGCAGCGCCGGACTCGCGATCCGTGGATGGAGATTGACAGCTTAAAATCGCCGATTCTAATCATTAATATTGAAGGGATAGTCGAGAAGGTTAATCAGTCCGCGAGCGAGGTGTTCTTTGGCCGCGGGCGGGAGATCATTGGCCGGCCCCTTCAGCAAATCGAGCCAAGGCAGATGTGGACCGCGGTGGCCGAGCAGGTGCGTATTGCCCGACAGCTCCGCGAGTCGAGATCGCAAGAAGTCACGGACATTTTGAGCGGGAGAGTCTGGCAGTTCGACATTCGCTTGCTCCAGCAGCAGTCCGGCACTAGCCAGGTTGTCTTGGTCGCCCTTGAGGTCACCGAGCAGAAGCGAATGGAGAAGGCGCTGCAGCACCAAAGCCAATACATTGCCAGCGTGCATCAGACCACCTTCGGTATCATGAACCGGCTCGATATCCAGGTGCTGCTCAAACCCATCATCACCCGGGCTTGCGAGTTGACAGGTGTTGCAGATGGATTCATCTATCTGGTTGATCCCAGCGGGCGAGAAATGATGCTGTCAGTCGGCGTGGGTAAGATGAGCAACTCGATCGGTTCTAGGATCAAGCTTGGTGAAGGACTCACCGGGAGGGTGTGGCAAACCGGCGAGCGTCTCCTGCGCGAGGATTACCGTATTGGGCTTCCTCACCCATCAAACAGCAGGCGCGAAGAGCTTGAGGCAATGGTGGGAGTGCCTCTCAAATCCGACTCTCTCGTTATAGGCGTGCTCGGGCTAGCCAGTGCAGAAGAGGGGCGACAGATCGCGGATAGCGAGGTTGAAGCACTGAACCATCTCGCGCAACTGGCTTCGGTCGCCCTGGACAATGCCCAGATGTATCGGGCCATGCGGCAGGGCCTGGCTGATAGGGAGCGAGCAGAGAAGGCCCTGCGAGAATCGGAGGAAAAGTATCGACTGTTGTTCGAGAGGAGCCCGCTCCCGATGTGGGTATATGACGCGCAGACCCTTTCGATCTTAGCCACGAACGACGCCGCAGTCCGGTTCTACGGTTATTCAAGAGACGAACTCCTGAGCATGAGGGTCGGGGACATAAGCTATTCGGACAACACCGGGGCGCTTCTACTCAAACTATCTAAAGCGATCCCGGAACTGACCAACACCGGAGCCTGGAAACACCGCAAGAAGGACGGGACCGCTACCGATGTCGAGGTAGTCTCACACGAGATACTCTTTGGCGGACGGCGCGCAATGCTCGAGCTGATGAATGATGTCACCGAACGCAAGCGCGCTGAAGAGGCACTACAAAAGAGAGAGGAGCACTTTCGTTCTCTCATCGAAAACGCTTCGGATCTCATACTTATTACGAACAGTCATGGCACGCTGAGCTACATCAGCCCGTCTGCCGATCGCGCGCTATACTACAGCCCGGAAGAGCTAATAGGCAGAAACTTGTTTGAATTCATTCACCCGGAGGATTTCTCAAACGCCTTTGCCGCGATGGAGCGCACCCTTCAATCTCCCGGTGAAGGCCAGCCCGTAGAGTGGCGCATAAAACATAAGCTCGGCCACTGGCGCGTGTACGAAGCCATAGGTAAATGCGTCCTTGATTATGCGCACGAGCCCAGCATTGTCCTTAACGCGCGTGACATCACGGAGCGCAAAGTGGCAGAAGAGAAATTGATGCACGACGCGCTGCATGATCCGCTGACAAACCTGCCAAATCGGCTCGTATTCCTGGATCGGCTCGGTCAGGCGATAAAGCGCTCGAAACGCAATAGTAACTACTTGTTTGCAGTGCTTTTTCTGGATCTGGATCATTTCAAACTGGTCAATGACAGTCTTGGGCACCTCGTTGGTGATGAACTCCTTATAGCGATGGCTCGCAGATTGGAGCGCGGCCTGCGTCCCGAGGACACTATCGCCCGCATGGGAGGCGATGAGTTTACGATTCTTCTCGAGGATATTGAAGACACGGACGCCGTCGAACAGATTGCCGCCCGCATCCAAATGGAGATAGCGGCTCCATTCCAAATGGGAGATCAACTCATCTACACCACGGCCAGCATCGGCATAGCTTTTAGTGACTCACACTACGCCAGTCCGGAAGAGATGCTCCGCGACGCAGATACGGCTCTGTACCAGGCGAAGGGTTTGGGCAAGTCTTGTCATGCAGTCTTCAACGCGACAATGCATGACCAGGCGGTTAAACTCCTCGAACTCCGCACAGACCTGGTCCAGGCCCTCGAACGCAATGAGTTTAGAGTCTTTTACCAGCCGGTGGTTTCCTTGAGATCGGGTAGGATAACCGGGTTTGAGGCGCTCGTTCGATGGCAGCACCCCACTTACGGAATGCTCGCGCCGGGTCAATTCATAGCTGTGGCGGAAGAAACCAATCTGATTTGCCCGCTCGGACTGTGGGTCCTGCGCGAAGCGTGTACCAGGACTCTTGAGTGGCAGACACTGTACCCCCAGAATCCGCAGTTATCCATCAGCGTAAATCTGTCTGTAAGACAGCTCGCTCAACCAGACCTGGACACTCAAATCAAGCGAGTGCTGAACGAGACAGGCTTTGCGCCGGAGAGCCTGAAGCTGGAGATCACCGAAAGCATATTCATGAAGAACCCGGAAGCGATGGCTTCTGTACTCTCACGACTGAACTCGCTGGGAGTGCAGCTGCAACTGGATGATTTTGGGACCGGCTTCTCGTCTTTGAGCTATCTTCACAAATTTCCTTTCGACAATCTGAAGATAGACCGGGCATTCGTCAGCAGCATGAACACCAATACCAAGAATGCGCAGATTGTTCGGACGATCGTAATGCTCGCTCATAATCTTGGAATGGGTGTCACCGCTGAGGGAGTGGAGACAATCGAGCAACTTTCAGAACTCACCGCAATTAACTGCGAGGAGGGTCAGGGATATTTCTTCTCCATGCCTGTCGACGGGAGCGAAGTAGAGAGACTCATTGTGTCTCAACTGGAACGAGGCATGTGTCCCTCGCAGCCTCCCTCAGCCGATTTCTACTCAGAATCAGTTAACTAAAGGCAGCGAATTGCTCACTTAAGATTGCCGGGGTTCTTGCGCGTCCAGGTGAAACAGATCGTGTACTATCCTTACGGCCCGCTCAGCATCTTTATCCGCAACCACACAGCTGATTCGAATCTGCGAAGTCGAGATCATTTCTATGTTTATGCCCGCTTGTCCGAGCGCCGAGAACATTCGCGCAGCAACCTCAGGTTGGTCCATCAGCCCGGCTCCGATGATGCTCACCTTGGCGACGTCCTCATCTGCGAGCACGCCTTCCGCTCCTGTTCGCGCCGCGGCTTCTTCGAGCGCGATGCGCGCCGTGTTGAGGTCGCTGCGATTGACGGTGAAGGTGATGTCGTTGACTGAGCGGTCCTCGTGAAACGCCTGGATGATCATGTCGACGCTCACGCGATGCTTGGCGAGCGCGCCGAAGATCTCGCCCGCGATGCCGGGACGGTCGGGCACTTTCAAAATGGCCAGCCGCGCTTGGTGTCGGTCGGCGGCCACGCCGCTAACCGGACGATATATTTCCATCTCGTCAGCTCCTCTTAGAATCGTTCCCTCGTGCTCGGGTTCGAACGTGCTGCGCACTCTAACCCGAATCTTGTGCTTGCGCGCAAGCTCGACCGCGCGCGGGTGAAGCACTTGCGCGCCGACGTGCGCCAACTCGAGCATCTCTTCGTAGGAGACTTCTTTCAGCAGCCGCGCGGTCGGCACGACGTTTGGATCGGCGGTGTAGATACCGCTCACGTCGGTGAAGATGTCGCACGTCGAAGCGCCCAGCGCTGCCGCAAGCGCTACCGCCGTTGTGTCCGACCCGCCGCGGCCGAGCGTTGTCACATCACCTTCGGGCGTGGCGCCTTGAAATCCTGCGGCCACGACAATGAATCCATCGTCGAGGTAACGCCGGAGGCGAGCCGTGTTGATGTCCACGATCCTCGCTGCAGTGTGGATGCTTTCGGTGGTTATTCCCAACTGCACGCCTGTGAGTGAAATCGCTCGCGCGCCCAAATCATTCAGGGCCATAGCCACCAGCGCGACTGATATCTGCTCACCGGTCGCGAGGAGCGCGTCAAGCTCTCGGCGATTTGGCGCGTCGCTCGCCTGATGCGCGAGCTTGACGAGATAATCAGTCGTATCGCCCATCGCTGAAACCACTGCGACTACTGAGTCCCGCTCAGCTGCGCGCGCGATGATGCTTGCGACGTTCTTAATACGAGCGAGGGATTTGACGGACGTTCCACCGAACTTTTGAACAATCATGCAAATACTCGCAGCACAACTCCCACTTGCTTAGTCGACGCCTGCGCTTCGATCTCCTTAATCGCGCGAGCGACGTTTCGCTCACTGGCGCGATGCGTAAGCAAAATGATCGTCGCCGGGCCCGTCCGCGGGACTCCGCGTTGCAGCAAGCTGTGCAGGCTGACCTGATGCGCGCCGAGTGCGTGACCGATGTCGCCGATCACCCCCGGAGTGTCCTCTGTCTCCAGCCGAATGTAGAATGCGCTCTCGCTGTCTTCAATCGGGCACAGGGGGACCTCCTCCGAATCGATTGACGGTTGAAAGTACGGCGCGAAGTCCGGGAGCCTCAGGGCGCTTGCCAGGTTGATCAAGTCTCCGACGACCGCGCTCGCCGTCGGCATCTGACCCGCGCCCGGACCGACGAGCATCACTTCGCCCACCGCGCTCCCGCTGATGAAGATTGCGTTGCTGGCGCCTTCCACCGATGCGAGAAGATGATGAAGTGGCACCAGCATCGGATGCGCTCGTACGTCGAGACAACCGTTGCCGCGCCGTGCAAGCCCGATCATCTTGATTCGATAACCGAACTCGTTCGCCATTGCTATGTCGATATCGGTGATGCGGGTGATGCCCTGGCGGTGAACCCGGCTCGCGTCCACGAACCTGCCAAAAGCGAGCGATGCCAGAATGGTGATCTTGTAGGCCACGTCGAATCCTTCGACGTCGTTTATTGGATCGGCCTCGGCGAATCCGAGCCGCTGCGCGCCGGCGAGCGCATCGTCAAAACTCTGGCCGTGCTCTTCCATTGCGGTGAGAATGTAGTTAGTGGTCCCGTTCAGGATCCCTGCGACGCTCGATATCTCGTTTGCCTGCAGTCCGCGCTGGATCGTCGAGATCAACGGGATGCCGCCGCCAACCGCCGCCTCGAACAATACGGTCACGTTGTTGCGATGAGCGAGTTGGAAGATTTCCGATCCGTGCCTGGCGATCATTTCCTTGTTGGCGGTGACTATGTGCTTGCCGTTATCGATGGCGCGCTTGATCGATTCGTAAATGTGCTCGATGCCACCCGCTACTTCGACGACTATCTCTACCTCGGGGTCGTTGACTACTTCGTTCGGTTGGTCGGTCACCCGTATCGAAGACAGGTCGAGGTCGCGCCGCTTTGATTTGTCACGCACCGCGACCCACTTGATTCTGAACCGCGGGTCGCTCGAGAGAAGCTTGACGACTCCAGTGCCCACCGTGCCCAATCCGAGTATGCCTATCGTGATCCTGGCCATTTAGTTCTCACTCCGCGGATATGCGAGAGTATCCAATATCGTGCGAACACAAGCAACTTCTTAAGGTTCGGAGTTCCGGGTTCGGAGTTCAGGGTTTGTGGTTTGTGGTTTCTGGTTCAGGGTTCGGTGGTTGGCAGTCCGCAAGCCGGATATAACTAGCGACCTGTACCGGGCATTTCGTTACTGCCAACCACCGGACCCTGAACCACGAACCCTGAACCAGAAACCAGAAACCAGAAACCACAAACCACAAACCAGAAACCGCAAACCACAAACCGGGACCCTGAACCGGAAACGAGCAACTTTGACAACCCTCATGGGCGAGCCTAGAATGAACTCTCACTTCAACCGAAAGACGAATGCGAATCAACAGGGTCTACACGAGGACGGGCGACCAGGGGCAGACTTCTCTTGTGGGCGGCGCGCGCGTGAGCAAAGCCAGCTTGCGAGTCGATGCTTACGGCGATGTCGACGAATTGAATTGCGTTATTGGTCTGGCGCGAGCTCGATTCGAGGACCGGGAGATAGACGAGGTGCTCGGCCTGATACAGAACGATTTGTTCACGCTCGGCGCGGACCTGGCGAGTCCTTCCGAGATCGATGTCCCACGCATCGAGGATTCATTCACCAGCAAACTTGAGGAACTCGCCGATCGCTTTCTTGCGGAACTCGAGCCCCTCAAAGAGTTCATTCTACCCGGAGGCTCGGAGGTTGGCGCGGTTCTGCACCTCGCTCGCACGGTCGCCAGACGTGCCGAGCGGCGCGTCGTCGAATTATTTGCCACTGAGCAGTTGAACCCTGAGACGATCGTGTACCTGAATCGCCTTTCCGATCTCTTATTCATCCTCGCCAGAGTGGTCAATCACCGCGCGGGTGTCCCGGAGACGATGACCGATTTCAGCAAGAGGAAGATAGTCCGTAGTCCGTAGTCAGTAGCGCATCGAGCCACGGACTACGGACTACGGACTACGGACTACGGACCACGGACTACGGACTACGGACCATACGCGAATGACCTGGTTCAAGAAAAAAGACAGGCCCAAGCGGCCCGACGAAAATGAGGAGCGAACTGTCCGAACCGAAGGACTGTTCGTGAAATGTCAGGGCTGCGAGGAGATGCTCCTCAAGCGCGAGATCGAAGAGAACCTGAGCGTTTGCCCGCGGTGTGGGCACCACCGCAGAATCAGCGCCGTCGAGCGATTGAACCTGACTCTGGACGACGGCGAGTGGCTCGAGATGGACGCCGGGTTGTCATCGACCGACCCACTGAACTTCGTCGACACGAAGAGCTATCGCACGCGGCTTCGCCAAATGCAGGAGAACACCAGGCTGCTCGACGCGCTTATGACGGCTCAGGGCAAAGTCGGCGGCCGTCCGGCGATCGTGTGCGCAATGGAACTGGCTTTCATTGGCGGGTCGATGGGGACGGTGGTCGGCGAAAAGATCACCCGCGCGATTGAGCTTGCGATAAAGACCGGCTCAGCGCTGGTTGTGTTCTCCGCGTCTGGCGGCGCGCGAATGCAGGAGGGTGCGATCTCACTGATGCAGATGGCAAAGATCTCGGTAGCGCTCGCGCGGCTGGATGAAGCGGGGCTTCCGTTTATTTCCGTGCTAACCGATCCGACGACGGGTGGAGTTACTGCGAGCTTCGCGATGCTCGGCGACCTCAACATAGCCGAGCCGGGAGCGCAGATCGGTTTCGCCGGGCCGCGGGTGATCGAGCAAACGATCAAACAAAAGCTTCCGGAAGGTTTTCAGCGCGCCGAGTTCTTGCTCGAACACGGCATGCTCGATGCGGTTGTCGAAAGAAAGGACTTGAGAGATTTCATCCTGCACTCGCTCGACTTCATGAGCCAAAACGGAAACCCGCGCCAAGGGAACTAGAGCTTCTGCACCGCCATGGCGCATGATATATACATCAGCTATTCGTCCCGGAACAGAAGCCTCGCGGATGCGGTGTGCGCGAAGCTCGAAGAGCAGCAAATCCGCTGCTGGGTCGCGCCTCGAGATGTTCCTCCCGGTTTGAGTCACGCCGCCAGTATCGTCAATGCGATTGATGAAAGCCACTTCTTCTGAAATACGTTGTTCGGTAATTTTGGTAATTAATGAATTACGCAGACTCACTGAAATACCTGTACTCGCTGGGGCACGAGGTGCTTGCGGCGAAGTTCGGGCTTGAGAGCATAAGTCTTTTGCTTGAGAGACTCGGGCACCCGCAGCGCTCATTCAAGTCGGTTATTGTCGCAGGGACCAACGGCAAGGGATCAGTCGCAGCAATGATCGATTCAATTGCCCGCACTGCCGGACATCGCTGCGCGTTGTTCACATCGCCTCACCTGGTTCGCATACAAGAGCGCATGCAGTTCCGCGGGCGCGAAATAACCGAGGCTGATTTCGCGAATCTCGCTTCGATGGTTCGCGAGGCAAGCGAATCCCTGATAGCCGTCGGTCAACTGGCCGCGCCCCCTACCTTCTTCGAACAGGTTGCGGCAATCGCGCTCTGCTACTTTCGAGACTGCGGAGCGGACCTCGCAGTTCTGGAGGTCGGGCTGGGCGGGCGGCTCGACGCGACGAATGCGGTGGATCGAATCCTCTCGGTGGTTGCTTCGATCGACCTCGATCATCAGAACATACTCGGCAGCACAATTGAAGAGATCGCCGGCGAGAAAGCCGCGATCATTGTACCCGGGACCCGGGCGGTGATAGGACGCCAGCACCACGCCGCCGCCAGTGACGTGTTGATGCGCCGGTGTCTCGAGACCGGGGTCCTTCCGGTTTTTGCAAACGAGCCGACAACGATCGAGACGAGTGACTTCGGGCGGGCAACCATTGACTATGAGTCTTCGCACACGAACTACACGCGGATCACGCTGGGCTTGCGCGGGCGGCATCAGGCTGATAACGCCGCGGCTGCGATCGAAGCGGCAGAGCTGTTGAACGAGTCTGGGTTTCCGATTCCGCGCGAGGCGATGATAAAAGGGCTGCGCAATGTTAGCTGGCCCGGGCGGTTGGAGTTGATTGACGACCAGCCGGCTGTCCTGCTTGATGGTGCCCACAATCCGGCGGGCGCTCGCGCGCTGAGAGCGTACCTTGATGAGTTCTGGCGCGGCCCGATCACGCTTGTATTCGGAGCGATGAACGACAAAGACATCGACCGGATGGCGCTGGAACTGTTCGATGCAGCCCGAACCATCGTGCTGACGCGAGTGCGAGACAGCCGCGCCGCGGACAATGCTCGGTTGGGCACGGCGGCGCTTCGCTCATCGCGCAACGTGATCTTCGCTGAAACTGTCAGGCAGGCGATGTCGTGGGCGCGCAGCGTCACGCCGCCCGATGGCTTGGTATGCGTTGCGGGTTCGCTGCATCTTGTTGGTGAAGTGAAAAGGCTGATGGAGGAAGCGGACTCGCAGACCGCGGTGATGTGAAGAGTGAGGAGTGAAACGTGAAGCCTGACTTATTTGGACTATGTCGCATGAATTGATCAAACGTGAGTACGTTCACCGCGGGAAGATTCTCGACCTCTCGCGGAGCCGCTTCATGTCCGAAGCAAAGGGAGAGGTCGAGATCGAAATCGTCCATCACAACGGCGGGGCAGGGACCTTGCCGCTGTTCGAAGACGGCAGCGTGGCGTTAGTGCGGCAATGGCGCTATCCGCTCGGGCGCTACTCGCTTGAGATCGCGGCGGGTTGAATCGAGCCCGGTCATTCGCCGGAAGAAACCGCGGCGCGCGAGCTCGAAGAGGAGCTGGGTTATCGAGCAAGCGAGCTTCGCAAGATAGGCGAGTTCAACGTAGCGCCGGGCTACTGCGAAGAACGGATTTTCGTTTATGTTGCGAGGGGGCTTGAGCCTTGCGAGCAGAATCTCGACGATGACGAGGAGATCGAAGGTGTGCGGATGCCCTTCGCTGAAGCCCTGGCTCGCGCGCAATCAGGTGAGATAGACGATGCGAAGTCGATCATCACGATACTTCTTGCTGCATCGTTTGTTCGTTGAGAGAAGTGAGTTGGACCAAACCGG
>Ga0137359_10002430_pt1 | contig 14968 bp, 14 predicted proteins | sample Mad1_40_16metaG_FD_108281 | JGI IMG/M metagenome (GOLD analysis project Ga0137359, IMG submission 108281) | Vadose zone soil microbial communities from Angelo Coast Range Reserve, California, USA - Mad1_40_16 metaG | ecosystem: Environmental > Terrestrial > Soil > Vadose zone | place: USA... | reverse complement strand
TGCCGAGTGAGCGCCCGCGCAAGCGGGCGTCCGGCAGCCATTGTCCGCGCCGCAGAAGGACGGTGGCCAGGATCGCCGCGTTCAGCCAGCCCGACAAAGACGAGGCGAGCGCGATGCCGACCTGGGCGAGCTGCGTGCCGAATAGAAAAAACATGTTGAGCGCCACGTTGGCCGCGATCGCGGCGACGGCGACATAGAGCGGCGTGCGTGTGTCCTCGCGGGCGAAGAAGCCAGGCGTCAGCGCTTTCACCAGCACGAAGGCCGGCAGGCCGATGGCAAACGCCGCCAGCGCGCTCGCGGTGCGCAGCGTGTCATCGGGGCCGAAGCGTCCCCGCTCGAACAGCACGCGGATCATCGGGTCGGCCAGCAGCCACAGTGCCAGCGCGGCCGGCAGGCTGAACAGCAAGCCGAACTCGATCGCGCGATTTTGGTTGGCCATGGCGGCGGCGACTTCACCGGCGCGAAGCTGGCGGGCGAGCAAGGGTAGAAGCGCCGTGCCGATGGCGATGCCAACCACGCCCAAAGGCAATTGCGCGATGCGGTCGGCGTAGTAGAGCGCCGAGATCGTGCCGACAGGCAGCAAGGACGCCCACACCACGTCGAGAATGACGCTGATCTGCTGCACGCCGCCGCCCACCGCCACAGGCGTCGCGAGCTTCACCAGTCGGGCGACGCGCGCGGTCCAGCGCGGCCTTACCAACGTGATAGCGACCCCGTCGCGCGCGCAGGCGATCAAGAGCCACAGCCATTGCAGGAATCCGGCGATGGCGACGCCGATCGCCGCGGCATAGCCGCTGTTGGGCAGGAACGGCGTCAGCCCGAGCACCGCGCCGATCAGCGCGAGGTTGAGCAGCACCGGCGTGGCGGCGACATGGGCGAAGCGGTCGATGCCGTTCAGCACGCCGCCATAGAGCGACGCCAGAGAGATGAACAGCAGATAGGGAAAGGTGATGCGGCCGAAATCCACGGCGAGCGCGAAAGCGGCAGGATCGTCGCGCATGCCCGGCGCCAGCAAGGTCATGACACCCGGCATGGCGGGGACCAGCAGGATCGTGAAGGGCACCAGCACGAGCAGGAGCGCTGCATGGGCCTGGCGGGCGAAAGTAATCGCGTCGGCGCGTCCATTGCCCTGCAGCTCGCGCGCGAACAAAGGCACGAAGGCCGCGGAGAAGGCGCCCTCGGCGAACAGACGGCGGAAGAAATTCGGCAGCTTGAACGCCACGAAGAAGGCGTCGGCCACCACGCCCGAACCCAGCACCGCCGATAGCACGATGTCGCGGACGAAACCCACGACCCGGCTGAGCAGCGTGAAGCTGCCGACAGTGGCGATAGCACGTCCAAGGCTCATGGGGACTGAACCATAGCGGACCGGACGCCGCGCAAAGGTCCCTCGCTCCGCTCGGGATGACAATTTCGTTGGAATGTCTGCCGTGCGATGAGTCGAAAGGTCGATGAAGAAAATGCTGTCATCCCGAGCAAAGCGAGGGACCTTTCTTCGGTGTTAGTCGAGTCAACCGCATAGGATACAACTTATGGCCGGTGCGTAGCTGCATCATACTATACCTGCCAAAATCGCCGCCTTAATTCTGTCATCACTCTCTGGCATATTATCGTCAGGTGGTGGCCGGCAACGTAGTAGTCGGAATGTAACCCAACACCTGAAGAAGAACCGGCTCCGAAAGGTGCCGGTTTTATTTTGCCTCAAGCTCGGCCCGCCATGCGCAAAAGAGTCTCACGATCCTGCGAGACGAGCTTTTTGTAGTCAGCGACGATCGCGTTCAATTCCGTCGCTGGCAGCACTTCTTCGAGGTTGGAAAATCCCTGCGGGGCGCGCTGCTCGACGAGATCGAGCATGACATCGATGCCCTTGCGGCGATTGCTCTCGACAATGCGTGCAGTCGGCGGCAGGCGGCGCTCCTGATAGCGTTCGAGCGCCGCCACCGGGTCGCCGCCGGCGCTCAGCGCAAGCGTGACAGCTTCGGCGTCGAGGATGGCCTGCGAGGCGCCGTTCGAGCCGATCGGATACATCGGATGCGCGGCGTCGCCGATCAGCGTCACGCGGCCATGCGACCAGCGCGGCAGCGGGTCGCGATCGACCATTGGAAATTCATAGATCGCGTTTGCGGCCTTGATGACGGCGGGTACATCGAGCCAGTCGAAACGCCATTCCTCGAAGCGCGGCAGGAAATCTTCCAACTTGCCCGGCCGGTTCCAATCCTCGCGCGGCAGCATCGCCTGGTCGCCCATATGCAGGTCGCAGATCCAGTTGATCAGCGCCTCGCCGCGCTCGCTGTGGGGGCGGCTGATCGGATAGCAGACGAACTTCTGGTTGTGATGGCCCGCCTGTACCATGGTGGCGCCGTCGAGGAACGGTCTGGCCAGAGTGACGCCACGCCACATCATGACGCCCTGCCATTTGGGCGGGCCTTCATCCGGATGGAAATGCGCGCGCACCGCCGAGTGAATGCCATCGGCACCGATCAGAATATCGGATTGGGCCTGTTCGACCTCGGCGCCGCCGCGGTCGATGAAGCGGCTGGTGACGGTGGCGCCTTCGTGCCGGAAGCCCGCCAGGCGGCGGCCCATGCGTAACCTGTCCTCGCCCAGCATCGCTTGCGCGGCCTGCAGCAGCACCATTTGGAATTGGCCGCGATGGATCGAAAATTGCGGCCAGGGCAGGCCGGCCTGCCGGCCGCGCGGATCGGCCCAGATCGTCTGGCCGTGGCGGTTGGCGTAGCGCAATTCGCTGGTCTCGATGGCGGTGGCGGCGAGTGCCGGCTCGAGCCCAAGACCCGCGAGCACGCGCACGGCACCGGCCTGGATGTTGATGCCAACGCCGAGCGGTTTGATCTCGCTCACCTGCTCGAAGACCGTGACGTCGAAGCCCGCGCGGCGCATGCACATGGCCGCTGTAAGGCCGCCGATGCCGGCCCCGGCGATGACGACCTTCATGGAAGCCTCTCCCGGATCAACGATCGCGACTGAGCCCGCGCGCCTCGAGCGCCGCGAGATAGGTGGCCCAGCGCTCGTTGTAGGTGTCGCCCAGTTCGCGCAGATACGCCCAGCTGAAAATGCCGGTGTCGTGCTTGTCGTCGAAAATGATTCGGATGGCGTAATGGCCGACCGCCTCGATCGCCTCGATCTTCACGTTGCGCCGGCCGGGGACGATCGTCTTGCTGGAAATTCCATGGCCCATCACTTCCGCAGACGGGCTTTCCACGCGCAGATACTCGGCCGGCAAGGAGCATTTGCTGCCATCGGAGAAGTCGATCTCGAGCCGGCCCTCTTCCTTGAAGGCGCGCAATTCGGTTGGCCAGGGTGCGTCCGGCGATTCGTAGTGGCCCGCATCGGGCACGGATTTGGGAAACTCGGCCGCGCTCATGCCGGATCCTTCAACTGGCGCGCCTCGCTCACCAGCATGATCGGAATGCCGTCGCGAATCGGATAGGCGAGACCCGCCTTGCGGCTGATCAGCTCGTTGTTGGCAGCATCGTATTCGAGTGTGCCATGGGTGGCCGGACACACCAGGATTTCGAGTAATTTCGGATCGACGCCGGAGCGGCGCGGCGCGGGCGAGGGGTCCGACGCGGAGGTCATCGTGAGCCTCAATTTCTCTTTTGCGGTTGGCTCTTTATATCACAGGACGCGGCTCAGTGGGCCTTGGTCGGCGGCGTTTCCGAGGCCGGGCCGAAAGCGCCCATTTCGAGGAAAGCGATCAGTAATTTGGCCCGCGCGCTGGTGTCGCTGGCTTCGAGCAGGGCCTGCTTTTCGGTGGGCCCGAGCGGCAGCACCATCGACAGCGACGTGATCAGGTTGCGGTCGTCGGCCTGCTTCACCGCCTCCCAGTCGGTCGACAGGCTGCGGGCGCGGAAGAAGCCGGCAAGGGCTGTCATCATCCGTTCGCGCTCGACCGTGACCAGCTCGTCGTCATGGTCGAGATCGGCGCGATGAGGGGCAAACACCGCCGAGACCCGGCGATAGCCGCCATGGGCCGGCTCCAGTTCGCGCGCGACATCGAAACGGCAGATCCCCGCCAAAGTGAGCAGCAGGCGGCCATCCTCGGTCTCGTTGTAGCTCACGATGCGTCCGGCGCAGCCCATGCGGTGCACTTTGGGTGGGCCGCCTTCGGTCGGCAGGCCGTCGCCGGCGTAACCTCCGGGCTGCACCGGCTGGATCATGCCGATCAGGCGATGGCCGGCCAAGGCGTCGGACACCATGGCAAGATAGCGCGGCTCGAAGATATTGAGCGGCATGCGGCCACCCGGGAGCAGCAGCACGCCCGACAGCGGAAAGATCGGCAGAGTGTCGGGCAGCTGCTCGAAGCTGGGCTCGAAGGGATTGGCGCCGGGCGTATAATCGGTCATGGCGCGGCTGCGCCGCAGTTAGGAGAACAGGACGGTCGACAGCCGCTTGCGGCCGGCGACGGCGAGCGGATCGGCAAAGCCCAATGCCTCGAAGAATTTGAGAAGCTGCTTGCGCGCCGCTTCCTCGTTCCACAACCGGTCGGCCTTGATCATGGCCAGCAGCTCGTCGATGGCTTTCTCGCGCTGCTCGCCCGCCCAATAAGCCAGAGCGAGGTCAAGACGCGCCTGATAATCCTTGGGATTGGTGGCTGCCTTGGCCTTCAGATCGTCGATCGGGCCGGCGCTCTTGGCCTGCTCGGCGAGATCGATCGCGGCCTGCACCGCGACCGCCTCGGCACTGCCGCGCTCCTTGGCCGGAATCTGCTCCAGCAGCTCCTTGGCTTGCTCGAGGTCGCCCGCCTGGAGGTGATAGCGCGCCATGCCGGCGAGCGCCGCGACATTGGCCGGATCGGCGCCCAGGATCTCGCTGTAGATCTGTGCCGCCGTCGTCATGTCGCCCTCGGCCACGGCCGTTTTGGCATGCTCCAGCAGCTCGGCGAGCTGTTCGGCTTCGCCGCCGGCCGCCCCGCCCGTCGATTGGACGAGCTTGTCGACGAAAGCCTGCACCTGGCTTTCAGGCACCGCGCCCATGAAGCCATCGACCGGCCGGCCGCCGAAGAAGGCATAGACTGCGGGAATCGACTGGATGCGCAGCTGCTGGGCCAGCATCTGGTTCTGGTCGATGTTGATCTTGACCAGTTTCACCGCGCCCTTGGCTGCCTTCACGACCTTCTCGATGATCGGCTGCAGCGTCTTGCAGGGACCGCACCACGGTGCCCAAAAGTCGACGATGACCGGCACCGTGCGGGAGGCTTCGAGCACGTCCTTGGCGAATTTGTTCTGGTCGCTTTCCTTGACGAGATCGGCGGCGGCGGCCGGGTCAGCGGCGCCCTTAATCAGGGTTTCCATAAGTCCTCTGGTCGGGATTTTTTGTATCTCCCGCCAATGTGGCCTCGGCTCCGCAGCCGCGCAAGGCCCCCAACCCATTGGGCAACCCCTTGAAAACCCTCAACGTTGATTGGAACGGTTTAACGGTGCATCTGGAGTTTCTTGAGCTCATCGCCGAGCTGGCCGGCCAGGAACAGGCCACACATGCGATAGTCGCTGATCAGCGACCAGAAAGGCGCCTGGAAAGTGGCCGGTTTGTTCTTTTCGATGAAGAAATGGCCGATCCAGGCCGGGCCGTAGCCGAACAGCGGCACGGCGAGCAACCACCACCAGCTCTGGGTCGCCAGGGCCCACACCAGCACAAGGGCCGAGCCGATCGTGCCGGCATAGTGGATGGCGCGGGTCGCCGGGCGGCTGTGCTCACGTAGATAGAAGGGCCAGAACTCGGCGTAGGTCTGGAAGCGTGCGGCCATGGCGCATCCTATCCCAAGGCGCCGGACTTTCGCAGCTCTGCGATCTCGGCGTCGCTGTAGCCGGTCTCGCGCAGGATTTCCTCGGCGTTCTCGCCAACGGCGGGCGGGATTCCCGAGACCCGCGGCATGGCGAAGCCCAGTCGGATCGGGTTGTTCACCGTCCGCGGCACTTCCGGGTTCGTGGTGTCGGCGAAAATGCCGGCGTGGCGCGCCTGCTCGTCCTCGACCACGTCGGCCACGCGGCCGATGACACCGAAGGGAATGCCGGTCTTCGACAGGGCGCCCTCCCACTCCGCATAGGTCCTGGAGGCGAACACCGGCATCAGCTCCTGCACCAGGTCGAGCGAACGCATCTTGCGCTCGTCGCGATCGGTGAATCGGGGATCGGTCGCGAGGTCCGGCCGATCGATGGCGGTGCAGAGCGTGCCCCACAGGCGGTCGTCGCGCACGACCAGAAGCTGCAGCCAGCGATCGTCCTTGGTCCGGTAAAGATTTGTCAGCGCGTTGCGTGGCTTGTCGGGCGCTTGCCGCGGCAGCAGTTTGGCGCCGACCAATGCACCCGCCACAGTGGTGCCGTTCGACCAGGCGCCGTTGGCGTAGAGCGACGTGCCGACCCAGCCGCCCTTGCCGGTTTGGTCGCGGCGTCGCAGACCCAGCAGGATGGCGGCTACGAGTGTCATCGCCGTCGCGCGGTCGCCCTGCGCCGGCAGCGACAGGCCGGGCGGGCCGCCCTCATAGCGGGCGGCATCTAAAATGCCGGAGCGGCCGAAATAGGCGGTGATGTCCAAGCCCGGCCGGTCGCGGTCGGGACCCGATTCGCCATAGCCGGTGAGCGAGCAGTAGACCAGCCGCGGATGGAGCGGCTCGATGTCTTCCCAGCGCAGCCGCAGCCGTTCGCGCGCTGGCGGCGGGAAATTCACGATCATCACGTCGGCGCGCCTGAGCAGCCGTTCGAGGATGGCGCGGGCGCTGTCGTTCTTGAGGTCGAGCGCGATCGAGCGTTTGAAGCGGCCTTCCAGTTGCCAGGGGAAATTCACCTGGTGGTCGCCGCGCGGATAGTTCGGGCTTTTGTAGTTTTGGCGATGCGGGTCGCCCTCGCCCGGCGGCTCGATCTTGATCACGTCGGCGCCGAAATCGGCCAGGGTCGTGGCCGCGGCCGGTCCGGCGATGAACGAACTGATGTCGAGGACGGTAAGGCCGGCCAGCGGCAGGGGCTCGGTCATCGCACCGCACCGCTGGCACGCAGCTCCGTGATCTCATGGGCAGTGAGGCCGGCTTGGTGCAGCACCTCGTCGCCGTGTTCGCCCAACGCCGGCGCTGGATGTGCAATGCGCTGCTTGGCGAAGCTGACATGGATCGGGTTGGCGAGAGTGAGGGGCATGTCGGGGATCGCGGTTTCGACGATGGCGCCGGCATGGAATGCCTGCACGTCGTCGGGAATGTCCTGTGGCCTGCTGATGACGCCGAACGTGATCGAATGGGACGCCAGCGCATGGAGCCAGTGCTCATAGTCGCGTCTGGCAAAAGCCGCGCTCAGGATGGCGGCGAGTTCCGCAGCCCGCTTGCGGCGCTCCTCGATCGCGGCGAAGCGCGGATCATCGATTAGCTCGGGATGGCCGATCGCCTCGCACAGCGGCGCCCACATCTTGTCCTCGCGTACGATGGTGAGCTGCAGCCAGCGGTCGTCCGACGTGCGGTAGATATTGCCCAGTGCCGAGCGCGGCCGATCGGGCGGCGGCCGGTGCGGCAGGAAAGCGCCCACCAAGGCGGCCTGGGCGATGACGCCGCATGACCACAGGCCATTGCCGAGCAGGGAGGTTCCAACCCATGAACCTTCGCCGGTCTTCATGCGATGGATCAGCGCCATCAGGATCGCCGAGAACAGCGCCATGGCGGTGGCGCGGTCACCCTGGGCGGGGCCCGGCACGCCGGGAGGGCCATCTTCATAGCGCTGGGCATCGAGCAGGCCGGAGCGGGCGAAATAGGCGGTGGCGTCGAAGCCCGGCCGGTCGCGGTCGGGACCGGTTTCGCCATAGCCTGTGAGCGAGGCATAGATCAGGCGCGGATTGACCGATTTCACGTCATCGTAGCCCAAGCGCAGATTGGTGCGCACCAGCGGCGGGAAATTGCAGATCAGGATGTCGCTGATCGCGATCAACCGGTCGAGGGCGGCGCGCGCCTCAGGCTTTTTCAGATCGAGGACCAAGGATCGCTTGTTGCGCGAATCCATCTGCCAGGGATAGTTGACCGCGCCTTTCGGATAATTCGCCGAATCATTCATGATCGTCCGGTTGGGATCGCCGTCCGGCCCCTCGATCTTGATCACGTCGGCGCCCCAGTCGCCCAGGACAGTAGCTGCGGCGGGGGCGGCGATGAAGGAACTGATGTCCAGTACGCGCAATCCTGCCAGAGGCAGGGATGACTCGGTCATGGCGATCCTCGAGTGGGCAATTTTTGAAGCGTCTCGTTCACGGTATGGGGCGCGACCCTCTGGCTTCCGTCAAGACCGGCCGCTAGCGTGGTTCCGGCACGCGGCGTGCATCGGGAGAATTCATGGCGGCGAAGAAGCGGAAACCCAATTTCCTGATCGTTCTCATCGACGACCTGCGGTTCGACGAACTCGGCATCTGCGGTCATCCCTACATGAAGACGCCGCATATCGACCGCATCGGTCATGAAGGCGCGATGTTCACCTCGGCCTTCCATCCCACGCCGCTCTGCTCGCCCAACCGCGCCTCGATCATCACCGGGCAATATGCCAGCCGGCATGGCATCATCGACAATGTGGCGCGTGACGCGCACAGCCACCGTCTGCCCAATTATCATGCCATCCTGCAGCGGCTGGGCTACGAAACCGCTCACATCGGCAAGTGGCACATGGGCAATTCCGGCGGGCCGAGGCCCGGCTACGACAGGTGGGTAAGCTTCCCCGGCCACGGCTCGATCATCGACCCTATCCTGAACATCGACGGTGATGAGCGGCAATACAAAGGGTACATCACCGATCTGCTGAACGACCACGCCGTCGATTTCCTGCGAAAGAAGCGCGACAAGCCCTTCGCGCTCTTCTTCGCCCACAAGGCCGTGCATCCCGATGCCTTCCAGGCGGCCGATGGCACCATCGACTTTACCAACGGTGGCTATCGAGCCGCGCCGCGCCACGCCGATCTCTACAAGGGCGAGCACTTCCTGCGCCGGCCAAACGCGCTGCCGTCGGCCGAGGTGGTGAAGGATAAGCCCGCCTGGAAGGAGGCCTTTGAGCTTCGCGTCAACGAAGCCTCGCGCAAGGTGCTCGACGGCATCCTGGCTGGCACCGATGAGGAAATTCGTCTGCGTGCCGCCATGATGGCCTCGGTCGACGAGGGCGTGGGCGATGTGTTCAAGGCCCTTGAGGAGACCGGCGAGCTCGACAACACCTTCATCCTGTTTCTCGGGGACAATGGCTATTTCTTCGGCGAGCACGGGCTCGGACCGGAGCGGCGCTTCGCCTACGAGGAAGGGATCAAGTCGCCGTTCCTGGTCCGCTACCCAGCCTGGTTCAAGCCAGGCACGCTGAACGACGACCTCGTGCTGGCACTCGACATCGCGCCGACCGTGGTCGATCTCGCCGGGGGGAGACCCAATGACTTCGAGACCATGCAGGGTCTGTCGCTGCGGCCACTGGCGACCACAGGGAGGGCCAAGCCGGGCAAGCACAAGGGCTGGCGCAAGTCCTTCATGTGCGAATATTTCAGCGAGAACGCCATGCCGTGGCTCATCGGCATGAGCTACAAAGCGATCCGCAGGGCACGCCACAAATACATCCATTGGACGCAGAAATCGCTCGACGGCGTGGAGTGCGACGAACTCTACGATCTCAAGAGCGATCCCTACGAAATGCACAACCTCATCGGCAAACGCAGCGAAAAGGGAACCGTCGCCCGTCTGCGCAAGCAGCTGGCGAAATTGGTGGCTCAATCAGTCGGGCTTTAAAAGTGAAGGGTCTCATCTCTCCGGACCGCGCGGCTCCAGCCGCGCTCATGAACGGGCGGTCCGGATGAACAGCATCCTGTAAGGAGGTGCGATGGTTCATATGAAACGGCTCCTTCTCGCAGCGGCCTTGATCGCCTGCTCGGGTGCCGCGCTGGCCCAGGCGTGGCCGACAAAACCGATCCGCCTGATCGTGCCGCAGGGTCCTGCGTCTACCGTTGACATCGTCGCCCGCACCTTCGGCGACGAGCTCGGCAAGTCGCTCGGCCAGAACATCATCGTCGACAACAAGACCGGTGCCGGCGGCACCATCGCCTCGGCCGAGGCCGCGCATGCCGCGCCCGACGGCTACACGATGCTGCTGACCGCACAGGGCACGATGATCTTCAACATGGCCCTCTATACCAAGCCCGGCTACGACCCGTTGAAGGACTTCGTCGGGGCGGCGGTGACCAGCGGTGTCTCCAACATATTGGTGGTGAATCCCGACAATCCGGCCAAGACGGTGGCCGACTTGATTGCTCAGGCCAAGGCCAAGCCGGGCGAGCTCACTTTCTCCTCGGGTGGCACCGGGACCAGCCACCACATGTCGGCCGTTCTGTTCGAGCGCGATGCCGGAATCAGCATGCAGCATGTGCCCTACCGCACGACGCCCGCCGGCATCATGGCCGCAACCAATGGCGAGGTCGTGATGGGCTTCTACAACACGCCAACAGTGATCGGTCAGATCAAGGGCGGCAGGCTGAAGGCCATCGCCGTCACCAGCGAACAGCGCTCGGAGCTGCTGCCCGACGTGCCGACCATGATCGAGCAGGGCGTAAAAGGCTATGTCGTCAATACCTGGATGGGCTTTGCAGTGCCCAAGGGTGTGCCCCAGCCAATTGTTGCCAAGCTCAATGCCGAATTGATTCGTATTTCCCAAATACCTGCCGTGCGCGAAAAGATGAAGGCCCAGGGCATCGAGATGATGCCACCCGAGCCGCCGTCCGCCGTCGAAAAGCTCATCCGCGACGACTTGGCGCTGTGGGTGCCGATCATCAAGGCGTCGGGGGGCTCGGCCGAGTAAACGACCGTTTTGGGCTGATTCTTGCAAAACACAGGACAGGCGCGTATCTCCCACCCTCCTTCAACCAAAGGAGAGCGCGCCCTCCGCGCAGTGTCTCATGGGCTACAGAGTCGCCGTTGTCGGCGCGACCGGAAATGTCGGTCGCGAAATGTTGCAAATCCTGGCCGAGAGAAACTTCCCGGCCGATGACGTCGTTGCCTTGGCTTCCGCCCGTTCGGTTGGCCTGAAAACGTCGTTTGGCGACAAATCGATTCTCAAAGTCCAGGACCTCGCCAAATTCGACTTCAAGGGTGTCGACATCGTTCTCAGCTCGCCCGGCGCCAAGGTGTCGGCCGAGCACAGCCCGCGCGCCGCCAAGGCGGGCGCCGTCGTGATCGACAACACGTCGTTCTTCCGCATGGACCCCGACGTGCCGCTGGTCGTGCCCGAAGTCAATGCGGGCGCCATCGCCGGCTACAAGCGCCGCGGCATCATCGCCAATCCCAACTGCTCGACCATCCAGATGGTGGTGGCGCTGAAGCCGCTGCATGACGCGGCGACCATCAGGCGCATCGTCGTCTCGACCTATCAATCGACGTCGGGAGCAGGCAAGGAGGCGATGGACGAGCTCCTGAACCAGACCAAGAGCTTCTTCGTGAACCAGGATCTGGAGCCGAAGAAATTCAGCAAGAACATTGCCTTCAACGTGATTCCGCAAATCGACGTCTTCATGGAAGACGGCTCGACCAAGGAAGAATGGAAGATGATGGTCGAGACCAAAAAGATCCTCGATCCCAAGATCAAGGTTCATGCGACCTGCGTGCGCGTGCCGACCTTCGTCGGCCATGCCGAGGCGATCAATCTCGAGCTCGAAAGTCCGCTCGACGATGTCGAGGCGCGTCGCATCCTCAGCAACGCACCGGGCATTCTGGTCGTCGACCAGCGCGAGCCGGGCGGCTACATCACGCCGAAGGAATCGACCGGACAGGACGGCGTGTTCGTGAGCCGCATCCGCGTCGATCCGACGATCGAGAACGGCCTGTCTTTGTGGGTGGTGAGCGACAACCTGCGCAAAGGCGCCGCGCTCAACGCCTGCCAGATCGCCGAAGAGTTGATCAAAGGCTACATCTAAGGGCAGCCTCCGCACCCCTATGAGTTAATCGACTTACTCATATGGACCACAAGGCCGCCCTTGAACTCTTCCTCCCTGTCCACTCGGTAGCCGAGCTTGCCGTAGAGTTGCACATTCTCGGCAAAGAGCTTGTTGGTATAGAGTTTAGTTTCGCTGAACCCTGATGATGCCGCCACTTTTTCGGCGTGTGCCATCAGCTTCCGGCCAAGGCCACGCCCTTGAAAGGGCGGTGAAACTGCCACATTCTCGATAAGCAGGTGATCGGCTTGCGGGATCGTCTCGATGAGGGCAGCCAGCTTCCCCTCCACGTATAGGAGGTCAAAGCGATGTTTCCGTACAGCCTCGGCGTAGTCCGCGGTCATTGGCTTGGGCTCGCGACCAATTACTGGCACCCATTTGGCGTAAGCCGCTCGCGTTAGTTCCCGGATCGCGAGGGCGTCCGTTGCCACTCCCTGCCGGAACTCCTCCATGTCGCTTACCCTTCCCGCTGGTCGATTGCTTTCACGGCTGGATTGGCAAAGATTTACAGGTTTGGCGATAGTCGGCAAAGGAATCGGTAGCCGAGTTCAAACTGGGAAAGCAGGAGGCTTAACTTATGTCGCAAGCGGCTTTTCTCGCGGCGCGCGATTTTCTGATAGAGCGGCGACAGGATTACGACGCGGCGTACCGCGATTTCCGCTGGCCCCGGATGGACCGGTTCAACTGGGCGCTCGATCATTTCGATGCGATGGCGCGCGGCAACCAGCGCCCGGCTCTGTGGCTGGTCGACGAGGCTGGCGGCGATGTGAAGCTCTCCTTTGCCGCCCTCTCCGAGCGCTCGAACCAGGTGGCGAACTTCTTCCGCGAACGTGGCGTGCGGCGCGGCGACCGCGTGCTGCTGATGCTGGGCAATATCGCCCCGCTGTGGGAATGCATGCTGGCGGCGATGAAGCTCGGCGCAGTAATCATTCCCGCCACCACTCTGCTCAGGCACAACGATCTCGCCGACCGCTTCGTGCGTGGCCGCGTGCGCCATGTCATCACCAGCGTCGAGAACGCGCCGAAATTCGATGCGCTGCCCGGCGATTATTCGCGCATCGTCGTTGGTGGCGCGGCGCTCGGCTGGGAGGGCTATGAAGCGGCCTATGCCGCGTTGCCGGCTTTCGCGCCCGACGGCGAGACCAAGGCCTCCGATCCGCTGCTGCTCTATTTCACCTCGGGCACCACCAGCAAACCCAAGCTGGTGCTGCACAGCCACCAGAGCTATCCGGTCGGCCATCTTTCGACCATGTATTGGCTCGGGCTGCGACCGGGCGACATCCATCTCAACATCTCCTCGCCGGGCTGGGCCAAGCATGCCTGGAGCTGCTTCTTCGCGCCCTGGAACGCCGGCGCCACGGTGTTCCTGTTCAACCAGCCGCGTTTTTTCGCAAAGCCGCTGCTCGATGTGCTGGTGCGCTGCGGCATCACCTCCTTCTGCGCGCCGCCGACGGTCTGGCGCATGCTGGTGCAGGAAGACCTCGCGGCCTGGAGGACCAGCCTCACCGAGGTGATCGGCGCCGGCGAGCCGCTCAATCCGGAAGTGATCGAGCGCGTGCAGGCGGCCTGGGGCCTCACCATCCGCGACGGCTATGGCCAGACCGAGACCACCGCACAGATCGGCAACAGCCCCGGCCAATCCGTGAAGCCCGGCTCCATGGGTCGGCCGCTGCCCGGCTACATCATTCGCCTGTGCGACGAGGAGGGGCGGGACCAGCCCGAAGGCGAGGTCTGCCTGCCCCTGGACGCGCCACCGCTCGGCCTGATGCAGGGTTATCAGAGCGATGATGGCCGCATCGCCGGGCTCGACGGCGATCTTTACCGCACCAGCGATGTCGCCGTACGCGATGAAGACGGCTACCTCACCTATGTCGGGCGCGCCGACGACGTCTTCAAATCGTCCGACTACCGGATCAGCCCGTCCGAGCTGGAAAGCGTCATGATCGAGCATCTCGCCGTCGTCGAGGCCGCGGTGGTGCCGTCGCCCGATCCGCGCCGACTGGCGGTGCCCAAGGCCTTCATCGTGCTGACCGCAGGCCACCTGGCCGACCGCGAAACGGCCGTCGCGCTCTTTCGTCACGCCCGCGCCCATCTCTCGCCCTTCAAGCGGGTGCGGCGGATCGAGTTCGCCGAGCTGCCCAAGACCATCTCCGGCAAGATCCGCCGCGTCGATCTACGGCGAACGGAAGCAACGCAGATCGCGAATAACCAGCGCGGGCCGCTGGAGTTCTGGGAAGAGGACTTTCCGGATCTTGAGTAGCCCGCTTCAAGGTTCCGACCTTGTAACTCGCTCACGAACGCGTCGGCTCGACCCGGCGGCAAAGCTCCGATACGGTTTCCTTCACACCAGAGGGAACCGAACATGCTCGACGACAAGGCGCTCGATACGATTCTTCGCGAGGCGCGCACGCATAATGGCTGGCAGGACAAGCCGGTGACCGACGCGCAGCTGCGCGCCATATACGAGATCGCCAAGTGGGGCCCCACCTCGGCCAATTCGCAGCCGGCGCGGTTCGTCTTCGTGCGCACCCCGGAAGGCAAGGAAAAGCTTCGCCCCGCGCTCAGCGCCGGCAACACGGCGAAGACCATGTCGGCGCCGGTGACCGCCATCGTAGCCTATGACACCCAGTTCCATGAGCATCTGCCGCGGACGTTTCCGCACGATCAAACGGCGTCGAGTTGGTTCAGCGGACCTGGCAAGGAAGTCGTCTCCGCCACCACCGCTGTGCGCAACGGCACGCTGCAGGGCGCCTATCTCATCATCGCGGCGCGCTCGATCGGGCTCGATATCGGCGCCATGAGCGGCTTCGACAATGCCAAGGTCGATGAGGCCTTCTTCCCCGACGGCCGCTTCAAGTCGAATTTTCTTTGCAACATCGGCTACGGCGATCCCTCGAAGCTGTTCGGCCGCAGCCCCCGCCTGACGTTCGAGGAGGCGTGCACGCTGGCGTAGCGCTCCCGGCGGCCAAAACTAGAGGCCAATCGCCTGGCCCATCCGTTTCCACGGCAGCGGCGTCAGTGAAATCAGCGCCAGGCTGCC
>Ga0137359_10002422_pt1 | contig 14994 bp, 11 predicted proteins | sample Mad1_40_16metaG_FD_108281 | JGI IMG/M metagenome (GOLD analysis project Ga0137359, IMG submission 108281) | Vadose zone soil microbial communities from Angelo Coast Range Reserve, California, USA - Mad1_40_16 metaG | ecosystem: Environmental > Terrestrial > Soil > Vadose zone | place: USA... | reverse complement strand
TGCTAACCGAATGCGCCTTTATAGGGTGTTCACTATTGCTGCAGGTCAGCCCAACGTCGGGATTGGTGCCCAAATCCTCAGACTCAAGCCCCGCTCGCGACGGTGTCAGGACTGGAAATGGCATGACACCGCTGGCAAGTCGGGTCAGGCGGTAGCTGCAGCAGCCGGAAACCGAAGCGACAACGACACGTCTCTGCAGGTCCCGAAGCGTGGCTACAAGGTCATTGTAATGACCGTCGCCGGAGGCCAAGACGACAATGTTGGCCCGCCGACTCAGATGGATGACCTCAGCGACTACGCGATCGTCACAATCTCGGTCGTGACAGATGCTGAGAGCGTAGCCTGCCTGGCGAAATTCGTGGTGGAACCGCTCCGGCACCTTGGCAGTCATCACGGCCAGCACGCCAATCATTCGTCCGTACTTCAGTGTCTCCCTGATGAATGCGGCATGGTCCGGAACCGCTTGCGTTCCAAAGTGTTGTCGAACGCTCTCTGTGATATTGGGAGCGTCAATGACAACAGCCACGCGCGGCTGACTGTATCGTGCCTGCTCGAAGCTCACCGCCGTCGGGCGCCGGAATTGACATGCTGGTGTACCCGGGGTAGGGTGAGCGGACCCCCCAGTAACACTTTTGGCGGGTCTCCGCTGAGCCCGAGTTGTTGCCACGGGTGGGGTGATCATCTGGGCCTTCAGGTGGTCGCCCCCCGCGCGAAGCGGGGCCCGGATCGGTGCTCTAACACCGCTCCGGGGTTTTTTATGAGCCTTACGCTCCTGGGACCAACTGGAGTTACCCTACATGGATTTGATTTCACAGACGGTTGAATTCTTGTGAAATGAGCGAGGGCCCAGAACAAGCCGAAAGTCTTGTCCGCGTTGGTTCGCTAACGATTGATGTGGTGAGCCGCCGCCTGCAGCACGACAACAGAACGATTGATCTGCGGGAGATGTGCCGGAACGTCTTTTTCTTCCTTTACGGCCGCAGAAACCAAAAAGTCGACAACAGTTTCCTCTTGGAACAAGTTTGGGGAAGAGCCGCCGGAACAATTGATACCGGCGGCATCGTCCGCGGGACCATTGCGGAACTCAGAAAAGGACTGAAGCGGCACGGCTATCACAAATACATAGTGACCGAAGCACATGGCTATTCCTTGAATTGGTCTGCGCTGTGCCGAGATCGCGGCGTGGCAGATGAAACGCCACAAACCCAGCAATCTCTTACAGCGGCATCCCACGGGCTTCCTGCACCACCGGGCGATTTTGTCGGAAGGGTAAAAGAACTTGGGGAGATCATTGAGGCAGAGCGAGGCGGAACAAGGATCATCGGACTACACGGTCTAGCGGGCGTCGGTAAGACAGCGCTCGCCCTCAAGCTTTCCGAACACCTTAGCCCGCTTTACCCTGATGGTCAGTGCTATGTAGACCTAAGAGGAACAAGTGGGTCGCCCGTGAACCCTTCGGGTGCCATGCATCGAGTGATTTGGAGCCTTAGGCCAGATGCCGTCCTTCCCGTGGTGGAGGCAGAATTGGGCATGCTTTATCGAACGGTACTTCATAATAAGCGAGCCCTTTTGCTGTTCGATAATGCGAGGAATGCGGCTCACATCCGATCGCTTCTTCCCCCTTTGACGTGCATCCTTCTTGTTACATCCCGTCAGCGTTTCGCAGTGCCTGGAACGTTGAGCGCGGACTTGGCGGTTCTGTCAGATGTTGAGGCGCGCGATCTTCTGCTCGCCATTTCGCCCGGCCTCGGCGAGACGGCAACAAAAATAGCCTCGCTTTGCGGTTGCTTGCCGCTGGCGTTGCGCGCTGCTGGGACGATACTGGCAGAACGCGCTGATCTCGATCCGCAAGCCTACTTGCGTGCTCTCAAAAGTGCGCGCGCCCGGCTTGCTCTTACAGAACCAGCTGAGAGCATCAATGTTGAGGCATCGTTTCAACTCAGCTACGGCATGCTCAACTCTGAGCTGCAGCAGCGATTTCGCGCTCTGGCCGTCTTCCCTGGCACCTTCGACGCCAATGCAGCTGCTGGCGTGTGGTCTGTGGATCCAGTGTCCGCCCAAGAGTTCTTGAATGTCCTCCGGAGCTACAGCTTACTGCAACATAACAAGATAGTTGGCCGCTATTCGCTCCACGACCTTGTTCGCTTGTTCGCAGACGCGCGGTTATCCACTGAGGAGCGGCCTTTAGCACGACGTAACCACGCGCTCTATTTTGAACGCGTTCTGCGGAAAGCTGAGATGCTGTATCTTCGTGGAGGCATGTGGGCCAAGGCGGGGCTTGCGGTTGCCCGGACGGAGATGGCCAACATCGTGGCGGGACTGAAGTGGGCGGGAGCCTATCGCGGCCTCGACACGGGCGCAGCTGAACTGTGCTGTAGATACCCCGAGTCTGGCGCACACGTTTTGGAGATGAGCCTTCCAGCACGGGAACGGATAACGTTACTCGGCGCCGCTCTCAAGGCTGCACGGCGACTCCGCGACCGCAAGGCGGAATGTAGGCATCTTGGCAGTTTAGGTGTTGCCTACTGGCGGGTGAGCCAGCCGCAACGCTCGAAGGCGCTCTTCAAGCAGTCTCTAGCCTTGGCGCGCGAACTTAGAGATCTTGGTAGCGAAGCACAGGCGTGGCGTGGGCTTGGGCTAGCGATCCACGACTTGAGACAGTTCCGTCGAGCGGTCGATTGCCACAAGCAAGCTCTCAAGATTGACCGCAGGATCGGAGAACAAAGGGCACAGGGTCGCGATCTGAACAATTTGGGGTTGGCGTACGCCGCGACCGGCGACAGTCGACGCGCGATCAAGTGTCATGAGAATCATTTGGCCCTTGCCCGTCAAATAGGCGACAGGCGCGCTGAGAGTGCAGCCCTCGGCAACCTTGGGATCGTCTATCGAACACTTGGGAAAGCCCGACACGCCATTCGCTTACATCGCACAGCGTTGAAGATTTGTGTCGAGCTGGGTGACAGGGTTGGCGAAGCGGGAGACCTTTGGGGACTCGGTCTCGCGTATGCCGATTTAGGCCGTAAGCACCTAGCGATCAGGTATCAGCGGAAGGCCCTTTCCGTCGCTCGCGAAATCGGCGATCCTTCACGTGAAATTGTGGCGCTATTCGGGATGAGCGTTGTCCTCGCGCAGCTTGGAAAGTTCTCCGAAGCAATTCTTGGTGCCGAAGAAGCGTTTAGAAAGTGTAAGTCGCTCGAACATCGTCTAAGAGCGCAGATCCGGACACAGATCGCCAAATGGCGATCGGCACGTAGCGCTTGCGGGGCTCGCTAAGCGCCGCAGCCGAAGTCACTTCTGCTTCGGCATTGTCGGGAGTGTTATGGATGTATTCTCGGACGCTTCTTCTGCCCCTCGCGTAGGAAGCCTCCCCGCCGGCCGCCCTGAGGGCTGGAGGCTCGTCAGGCCGAGTCAGAACTTATTTTGACGTTAGCTCGAACCGATATTGGTTCTCATTTGGACAGACCACTGAAGGGACCATCGATGTTGATTCGGGAATAGCTGAAAAGACCTTTGCGGTATAGCGCCGAATCGCGCGAAGAGCTGGCGAGCCAGGGACAGTTGAGAAGGCTATCGTGCGAAAGCGCAATCGTTTAGCGATGTTCCGAAAATCGGCGAGCAGAGCCAATGTTGCGGTCGTGCGTTGGCCAGCTTCGGATGTTGCCAGTTGCCACACATATAGTGCCTTAGATGGGGCCTCAATCGGTACTGCCAGTAAATACGCGAGCAGCCCCTCGTTGCTATGTTCAGCGACCAGGCAAACAGCGTCCTTGATCTTAAGCATGAGCCAGAGCACATAAGGCGGTGGAACTGTGAAATTGCCTTGCTTGGCTGCCAGGTCCCGGACGAAACCGAAATCGCCAACTTCCATTTGACGTACGTGAATGTGCGAGGTGGCGGGCATTTGCGTTGCTAGTTCCTTTCCTTTCAATCTAGGTAGAGCTGCCGATTGTGTCAAATGTCTGAAATCGGCATTGGATCGGCAGGAGCCGCTGGATTGGGCTGTGAGCCGAGATACGTCAGGGCGCCGGCAGCGGCGTCGAAAATCGACATGCGAAAGTGCTCACCCTGCCAAATCTTCCCCCGAGGCGGAAGTTTCCACGCTAGTTCGGGTAAGAGTGTTGCGACGGCACGCGCGATTTCGTCCTTCGTACGGGCATGGCGGGATCGGAAGAAGCGTCGAACCGCATTCGGCCTCATGTCGACAATGGCGACCTTGGATTCTCTTGCGACAGCCCTTAGAGCAGCAGCGAGAGACATGCGTCTATCTTTCCCCGCGATTCGCGACGGCCGATATGTTCGGATGATGACTGCCAATGGCGCGTATGTCTTCAAGATACGCTGGAAGCGCTGCCCGAGGCACTCGCTGGATCGCGACAGACCGCACGCGCGGGTGCCACAATCCAAGACGGCCACGCCCTCAACTGCGACAAATCCAAAGCTCCGCGGCCGAACATCGACCGCGATGCAGCGACCGCTATTGTCGCGGATTGTAAGATCGTCCTTTCGTACGTCGGCCATATTTTGTGACGGGTTGATCCAGGCCTCTCTTACACAATAGCAATGGAGGGCTGACAGTCCAGACATGTGGCCATTGGCTCACGCGGAATCACAGGGCGCGCTGTAGTGCGCCACATCGACAGGGCTCCTCTCAACGGCCTCCCATAGAATGGCGGCCCTTAATCTGGCTGCGCCACCGGAGGCCGTTGAGAAGAGCCCTCTTCGATTACTCGGCAACAGGCGCTTATGATTGTCGCCGCTCCGAAAGCCAGCGCTGCTTTTGTGCATCTACGGCGCTTTGCCCAGCTCGGGCCTGAAGTTCTTGCTGTAGCTCAGTGACACGTCTTTCGACCATCTCCTCCACCGCTTCATGCACTCCAGCGAAAAGTGTCCGGATCGGTATGCGAAATGCGACGCAGTACCCGATGGCTACAACGAGGGGCGGCAGGGTGAGAAGCTGCTCATGCTTCGAAATCACCCCTTGGTCGCAGTAACCGACGAGCTGTGCTAATTCGCGCTGGCTGAGGCCCGCTTTCTTTCGATGGGCTCGGATGTAGTTTCCAAGTGGTTCACTCATTTTCTCAACTAAAAAGAACGATCATGTCGACCTTTTTATTCCAGCATAGCGTTTCTTCCGTGCTCGTCATGTCTAATGGACAAGCGCGGCAAGCCTGACCCAATCCCGATTGTGGATGCGGAAACTGTGGATAAGTCGGGCTAAGGAACGCGGAGCCGCAGAGTTTGAGCCTAGAGACGCTGGGCATGGCCAGGGGATAACGTGTGCGCTGGTTGGGGCGGAGGATTCGCCCGGCCAGCATAAAGGCCTGCCTTTTTTAATCCTTAGATAGCGGTACGATCTCCCTCATGCCCGAGCCATCCCTGCCGATAGACCGCTCAGCACTTCAAGTCGTGTGGGAGCAAATTGACGACCCAGAAGCGCGGTATTACATCCGGCGGGCGATCGAATTGATTCTCGCCGACCGCCGGGCGGAATGGGAGCCCGGTTTTGACAGGTGCTCTGCAGAGCGGCATGATGAGGAAGTTCCAGTCGAGAACAATCAAACAATGCAACCAAAGTAATGACCGACAGCAAACCGCTGAGGGTAGCGCTCTACGCGCGGGTGTCGAGCGAAGAGCAAAAACAAGGGCACAACATCGACTCCCAGCTGTCAGAGCTCAAGCACTTCGCCGCACAAAATAACTGGACGGTTGTTGAGGCTTACACGGATGAGGCGTGGAGCGGCGCGGTGTTGGCCAGGCCAGCTCTGGACCGACTCCGCGATGACGCTACGAAAGGCCTCTTCGATGCGGTGTTGATCAATGATGTCGACCGCCTCGCGCGGGACGTGACTCATCTCGGCATCATCAAACGGGACTTGGAGTGCTCTGGCGTCAGAGTGGTCTTCAGAAAGATTCCCTCCGAAAACAGCCCGACGCACAACCTGCTGGTGAACATCTTGGGTAGCTTTGCGGAATTTGAACGCGAACTAATTCTGGATCGCATGCGCCGCGGCAAACGCCATAAGGTCGAGACACGGCAGCAGTTCATTGGGGCGATTGCGCCCTTTGGATACCGTTACATTCCAGCCATCAAGGGCGGGAATGCCGGGGAACTGAGGGTCGACCCTGAAGAAGCAGCGGTCGTGCGGGACATGTACAGGTGGGTGGACGCAGAAGGGCTGTCTGCCCGACGAGTACGAGACAGGCTCACAAAGATGGGCCTGCGCCCCCGCAAGCGGGGCGCGGGGTGGGCAAAGTCCACCGTGCTCCGCATTTTGCGTTGTCCCGCCTACGCTGGCACTTGGTATTACAACAAGCACCGGCTGAGCGAGCCCGCCCGTATGGCTGGCGCTCGCGGTTCAGTGACGCGCAAGACCAGCCTTCGCGTTCGGCCAAGAGACGAATGGATTCCTGTAACGCTGTCGGAGTCGCTGCGTCTCGTTTCCAGTGAGCAATGGAGTCGAGTGCAGCAGCAACTCAATCAAAACCGGAGCTTTTCACCTCGGAATTCGAAGCACGAATACCTGCTGTCCGGGCTTGTTCGATGTGGTGGCTGCACAGCTCCGTACGTTGGAAACCCTTCCCACGGCTGGTTCCAATACCGCTGTGCCAGCCGGTGCAAACGCCTGCCGCTGGTCAGCGAGGGGGTGCTGGACAACACGGTTTGGACGGCGTTGCAAAAGGCACTCAGTAACCCTGACGTCCTGGAACAAGCCATCCAGGACATAAGACAGCCGGCCGCTCCCTCAAACGACGATTCGCGACTTCAGGAGGCACTCGCAGGTATTCGTGCTGAGGAAACGAGGATCCTTGAGGCTTATAGGCTCGAGATCCTGTCAGCAGAGCAGCTTGCAAGCGAACTCCAATCCATCTCCAGTCGTCGAAAGTTCTTTGAGGCGCAATCGAAAACACTCGACGCTCAGAGCCCCAAAATCGCGGTGCATAAAACGGTTCAGGAATACTGTAGCGAAATGCGCCAACGGTTATCGCTCGTTTCTCCCGATACGAGACGCGCTGTGGTTCGCCTCATCGTTAGGAGGGTCGTCTTTGAAGGCAGTTCGGTCAGGATCGTCGGCATCATTCCTTTGAAAGACGAAGGCGGCATCTCGTCCACGGCGCCGCGAGATTATGTCCGCAGTCCCGCGGGAGATGGCGGCGGGATTGCGGCCACAACAAGAGAATACTGTGGTGGCCTGCTCATGCCGGTAAGCATGAAATCCTCACGCTACGTCCTCCAGTGGCTGCTGATTAGTGGCTTGGGCGGCATATTAACCTGCCTTTATTTTCCCAGAACGGAACGCTACCCTCTCAAGAATGCAGCTGAGCGACGACGACCTCCGACAGTTTATGAATATTTGGGAGAGCATGTTCCGCGAACCGATCTCGTTGGAAGAGGCACGCCGGTGTGCCTCGGACGTTATGGAGCTCTATTCCGTCCTCGCGCAACCGTGTCGGTCGGAGAGCGAACGCGAAGCCCGAGGCGATGAAGCATTTTCTCTACTGCAGAAAATCGAGCGAAGATGACGACCGGCAGGTCCTTTCGATTGCATCGCAACGAGCGGAGATGGAGCGCCTGACGGCTGGGTGGCCCGACGTCCAGATCGTGGAGGTATTTGAGGAATCTTACAGTGCGAAGGCGCCTGGAAGACCGGTTTTTGATCTCATGCTAAAGCGGCTCTCTGCTGGTGAAGCCGAAGGGATCATTGCTTGGCATCCTGACCGCTTGGCCCGCAATTCCATCGATGGCGGAGAGATCATCTACCTCTTGGACACGCAGGTGCTGAAAGATCTGCGATTCGCCACGTTCAGCTTCGAAAATAATTCGCAGGGTAAATTCATGCTGTCGATCATCTTCGGTTACTCGAAGTACTACGTCGACAGCCTGAGTGAGAACGTCCGGCGCGGCTACCGGGCAAAGGTCCGACAGGGATGGCTCTCCGGGCGTGCACCGCTGGGATATTTGAACGAAAAAGAATCAAAGACGATCATCGTCGACGCAGAGCGTTTCCCGCTGGTTAAGCAAGCGTGGGGCCTCATGCTCACGGGGGCTTACAGCCCGCGACGCATTTGGGAAATTGCGACTCAAGAGTGGGGCCTACAGACACCTCGCCTCAAACGATTGGGCGGCAAACCGATCTCGCTCAGTGCCATGTATCGGATTCTCACGAATCCTTTCTACGCTGGCGTTCTTGAGTGCGAGGGGAAGACGTTTCCCGGCAAGCACACGCCGCTCATTACGCTCGATCAGTTCCAGCACGTCCAGGAGTTGCTCGGTCGCCCTGGCCGCCCGCACCAAACGCGGTCGTTCGCCTATACGGGGATGATTCGCTGTGGCGAGTGCGGCTTCGCGGTCACAGCGGAGGAAAAGGTAAATCGTTTTGGCAATCACTACACGTACTACCACTGCAGCAAGCGCCGCCTCAGCGCGCCCTGTCGACAGGCGTATGTACGCCTGGAACATCTTGAGGAACAAATAACGCATTTCCTCGCGGAGGTCGCACTTCCGGAGGCTTTACACGAGTGGGCGGTTGCAAAGTTGGGGCGGAAGGGGAGCGAGGAAGCGAGAGATCGAGATGCACAGAAGAAATCTCTGGAGAGAGCCCAGACGGCGGCCGCCAAGGAGCTCGACAATCTCACCAAACTGCGAATCCGCGACCTGCTAACGGATGAAGAATACGTGCAGCAGAGAAAAGAGGTCGAACGGAATCAAATTGGGATTGGCCAGCGACTCAAGAACATCGGAAACGTCGAGCCATGGTTCGAACCCGTGAAGGCAGTTGTATCGTTCAGCAATAATGCGGCTTCCGCGTTCCCACGTGCAGATATTCAAACAAAACGCCTAATTCTTACCACGGTCGGTTCGAACCTGGTGCTCATGGACAAGAAACTCAACATTGACGCGCGTAAACCGTTCAGGCGCTGGCCTCAAACGGCAACATTTTCTGAAATGCGGTCCTTCGTGAGGGGTATTCGAACCTTGTCAGTCCGGCAGGAGCGTGATTTTGTCGAAGTTATTGCAGGCATCCAGCGCGTCTTAGACGCTCGCGCATAAAGAGAGGCACTGGCCCAAAGAAGAACATAGACCAACTTCATTGAGTGGCTCTTCTGTGTACTGCACGCTTCACACCGTTTATTCCGTTTCTGCCTTTTCGCCTGGGTCGCGCAGGATCAGTCTGATTGCTCGCTTCAGCATCTCCTGCTGGTCGGGTTCGGGGACATGCTCCCACTCGACTATTAGCGACTGCGGCGGTTGCACCTTTCGCATGCTCTAAGTCTAGCGCGGAATCACAAGTAACTATAGAAGCCGAGCCGCAGTGTCGTTTCAAGCAGATCGCCCACAGCCCAGTCACTCGTGGAATCATTGACACCGGTCGATGAAGGATTACGATGGAGGCGTAGACTGTTGCCACACAATACGTATGACTACGACACAAACTGTTGCCGATGAAATTGCCGCCGGGTTTGCGGGTGCTCGCTTCTTTCGCGCGGACCTACACATTCATTCATTCGGAGCCTCACACGATGTAACCGATGCCGGCTTCACGCCGCTTGCCATCGTTGAGAAGGCAGCGAGTGAAAATCTTGCCATCATCGCTATTACAGATCATAACGAGGTTCGCAATGTCGCTGCGGCCGTCGAGGCCGGTCAAACAAGAGGGGTCGTCGTCATCCCGGGCGTGGAACTCAGCACAGCCCAGGGACACATCCTTATGTACTTCCAGAGCGTTGAGAGCCTCGAGTCGTTTTATGGGAAGCTGGATTTCGCGGATCGAGGTACGGACAAGTCGCGATGTACGAAAGGAATGCTCGACTGCTTGAACGAGGCTGAGGCACTGCGGGGGTTTGGCATTCTTGCACATATCGATGGCGGCGCCGGACTGGAAACAGTGATCGCTGGATATCCACCGCACAAAGCAGACATAATCTGCCATCCCGCACTGCTGGGAGTGGAGCTAAGAGACGCCCAATCGCAGCTTTCTTTCTCAGCCACCGACCCAGAGCCCCAACGAGTCAGCATGGGGCAACAGCGAATCAACAAGTTGAAGCTGGGACAACGGCAATTTCTTGCGAGGGTTCTCTTTTCCGATTCGCACTCAGTTGCGGCGTTGGGGAAGAACGCCCAGGGCAATCGACGTTTAACGAGGATGAAGATGGATTCGCCGTCGTTTGAGGGAGTGCGCATAGCCCTTCAAGATTCTGATGCGCGAACTCGTCTCGAAGACGAGATTCCAGAATCGGTTCCGTACCTCATGGGGATGAAGATAACTGGCGGGTTCCTCGACGGACAAGTAATTCATTTCAGCCGCAATTTGACCTGCATTATCGGCGGTCGGGGCGCAGGAACGTCAACGGCACTTGAGGCTGCGCGGGTACTGTCGCCGACTCCAAGTTCCAGTCGGCTAATCGATTCGGAGGCGTGGCCTGAAGTCCTATACCTAGTGTGGGCGGACGAAACCGGACGGCAACATACAATTCGCCGGCGCATCGGGGATGAATCAACAAACACTAACGATCCAGTATTGGGAGCTACGCACTTCCCAATGGAATGCTACGGGCAGAACGAGACAGCGCAGACGAGCGACAGAGCCGAGAAAGACCCCTCGGTGCTGCTGAAATACTTAGATCAGTTTACTGGGGTGGCCGATTTGCTCGTTGTCGACGAACAGCTCCGCGATGCACTTCTAGCAAATCAATCTGATATTGAAAAGGCTCAGCAGCAGGTCAACCCTATTCCTGAACACAAGAAGCTCCTGAACAATGCCCAGCAACAACTGAGGACTCTTGAATCGGCGAATGCAAAAGATGTCATTGCGCTGGAACGAAAGATCGCCGAGGAGAAAACCCTGCGGGAATCGATCGAGACATCGATTACGGGTATTAGCGCCGGCGCCAAGTCGAGTACATTGCCCGATTTGATTTCTGGCATATACGCCCTCTCTAAACCAGAGGAACTGAAAATCGGGCCCACCGAGTTCAAGGCGATAGTCGCGGATTTTAAGGCCTTTGAAACGCAGCTGTCCACCGCACGTTTCGCTGTAGCTGCTGGTGCAAAGACGTTGGCAACGAACGTCAAAAAACAGCTCGAAGCGTGGAAGGCACACGAGCAACAGGCTGCGAAACAAATCGAGGACAAAAGGAAGGAATTGCTCGACAAGGGGACGAGGCTTGACAGCCAATATATAAAAAAACTCGCCACCGACGAATCACGATACAAAAAAGAACTCACAACACTGGCGCAGTGGGAAAAGAAGCTGAAGGAATTGATCGCCACACGAATGGAATTGATTCGTCAGCGCTTGCAGAACCGGGCGGCGATCGCCACTCGACGAACCGCCTATGCAGTCAAAGCAAACCGGCAGCTACGTAATGCACTTGCTGACCTATCCGTCGATGTCGCTTTTGTGGAAGGCGCACTATCAGAAGAGGCAGAGAGCATTGTGACTGAAGCTATGGGCTGGCGGACTTCCCAAGTTCCCAAAGCGGCTTTGATCGTGCAACAAATTGGCATTCCCAAACTCCTTGGAGCCCTCCAAAAGAATGATCCCGCCCCAGCAGCGAATGTCGTGGCTCTTGATCGGTCAAAGCCGTTTAGCTCCTCTGATGCCAGGGAGATTATTACTACGCTGGCCCAACCGTCCATTCGTTTCCGTCTCGAACGATGCATTTATGATGATCTTCCGCGCATCACAGTAACGAAGAAGATTATCGAAAGTGGAAAACCGCGTTACGTGTCGAAAGATTTCTCTCGCCTGTCGCTAGGACAGCAGCAATCAGTGCTGCTCGCACTCATGTTATCCTCGGACAGTCGGTATCCACTCATCATCGATCAGCCCGAGGACAATCTGGATAGTGAGTTCATATTTCACTCTCTCGTCCCGGTATTGCGCAGAGCGAAAGAGAGGAGACAGATCATCATCGTTACGCACAATCCCAATATCACCGTGCTGGGAGATGCCGAGAAAATCGTTGCGTTCAAGAGTACCAGTGAGAAGAGCGTCGTAGTTGCCGACGGCTCGATCGACGATCAATCTACTAGAACCTCGGTGTGCCAAATTCTAGAAGGCGCGGAGGAGGCCTTTAGGCGTCGCGCCAAGATGTACGGCATTATGTGATTGCTGTTTTGAGATCCCACTGGGTTATCCCGGCGGCCACAGCATCAGCTTGTTATGGTCGCAATCCCGCCGAGGAAGGTAAGGCAGAAGCTGAATTCGTCCTGGTGAGCAAGCTCTTGCGACCGCCCAGACAAATCAGTACCTCCAGCCAGGCGCAATGACCGCTCTGCTTGCGCACCTGGCTTCACCGGCTAACAACGGAAGCTTTCAGGCTCGGCAGGCAAATTAACCTACCTTTCTTTTTTCCGTCACGGCGCTACGCTGAGAATCGGCTCCGGGGCCGCGCTGCTTCTTGCGAGTCTTACAGCTACCTGTCTTCACCAGGTGCCTCCTTGGCTCATGAGAGCGTGCGATCCCGGGCCGCTCCTCTTCGCGGAGCGTGTCTCTTCCATCATTTATGCGCGGCCCATTCCCCTACATCGGAGGCAAGAATCGCATTGCGACGCAGATCATTGCGCTCTTCCCAGAGCATACGACTTATGTTGAGCCGTTCTGCGGAGGAGCGCAGGTGTTCTTTCACAAGGATCCCTCTCCCGTCGAAGTGCTGAACGATCTCGACAACGAGATCGTGAATTTCTTTCGTGTCTGCCAGCACCACTACGAGGAGCTGGTACGCAATCTGAAATTCTGCCTCGCGAGCCGCACCTGGTTCTCGCTGTTCCGCGCATCCAGCGCTGAGAGCCTGACCGACGTACTGCGCGCCGCTCGGTTCTTCTACCTGCAGAAGAACTCATTTGCAGGCCTGCGGCTCCGGCCCGCATACCACAGAGTGACGACGCAGCCGCCGAGTTTCGATCCCGTGCGACTGCCGGAACTCATCGAGAACGTGCATAAGCGGCTCGCCAAGGTGCAGATCGAGTGCGCGCCCTACGAGGAAGTGATTGCGCGGTTCGACCGGCCGCACACCTTATTCTTCCTCGACCCGCCGTACTGGGACCGCAAGCTCTACCGCTTTAATTTTTCTGAAGCCGATTTCGTGAAGATGGCCGACCTCTTGGGCAGTATCCGCGGACGTTTTGTTCTTTCGTTGAACGATGTGCCCGAAGTGCGCAAGCTCTTCAACAAGTTTCAACTCATTCCCATCGAATTCCACTACACCGCCCAGCGAAAGGCCGGCAAGCGTTACCGGGAGCTGCTGATCACGAACTACCCGGTGAAGCGTCTGCCTGAAGCTCGCGCCGCATAAGCCACTCAGTCGATAACCCTACAGCGCCAATCCTGCCGCTCGCTGTTACCGATCCCGTCATCGAGCCCCGCACAATGAACATGTACGAAGCCTTTGAGAAGTTCATAGCAGGTGTTATGAGCGAACTCTTCGAAAACATAGTCGTTCGTCTGTGGAACCGGCTCGCGAAGCCTCGCCGCCGCCCGCGGGAGCATGGCCTCGATCTCGGTTTCCGAATTGTCGATGGTCAAGTGACCACGCAGCGGGCAACGATCGGTCATGAGAAGCGCGCCGAGCACATCGCGGTTCTGGGAAAGACCGGCACTGGCAAATCGTCGTTCTTGCTGCACCTCTGCGAGCAGGACATTGCCGCTCGCCGCGGGTTCGTCTTCTTCGACCTGCACGGCATCGCCACGGAATCGCTGTTGCGGTTGATCGCGGCGGAGGAACAGCGACTCGGCGGCGACTTGAGCGACAAGCTGGTCCTCGTTGAGCCTGCCGATCCGGAATTCTCCATAGGGCTCAACTTCCTCGAGCAGAACCCGCCGAGCTTTGTCCGAATCGCCGAGTACGAGCAAGTGCTCCGCGAGCGATGGCACCTCGATCATTTTGGCGCCCGCACCTCGGAGTTGCTTCGCAACTCGCTCTACGCACTCGCCGATAACGGCCTCACCGTGGTCGAACTCTCACCGTTCCTCACAAGTCCCGCATTCCGCACGACTTGCCTTCGGAAGGTGGCCAACGCGGAAGTGAAGCTGTATTTCGAGGCCCGCTACGGCCAGGCGAGCGAAGCGATGCAGCGGGTCATGAACGAACCAATCCTTAATAAGGTGTCGGCGTTCACCGCCGATCCTCGATTCCGCCACGTCGTAGGTCAGGCCAATTCCACGTTTTCGATCCTCGATGCCATGGACGAGGGACGCTGGGTGCTCCTGAACCTGAACAAGGGACAGTTGGGCGACCAAGCCATCACATTGGCCAGTCTGCTCTTGACCGCCATCAAGAACGCGCTGTTCTCCCGGAAGACGCGACAGCTCTTCAGCGTGTACGCCGACGAAGTGCAGAACTTGGCGGTGTGGGCCGGTGGCCTCGAAACCATCCTCTCGGAATCGAGAAAGTTCGGCGTCTCCATTGTCTCGGCGAATCAATTTCTCGAGCAGTACTCGGCCGAGATGCGCGCCGCGATCCTGTCGGTCGGCACGCATGTCTTCTTCCAGCTTTCGAGCCCGGACGCGCAGCAGATTGCAACGGCACTCGACGGCGGCCGCGCGCTTGCCGAGCGGCTGAAAAACCTGCCGCGCCGTCGCCTGATTGTGAAAAGCGGCCACGAGCGCTCGCAGGAAGTCCAGGTTCCGATTCTTTCCATGCCAAAGGTCGACGCGACGTGTCTGCGGGAACGGTCGCGCTCCCGCTGGACGCGGCCGCGACTGGCTATCGAGCGCGAGATCACGGCGCGGCTGGAAGGGATTTACCGCAACCCACACGAGGCGATCCATGAGTGGGAATAGGCGACCGGGAATGGCGCTGCAGGCCCGCGACCTGCACCTGCTGCGGGAGATCGCCGAGATGCGATTGATCGACCGCGAGCAGGCCAAAGTCGTTGCAGGCTTTAAATCAACGACGCGGGTCAACAGCCGGCTCTTGGCGCTCACTCGTGCGGGACTCCTCAGGCGTTTCTACCTGAGCACCGGACCGGTTGCACCAAAGGCGCTGTATTCC
>Ga0137359_10002418_pt1 | contig 14996 bp, 10 predicted proteins | sample Mad1_40_16metaG_FD_108281 | JGI IMG/M metagenome (GOLD analysis project Ga0137359, IMG submission 108281) | Vadose zone soil microbial communities from Angelo Coast Range Reserve, California, USA - Mad1_40_16 metaG | ecosystem: Environmental > Terrestrial > Soil > Vadose zone | place: USA... | reverse complement strand
TAGAGTTTCGCGTCCGCGAGGGTCCGTTCCGAAATCAGCTTGATAGTAGTCGGGTCGTCGAGCTTGTGAATCCGAAGGTGGCGAATGCCCCCTGGGCCAGAGGCCTCCTCGGCCATCTCCCAAATTGTCAAGGGCGCACCAGCGTCCTATTCCTCTATAGCTTTGCGACCTTCGCCCTTATTATCGTGTCAATCGCAATAGCGGTGCAGACTGGGCATCATGGAATCGTGGAGAATAGACGGGGGGCACCTAAACCGCGAAATCGCGGCCCGGCGAAGGGATAGTCCAGACCACAAACGCCGAGCGCCGAATGGCGGCGAATGCAGTAGCTGGTAAGAAAATCCGTAGAGCCGAAAGGCCTGTGGGGGTTCAAGTCCCCCCGCCCGCACCAAAGAACCCGGCCGTATGCCGGCCGCTAGAGCGTCAGTCGCCCGATGGGGGAGGGGCTAAGAAATTGATCACTGAGTATTGCACAAGGCTCTTCACCCACGAACTGCACACATTCGTGGACGTGCCCGTATGAGCCAGGTCGTCATCGAGAATCCAATCATCAACTCGCCCTTTGACGAGCCGACGCGCCATTTCCGATTCAGTGACGAGGGCATAACCAATGAGATCATCGAAGGCCGTCGGACCAGTTCATATTTTGTCCCCATTGCGAAGCCGAAGAAGAAGGGTGCCAAGCAACTCCAATTTGACACTGAGTGGACACAAGACCGCATCGAAGAGAACAAGCTCGTCAACGATATACGCCGCCGCATCGCACTGTGGCGCAAGGGCGGCTACGTTGGCGTAACACCGACTACTGCGCGATTAATTGCCTACTGGACCGAACCCACCCGCGAGAGGAGGCTCTTCTTCTGCCAGAACGAATCTCTAGAAACAGCCGTATACATAGCGGAAGTCGCTAAGAAATACGGCGATGCGTGGATCGAGAACGCGATACGCGATGCAAACGACACCTCGAATCCGGGCCTACCGCGCACGGCATTCAAAATGGCCACCGGCTCCGGCAAGACCGTCGTCATGGCCATGCTCATCGCCTGGCACACGCTCAACAAGCGCGCCAACCCGCAGGACGCCCGCTTCTCCGATACCTTCCTGATCATCACGCCCGGCATCACCATCCGCGACCGGCTACGCGTGCTGTTACCGAACGATCCGGAGAACTACTACCGCCAGCGTGACATCGTGCCGGCCCAGCTACAGGACCAGCTCGGGCAGGCCAAAATCATAATTACCAATTACCACGCCTTACAACTGCGAGAGAAACTCGCCGCCGGCAAGATCACTAAGTCGATTCTTGCTGATGGGCAGCCTAGCCCGTTCACCGAAACGCCTGACCAGATGGTGCGCCGTGTCTGTCGTGAGTTGAGCAGCAAGAAGAATATCATCGTCCTCAACGACGAAGCACATCACTGTTACCGCCGCAAACCCGATGGAGAACACGAAACGCTCACCGGCGATGACCGCATCGAAGCCAAGCAACGCGACGAAGAGGCTCGCGTTTGGATTTCTGGGATCGAAGCCGTAAGCGCCAAGATCGGCGTGAGGGCCATCTATGATCTCTCGGCCACACCATTCTTTCTGCGCGGTTCGGGCTATCCCGAAGGCACCCTATTTCCGTGGGTGGTGTCGGATTTCTCGCTGATTGACGCCATTGAGGCTGGTATCGTCAAAGTACCTCGGGTGCCGGTGACGGACGACTCAATGACAGGCGAGCAGCCCACATACCGCGACCTGTGGGTGCGCATCCGCGAGGGCCTGCCAAAAAAAGGGCGTAAGACGGATAAGTTAGTTAACGAACCCAATCTCCCCGTCGAGCTGCAAGGGGCATTGCTCAGTCTCTACGGTAACTACGAGAAGTACTACCGCCTATGGGAGCAAAACGCCGAAGCGCGCGCTCGTGGCATCACGCCGCCTGTATTCATTGTCGTCTGCAATAACACCAATGTCTCAAAATGGGTCCTCGACTTTATCGGCGGATGGGACAAGCAGATCGCCGAACAGACCATCGTCCAGGCCGGACAACTGCCAATCTTCCGCAACGACGATGGCCACGGCGCCTGGCTTCACCGCCCGAATACAATCCTGGTGGACAGTCAGCAGCTCGAGTCCGGTGAATCAATGAGCGACGATTTCAAGAAGATCGCCGCCCATGAAATCGACGAGTTCAAGGCCGAATACCGCGCCCGCTTCCCCGGCCGCGATTCCGAAAGCCTTACCGATGAAGACCTGCTCCGCGAAGTGATGAACACTGTTGGCAAGGCGGGTAAGCTCGGCGAACACGTCAAGTGCGTGGTCAGTGTCTCTATGCTCACCGAGGGCTGGGATGCAAACACGGTCACCCACATCCTTGGTGTGCGCGCCTTCGGCACACAGCTACTCTGCGAGCAGGTCGTCGGCCGCGCCTTGCGCCGCATGAGTTACGCGGCTAACGAAAGCGGCCACTTCAATCCTGAATACGCCGAAGTTTACGGCGTGCCCTTTTCCTTCATTCCATGTAGCGGTGCAACCAAAGACCCCAGGCCCGGTCCGCTGCCCACCCGCGTCCGCGCTCTTGAAAGCCGCATTGCCTGCGAGATTACATTCCCCCGACTACTCGGCTACCGATACGATGTTGCCGCTGAACGGCTCACTGCCCTTTTCACCGACGAATCCAGACTCGCACTTTCCACCGCCGACATTCCCACCAAGACCGAGAACGCACCGATCGTCGGCGAGACCAGCATCCACACCCTCGACGATCTCAAGCGCCGTCGGCCGAACGAAGTGGCCTTCCTGCTGGCCAAGCTCACGCTGGAAAAATACTTCCGCGACAATGACGGCAACGACAAGCCCTGGCTCTTTCCGCAACTGCTCGGCATCGCCAAGCGCTGGCTTGCCGAATGCGTGACGCTGAAAGACAGCACCTTCCCGCAACTACTGCTCCTAATCGAGTTCGCGCACGATGCTGCCGACCGCATCTATAAGGCCATTGTCGCTTCGACTGACGGCACCGCGGCGCTCAAGCCGATCCTGCGCCCTTATGACACTGTCGGCTCCACGCGTTATGTCGATTTCGATACCACCCGGCCCGTCTTTACCACCCGCGAGGACAAATGCCACATCTCCCACGTCGTCGCTGATACCGACTCGTGGGAACAGAAGATGGCCCAAGCTATGGAAGACATGCCCGAGGTCATCCGGTATGTCAAAAATCACAATCTAAGCTTCGCCATCCCCTACACGCTGAACGGCGAAGAAAAGAGCTACATCCCCGACTTTATCACCTGCATCGACGACGGCCGTGGCCCGCACGATCTCCTGAATTTGATCGTCGAAGTCACCGGCGAGAAGAAGAAAGACAAGGCCGCCAAGGTCGCCACGGCGCGCACCCTGTGGGTGCCAGCCATCAATAACCATGGCAGTTTCGGCCGTTGGTCGTACATCGAAGTTGCCGACCCTTGGGAGGCGCAAAATCTTCTTCGGGGCTTTCTTAAGGAGATGCAGACTCTGTCAACAAAGGAAGTCGCTTATGGCTAAGAAAACTGCCGGCGTTAAGAAGATCGAATCGATTCGTCACAAAGACAAGCGCGCTAACATACCCACCGAAGAGTTGCGTGATTTCGTGGCCGATGAAGAATTCGACCCAAAACCGATGATCTACCAGCGTGATCAATCGCTCGACCCGCAATTGGTCTGGAAGGGAAAAGACGAGCAAGACCGAATAGACTTGGCCGTGCCCGTGGTGCCGGTTTACATCCAGGAGAAGATTCATCCGCAGGCGATCATCGACGCGCTACCACGCGCCGCACAAGCCGACGATACACAGGCAAATCTCTTCGCCGATTTCAACGGCGGCCCGCAGGACTTTGCGCAGAAGATAGACTTTTACCACCACGAGCAAAACTGGACTAATCGCTTCATTCTTGGAGATTCTTTGCTCGTAATGACCTCACTATCCGAAAAAGAGGGGCTCAGAGGTAAGGTACAGTGCATCTACTTCGATCCGCCTTACGGCATCGAGTTTGGCTCAAATTGGCAAGTTAGCACTCGCAACAAGACCGTTAAGGATGGCAAGGCTCAAGATGCAACCCGTCAACCAGAACAGGTCCGAGCCTTCCGAGACACATGGAAGCTTGGCATCCACTCATATCTTCCTTACTTACGCGACCGGCTTGTGGCAGCACGTGAACTGCTTACAGAAACCGGCAGCATCTTCGTACAGATAGGCGACGAGAATTTGCATCTTGTTAGGAGTGTTCTCGACGAGGTTTTCGGCAGTGAGAACGCTCAGCCATTGATCGTCTTTAGGAAGAAGATGATGCCGATGATGAAGGAACCGGGCTTTGAGTCGACGTTTGACTACCTCGTCTGGTATCAGAAGGACAAGGAGGCAGGTAAGGCAAAAGTACGCAAACTGTTCGTTAAGAAGACTGTTGAAGGCGACCCCGCTTGGTCGTGGGTAGAACTCCCAAACGGTCAGCGCCGGAAGATGACACCGGGAGAAATTGAATTGCATAAGCTCCTGCCAGCGGGCTCACGAGTCTATCAGCCAATCTCGATGCTTCCCCGTGAGTATCGCGAGAATCAAGACTTCGTATTTGAGTTTGAAGGGGAGAAATACCCTCCCCCAAAGGGGATTTGCTGGTCGACAACACCGAATGGCATGGCACAGCTGGCAGCGGCCAATCGCCTGCAGAAGAGTGGCGACGAAGGCTTGCGATATGTCTATTTCCATGACGACTACCCGGTAGGAAGAATGACTGCGCTTTGGGCGGACACAGCTCCTGCAACAGACATGCGCTACGTTGTTGAGACAAACAAGCGTATCGTTGAGCGTATAATTGTGGCTACAACAGATCCCGGCGACTTGGTGCTAGATCCCACATGTGGCTCTGGCACGACAGCTTTTGTCGCTGAGCAATGGGGTCGTCGCTGGATCACGATTGATACGTCGCGCGTTGCGCTGGCTCTCGCTCGCACGCGGCTGATGAGCGCTCGGTTTCCGTACTACCTGTTGGCTGACTCGCCAGAAGGTATCGCAAAAGAGACGGAGTTAACGGGGCGTACGCCCCCTCGGCATTCAACCGCCAACGATATAAAGCGCGGGTTCATTTACAATCGCGTCGCTCACGTGACCCTTGGCTCCATCGCGAATAATCCAGACATCAAGCAAGGCATAGCGCGGCAACATATTGCAAGCGCAATTCTCCGTCACTCCGACACCGAAATGCTCTACGACGACCCCTACGAGGACAACAAGCGGGTACGCGTGTGCGGACCGTTTTCAGTGGAGAGCCTGTCGCCGCATCGCGTGCTCTCAACCGCCGATGAGAATCAAGGCGGTGCGGTGAGCGAGCAGGAAGCCCGGAAGCAGCAGGACTTCGCGACGATGATCCTGGATAACCTAAAGAAGGCGGGCGTGCAGAACACCCACAAAAGCGAGCGGCTCACCTTCAGTCGGCTTGACGCCTATGCGGGGGCGTGGCTGCACGCGGCCGGCGAATATACCGACGCCGACGGCAAGACCCGGCGTGTGGCGATCTCAATCGGCCCGGAGCATGGCACCGTCGGCCCGCAGCAGGTGAAGGAAGCCGCCAAGGAGGCGATCCAGGGGGTGGGATTCGATATGCTCATCGTTTGCGGCTTCGCCTTCGACCCGCACGTTGCCGAAGAAGCGAAGCGCTATGGCAAGTTGACCGTACTACCAGCGAAGATGAATCCCGACCTGGCGATGGGCGACGAATTGTTGAAAAAGACCGGCGCTGGCAATCTATTTATGGTGTTCGGCGAACCGGACGTAGAGATAACGAAGCAAAAAGATGGACAGATCGCGGCTGAGATCAAGGGCGTTGATGTCTATGATCCAACCACCGGGCAGATCCGCAGCGCATCGACCGACGATATCGCCTGCTGGTTCATTGACACGGACTATAACGGCGAGAGCTTCTTTGTCCGCCATGCCTACTTCACCGGAGCGGAAGAACCTTACGACAAGCTCAAGCGGGCGCTACGGGCGGAGATCGATGAAGCGGCTTGGAGCAGTCTTTACAGCACAGTTAGCCGACCGTTCGATAAACCCCAAACAGGCAAGATCGCCGTGAAAGTTATCAACCACTACGGTGACGAGGTGCTAAAGGTGTTTCAAATATGACGATGCAGGTTGAGGATTATAGACTTGGCAGGCCCGAGAGACAGGAAAGAACGCTGGCTGATAAGTTTCGTGCTGCCAAAAACCACCTTTATGGAATTAAATGCACGGGGCAGAGCCATGCTATTGAGTGCTTCGCCCTTCTCAGAAACCTCAACCCGTATAATGTGGAATGCCATGGGACGATCCTCTCCTCGAACAAACCAGACTATCCGTCCGCCCGCTTCTCCCTCGCAACCACCAGCGGGCAACGACCGTGCAAGCTGCAATGCCTTCGCCGCATTTCAGGTTTCGACGCCGCTAGACTGGGGGCTTGCTCTTCGCAAGCAAACGTTCAGCGGCCTTCGCTAATGCAGGCTCAAGCAACTTCTGTAGCCACGAATTGCCGATAGCGGTTTCTTTAGAGTCCTTGCGTTCAACGGCGGGGTCCAGTTCCGGATTGTACAAAAGCTCTTTAAACGCCGCCGCTGTGATTGCCTCTGCGAAATCGGGAGCTTCGATTTTGAACCCCGGCAGCGATGCTGCTACAGAATACTTGTAGGCATATTCGCCACGGAGACGGAAAAGCGCGGCGTACCACTTCGCGGCAAATGTGATTATGACGAGGGACGGTAGAAGTAGCACCAGTTTCCCAACCAGTGACCCAAACAGGTAAACAATGTTGGGCCAAACGTCGGAGCTAGTAGGCGCATCTAGGTGATGCGGGGAAAGAAACCCTACGCTATTGAGCCAGGGGAAAATATCGAGTGCAATTCCCGCCGAGAGGAACAACAACACTACGCCCGCAAAGAGCAAACGCTGCGACCATTTCAGACGTTCCCCTAGGCTTGTCGCCTCGCTGGCAAATCGGCCTGACAATCCCGCCACGGTCGCCTCGCCCAGCACGTCATGAGACCTCTTAAGTACGCGGTCAAGCTCTTTGGTGCTGGTCGCATTGTTCTCCATCATCTTACCGCCCGACAACCGAGCCGCCGTGGCCCAGCCGTCTACGGCGCAGCGGCTCTCACCTCTTTCAACGTTTCCAAATACTTGTCGCGCCGCTGCACTGGCTTCCACCAGTCGACTTTTTTCAGGTTGTTCGGGTCATCCATACCGAGCTCGTGATAGACGTTCTTGGTCTCCGCATCGAGATAATCGACGAGCTTAGCGTTGGAATAGCCATATCCGGTCACGGAGTGCGCTAGCGCCTGACTTTTTGGTGACGACACCCAATTCAGCCAGGAGTAGACGCACGAGTTTCCCGACGCTCCCTTCACGACAAGCCAGCTGTCGCTCCAACCACCGCGTCCTTCCTTGGGACGAAGATCGACGATCTTCCGGCCGCCTTTGCGCAGCCCGACAAGCGTCGCCTCCCAGGCCATTCCCCCAGCGACCTCCTTCTTGTACATGAGGTCGTCCATTTCGCTTGTAGTGGTCCACCACTTCCGGATGTTGGGCTTCAATTCTATCAGCTTATCTCGGACCGCTTTGAGTTGGTCGTCGGTCAGATCGTAGCTGTCCTTGAAGCCCAGCAGTCGGGCCGCCATGTAGATCGTCTCGATGTCTTCCCACACTGCGATTTTGCCCTTGTATTTCGGGTCCCAGAGCACGGCGAGACTGTCCGGCATCCCACTGAAAGCGTCGCTGTCGAAGATGATGCGGATGATCCCCCATCCGTAGGGCACCCCGTAAAGTTTTCCCTCTTTGGTTAGCCACTGAGGTGCCTGGAACTCCGGGAAGAACTGTTTGAGATTCGGCAGCCTGGCGGTGTCGATCGGCTCGACCATACCGGCGTCGATCAGGCGCATGGTCGTATCATTCGAAGGTGATACGAGATCGACGCTGGCATGTCCGCCGGCCAGTTTGGCTACCATCTCGTCGTTAGAACCAACATACGTCGCGGTGACCTTGCAGCCGCTCTCCTGTTCGTAGGGCTTGACGAAACTTTTGTCGGCATAGCCTTCCCAGGTGAGGAGGTTGAGTGTCCCCGCAGCTTTCGCTGTGGGCAACGCGAGCAGGATTTCCATCGCCGCGAAGGCTGCGACAAATGAGCTTGAGCGGCTCAGTGATTGCATGATTCAACTCCCCAATTGCCGACCGGTCCGCTTGGTGCAGATCTCGATCGCCGCCTCGCCTAATGGGCAAACTAGAGGAGACGATAATCATACCCGAGCCCGCGGCGCTACGGAGGCTAGCCAAAAGGCGTAGATCCACGAAATCACTGTATCGCTTGGCCTGCCCGGCTAACGCGTCGAGTATCTGCTCAAGGGGTGGTCCAGGGCCGGTCTCCTTGAGTAGTCTTGACGCTGGTTATTCGGCGTTCGTCCGATTCTGATGCTGTGGACGGCTCCCCCAGGCGTCGCGCGTTCACTCGACTTGCGAAAATGTGAATGCGTTGTCCCCTTCAAGCCATATGTACTCGTTCTCTTTGGCCAGCGTTCCGCCTGGGTTACGGAAGACGGTTACGCAGCTGGCCACGTAGGCCCCATACTTCAGGCACAACTGTTCGCCTTCGAACTGAGCGATCCCTTCGCCGCTCCACCCCCAGCCCCCCGACGTGCTGATAGCGCCGTCTTTTGTTATGGAAGCCGCACATTCCTGGCCGGATGACCATGCGTGCCCATGGAGCCGGTGACCGACGAAAAGCGTTCGAATCTGATCGGCAGTCAGCCTGTTCTTTTCGGCAAACTCGCGGCCGAACAGAGATGCCGGCACTCCCGCCAAGTCGAGTCCTTTGTTTAGCCGCTCGACATCCCTGTAGTTCCTGAACTCCCCAAGATACATAGTCTGAAGCGCTAGCATCGTTAGCGGGATGTCACCGTGCTCGACTCTGATGGCGTTGTACCGGGCGATGGCCGACTTCGCTTCCTGCTTCCGGCCAAGATACCCATACGTCGCCGCCAGCACCCCGAACGCCCGTTCATCATCCGGATTGAGTTTGCTCGCTGACTCAAGCGACGCGGCTGCTTCTTCGAAATGCTCGAGGCTGAACTGAGCCAGTCCAAGAAAGTAAACAAATTCAGCCGGGTAATGTGGGTCGAGTCGCATTGCTGTCCGAAGATGCGACATCCCTTCCGCCGGTTGGTCGGCAACAATAAGCGCAACGCCCAGGTAGGCGTAGCTCAGCGGGTCACCAGAATCGAGCGCAATTGCTTCCTTGAACTCCGCAATGGCTCGATCCGGCCGATTCTCCATCCACAACAGCATTACTCCGGCGGCCTGGTGCGATAGGGTCGTTGGACGTTTCCTCGCTTCATCTAGGTACTGGATCGCCCTGACACGAGTTTCAATCAACGATGGTCCTGCTTTATCGGCCCACTGGTTTTCATAGGTCCGCAGATAAACCATGGCCACGGCTGCGTACGCTCGCCCATAGCCCGGATCAAGCTTGATTGCTTCCTCGAAATACGGGATGGCCTTGGCGTAGTCGTCCGGTGTCGTGCGCCTGTAATGCACCCAGCCATGCAGAAACGCCTCATAAGCTCCGGGTACAGTTGTTTCCTGTTGAGTCACGGCAGTCTGTTCTGCGTTGGTCAACCTGACCGCCAGAGCATCGGCAATACTGAGCGTGACCTTGTCCTGGAGTGCAAACACATCGGCGATCGAACCGTCGAATTTGTCGGCCCATACATGGCCGCCGCTGAGAGCGTCGATCAGCTGGGCGTTGATCCGCAATCGGTCGCCTGCCCGCTGGACGCTGCCCTCCAGCACATACCGGACCCCGAGTTCCTCGGACACCTGCTTTGGCAGCACCACCTTACCCTTATAGACGAATACTGAGTTGCGCGAGATGACGAAGAGGCCGGAGACCTTCGAGAGTTCCGTGATGAGATCATCGGTCATGCCATCGGCGAAATATTCCTGCTTCGCATCGTCACTCATGTTGGTGAACGGGAGCACTGCAATCGAGGGCTTGTTTGGCAGCGGCAAAGCCATGTTCTCGATCGACGCCGCTTCGATCCTTGGCTGCCACGGCCGTTGCCAGGCGACGGCACTCCCAATAACAACCACAAGCGCCGCGGTGACCGCTGGCCAGCGCCACTTTTGCCAGGATGTCCTGCGGATGCCGACCGTCCGGCCCACGGACTCCGGTTCGGTTATCACGCGGTAGACACGAACCGGCTCGGCGATGTTCTTCACGCGCTGCTCGCCGGAGAACTCGAAGCCGACGGCGATCTTGTGGCCGACGTGATTGACGACCGTCTGCGAAACGCAGATGCCTCCGGGCTCCGCCAGGGCCTGCAACCGGTTCGAGATGATGACGCCTTCGCCGTGCATGTCGACGGCGCCGGCGTCGTCCTTCTCAACGATAACGTCGCCGAGATTGACACCGATGCGGGCAACGATGCGGTGCTCGGCCGGTGCGGCGGCATTACGCTCGGCCATACCCGCCTGCAGGGCGACCGCGCACTCGACGGCGTCGACCACGCTCGCGAATTCGGCCAGCAGGCCATCGCCCATCAGCTTGAAGACGCGGCCGTGGTGAGCTGCAATTTCCGGCTCGAAGAGCTCTTTGCGGTGGGTGCGCAGCCGCGTGAACGTACCGGACTCGTCCTGCTCCATCAGACGGCTGTAGCCGACCACGTCGGCGGCCAGGATGGCGGCGAGACGGCGTTCCATGCCGTTGTCCTCCTCCACGGAGATTAGCGCACCGGCGTTCGCAAATCTATGTGGCGAGGAAACGTCCGGAAATGACCGCTTCTGGCACATCCCGGAAGTCCCGCTTGCCACGATCGACGGCCGCTTACGGGTCCAGAGCAGACATCTGTCGGCGGCGGGCGGCCCCTAGAATCGGCGCGCCGCCTCATTGACCATGTTGCGACCCGTCACTGCCGGCGCCGCGAAAACCGGGGGTCCGCCAACTTCGGGTACGGGCCTGCTGGCGGCTGTGCTGGCGGTATCGGCGTTTCTTTTAATCGAAACGGCCATCCGCAGCGGAATCATCGCCGGCTTGCGACCCTCAGGAAATACACCCGGGCGACTGCCGCCGGAGCCGGCATCGGCCGTTTTGTCGAAAACCAAGAATGATGCGACATTGAGTTGCCGCCCAGTCCGGCCGTCTGAATCGGGTTCGCCTGATTTCCGGTGATGCAGACCGTAGAAATACGGTGACCAGTTGAAGGGGATACCTTCTGAAACCGGCGAGGCCCCCACTGTAACCGGTGAAGGGTCCAGAGACGTCAAGGAGGCCCAGTCTTCGGACAGGGCCTTTTTCATAGCCGCCGAGGGGAATTGGACTGTGGTCCAGCGTTCGCCGGCTTGGGTAGTGTCCTAATTTGAAAGCAACGTGATCGCGCGCCCTTGGCAAAATGCAATGACCGTGGCGTGATCCGCGACGAGATTGCCTTCCTCGTCCCGCACCAGGATGTCGGTAGCTCCTAGTTTCAGACATCCACAAGCATATTCCAACGCCTTCGGAGCGGTGGCGAACATCAAAATATTCGACCTGGGCGAATTGAGATTGTCTTTGGATGTCCATCTAACCGTGTACACCACTGCATTAATCTTTCGGGGCTGCCCGATGCTCCGCTACTATCGCTGCCCGCACCGCATTAGCTGGCGAATCTATCGGCGGAATGTGCAGCACGGCAAAGAACCGGCGCTTGGTGCTCCCCTCGATGGGCGATGACCATCGCGAGAGGAATTGGTGGAGCGAACTTCAAATTAGGACACAACCCGGGGTGGCGCGCTTTAAAAACCTCAAAGAATTGGCATATCATTAACTGCCGCGACCGGGCGCCCATCTTCGGGCTGGCATTGGAGGGCGACCGAAGGGTTGTCCTGGTGATTCCGCAGAGCCCTAACGCCGAGGAGATCCGGGTGAACACCCCCGGCACCGAAAGGTGCCGGGGTAGCTGCCGGGAAGTTCTGCGGACGTTGTATCCGCCTTTCGTCGAGGGCAAAGCAGCCATTGGCGCCAGAGATTCGACCGGCCGAAAAACCGCCGATACCGCCGGCGATACCGCCAGCTACAAGCCGTGTGCTGTGGCAGACACCGCGGATTCCGGGGCGCCAACGGCCAAGGGTGGCCTCATGGGCATTGAGGCGACGCGATTCCCAATGTCCTCCACGAGACGAAGGGGCGTGGGGTGCGGTGCTAAATAGGTCCGGGTGTTAGGACACCCAGTTTCAAATCGGGACAATTTTCGAAGAGAAGACGAGGCGCAAAGCCACAGCATCCTGAGCTTTTTCGCACTCCACGACGCCATATTGCCCTACCGTGATATGACCAGAGTGAGGCCCGGTGAGGTTGTCGTTCATCCATTGCCGAATTTTCCAAAACATCTCTACGTCTACCCTAAATCGGTGGGTCATTGTTTTTCCCGTCTACCACCAATAGCCGTCCCACGGGACGCCCGTAGGCTGCGGGAGGATACCAAAGACGGCGGCGGCGACCAGTTCCCAATTGACCAGACATGATCCACCACGCCCAGGTGCATCGCCGGCATGACGCGTGCGGTCGCGGGAGCACCTCGGGCCGCAGGAAAGTTCGGCGGACCACAGTATTCGCCTCTTGTCGAGAAAACTGCCGCATGCGGCGCGCAAATCCATGCGTGGGGCAATTCCAGCCCCCGCTTGTACCCCCGCCGCCCGGGAAAATTACTGCCAGGAGCGAAGTTCGACCGGCGCACCGCCGGCGCGAGACGACGCCACAGGCTGGCTAGTGCCCCCGGCCATCGGCGAGAGGGCGGAGGTGTCAGGGCGGCCGCCCGCGGCCTCCCAAATATCACTCTCCATGCAAGGTCATGATGGTTGAGCAGGCCATATCGGCGTCCGGTGTATCTGGTGGGTTCGGTGTATCTGTTTCCAGCTCCTCTAGGTTTTTACCCCACTCTCTATTCATAGTTATAGAAATGACATCTTTCCTGCGTTGAGCAAAAGAGGTCCACCAAACCCACCAGATACACCTGATTAGTCTTGGGGAGGGAGGCGAACGAGTTTCCACTGCCCGATCCCCTGCAGAACGCCGTCGTCAACGATCTTCATGTTGCCGACTATGCGGCCCTTGTTCTTCGCCAACCAATTTCCGAGGCGACGGCTATTGACCGAGCCGCCATCGCCAGCGACCACGAGCAGCGCCTCGCGAAACGCAGGATTCTGAAAGATTACCCGCCCGAAAGTCTCGACAGTGCTTGATGTCGCCACGTCGATGACATTCTTGACCGAAGTCCTCACCTCACCAATCAAGGACGCCCAAATCTGAGTGACCACCGCCAGCGCTTCGAGTTTGGGATCTGTCGCGCGGACCTTTTCCATGGTGGCGCAAGGGTCCTTCTCACCTGCCCAGATAAGCGCGCTGCGGACCCAGTTAGACCAGCTCTCGAAGGACCCCAGGGGGGCGACTAGTTTCGGCCGGCCGGCGACGTGATAGGCGCGAAGTACGACGAGTGCCGCCGTCACGTACCTGGATCTGTCACCCCGAATCGTATCCAAGGGCGCGACCGTAAACTTGCGCAACTCGGGACGCTCGCAGTTCGGGTCCAGTGAGCACATGAGAGTCCTTCGGGTCATATCGCCGATCACAGTCAAGTTATTGCCGGTCGCGAACAGCGCGGCATTGCTCGGCACCTCCACGTTCACTGACTTGCCGAGGATGCGGATTTTCAAAACCGGCTGGGTAATTGCCTGACATAGCAGCTCGCCGCCGAGGGGCGCCTCACAGTTGTCGATGCTCAGCATGACGTCGCCCGCGATCAAGGCAGCGCCGATTCGCTTCTCCAATTCCTCCTCAGTTTTGCCCTGGGATATGACCGCCGCCTGGCGGCCCGACGATATCATCGACGCAATGTCGACCAGCATTGACTTGCCGGAGCCCGCAACAGGCGCCGTAAAGGCGTGCAGCGGCGCCGTCTCGATTGACCGGCGAATCGCTGTGGTAAGAATACCGGACAGCGCCACGGACCTATCCGCGGATGATTCCGAGCTGAACCGAAACGTCGAGATCAGGTCTTTGAGCAACCCCAATGCCGCGACGGCGTCTTCCTTCGACGGGTTCTGCGGGATGGGATCGAAGGTTTCGCCAGCGGGATCGAAAAGAAGGCCGGTCTGGGCGTCATAGCCCTGGGTCTCGAGGATCGACCCATCGCGCCGCAACGTCGGCGCATTTATGACGCCTGCGAGCGTCGGCAGCTTCCACAACCCGTCGCGCTCAAGATAAGTCTCGGCAATTTTCGGCGGACAATCGGTCGGAACCCAATCTTCGCACCTGCCGTCATACTTTTGCCATTTGGCCGCCGCGGTCATTCGTTCGGCCATATGATGACGCTTCACCTGGATGAGCCGCGTGCCCTCTATCTCCTTCCCGTCGGCAACCGTGATCTTAGTCACGGCCGGCCGGACAATCATCGATCCACGCTGATACAGGTCCGGGCAGTTGGCGACGAGCGCTGCCTCCGCCTCGTCGACGGTTGTCGGCAACTCGCCTGGCATGATCTGGATTTTGGGTCGGCACCGCGTGGCACCCGTTTCGGCAATCGGCGCCGTTGGTCTGGCCAAGTTAGCTAGGCCATCGGAAATCGAGGCTGCCGTGGCCGCCTTGGCCGCCCGTCTGTCGATCTCGCCGTCGATGGCCGCAAGGATTTGGGCCTTGACCTCGTCCAGCCCCTCGCGCGTCGCCAAGTCGTTGAAGTCCGTTGGCTTTTTGTCCAGGTTCTTGAAGCTCGGCGCGACCACGCACGCCGGGTCGCCAATCGCCGAAGCCGCCTCTACCGCCCGGGTGAGGCCGGGGTTATCAATCGGCGTCTTGGTCCATTGGTCGTTGTCGGCGCAGAACACGAACATCGTTTTGGACATTCGGGCGCGTAAACCCCTGGCCACAGCGAGAAGGTTCCCGGCGTCGAATGCAACTATCACGCCGAGGCCGGTCGCCTCGTGGATCGAT
>Ga0137359_10002417_pt1 | contig 14999 bp, 14 predicted proteins | sample Mad1_40_16metaG_FD_108281 | JGI IMG/M metagenome (GOLD analysis project Ga0137359, IMG submission 108281) | Vadose zone soil microbial communities from Angelo Coast Range Reserve, California, USA - Mad1_40_16 metaG | ecosystem: Environmental > Terrestrial > Soil > Vadose zone | place: USA... | reverse complement strand
CGCGGCACCTGATACGGGCAAGATACCGGTGGTAACCCTCACGAATGGCGAAAAAGACGTACTGCGTCTGAGGCTAGTAGTGACTGTCAATCCGACAGTTCCTTACCGGGCTGAAGTCCTGACCATCGGCGGGCAGTCCGTGCTTCTTGTTGATCGGCTCCAGGGCCCGCAATTCGATGTCGACGTTCCCATGCGCTCGTTGAAGGGTGGGAAATTTCAGGTGCGGTTGAGCGATGCCAGGGATGTATCAAAGAAAGAGGTCGCGAGGTATTACTTTCTGGTGCAATAGCTATTTGACGCGACTCTTTCGTCTACGCAGAAAGTCTATCAATACGAATTGGGAGAGGTTAGCCGGATTGGCAAAGTAAGCCTTGCCATTAGTCATCGCCGTCATTTCCTTAACGAATTCAACCAGATAGTAATCACTGGCCAGCATGAAGGTATTGATCATGATGCCGGCTTTCCGACACGCCTGAACCTCGCGAAAGGTCGCATCCATCACCCACGGATCGCCGCCCATTGAATTCTTGTAGAGCCGCCGTGATGCTGGAAGCGCGGATGTCCCGTCCGCATTTCGTCGCATTCGGCCCGCGCCTGCAAACGCTGATGCTTGCGCTCCTTCAACAAAACAAGCCGTCGGTTTTCCATCTGTGACCATCACGATTTGTTTCATGTCCTTACGTTGCGCTTGCAACAGGCGTCGCGCCAGACGCAAACCTTCGGCGGTATTCGTGTGATAAGGACCAACCTGTGTGGTCGCAAGCTTAGCCAGCGGGAGTTCTTCAGCCGAGTCATGAAACAACACGATCTTCAAAGAGTCGCCCGGATACTGCGTGCGAATGAGATGGCCGAGCGCCAGAGCGACTTTCTTTGCCGGAGTGAAGCGATCTTCACCATAGAGAATCATCGAGTGCGAACAGTCCAGCATCACCACCGTCGCGCATGATGATTGATAGTCGCACTGATGCACGTGCAGGTCTTTGTATTCAAGGTTGAGCGGAACCGACAGGCCTTCACGCTCAATTGTCGCTAGCAGCGTCGTGTTTACCTCAAGATTACTCGTGTCGCCAAACTCGTAGGGTTTGCTGGCAGCTTCCGCTTCAACTCCGGTGGCCAGATGCGGCGTATCGTGCCGGCCAACCGAACTCTTGCCTAGGCTTCCCAGCAGATTGCGCAGCGTCTTATAACCAAGAAAATCCAAACCCTTCTCGGTAACTTCAAATTTGATGTTGCGTGGCAGAGGATCTTCGATTTGCCCTTCGCCCTGACCGCGCATCATTTCGCGCCGCTGTTCAGAGTTCAGCGGCTCTTCACGCAGCGTCAGGTAACCTTCTTCGACCAGACGTTCAATCAGTTGATTCAGCATCTCCTGAAGCTGAGAACCTTCATACTTGCCTTCATTCTCGTCCAGCATTTGTTGAATCTGACGCTGCGAAAGCAGGTCCTGATCCATCAGCGCCTGCAACAACGCCCGGCGCAGCGCATCAAGCGAAGTGTCCTGCGGCATGCGTTGGCGCGTCCAGTAATAATCGTCGTCGTAGCCGGAAGAGAGCAGGGAATCAGACAGACTCTCCATCAGGTCGCCGAGATTGATCCCGAAGACATCGAGGCCATTGAATTTTCCGTAGCGCGTGAATTTCATTTAGATCAGCCACAGATGAACACGGATAGTCACAGATAAGCAAAAAGCAAAACATCAAGACGGTTTTATTAAGTCATCGTTCTCACGGTCGGCAACTAAAAGGTCATCAACCGAAATGGGCGGATTTCCACGGATTGCTTTAAGTTCCAACAGCACGCAATCCGCCACCAGCATATCCGCCGTGAAGTCGCCAACAGGTTGCCTACGAAACCACACCGGAATCTGAATCTGTCTGCACACTTTCAGACCTAACGAATTTAGCGCGATTTCCAGGGACCTCTCGTACACGGATTCCAGGAACCCATGGCCGAGCTCGTTGTATACCTCAAAGAAGACCCTGATGACCTTGTCAGTTATCTCTGAGTGTTTGAATCCGTGTTTATCCGTGTCCATCTGTGGCCTAACTATACTTTCCCGTTTCCGTCAAATCATCATAGATCATCCCGCGCCGGTCCTTCTTCGCTTTAGTGACCGCCGTATAGCCGCCTTCTTCATTACGGCTGATCTTGTTTTCGGCGTAGAGACCTTCGAGCGCGAATTCGCAGGCGGCCACTGTCTGCGCTTTGTCCTGACGTTTGAAATCAAAGGGAATCAAAGCCGTGTCGATCAGGTCGGGCGCGGATTCCAGCAGCAGCATGCACTCTTCGGCCGAAGCAGAATCCGCCAGTCTTAGATTGTTTCCTTCATCAAACCACGCGACGGTGCGGGCAAAGTCGATGCCCACAAAATAGCCTTCGAAAATCTCGCCGGCGGCGCGCTTGATCAAGTCCTTCGCGATTCGATGGGCGCCAATTTGTTCCCCTTCGTATTCCAATTCAATTTTCCCGGTCATCGACGGGATGGCTGCATAGATATCCGCAATGCGTGGGACGATCTGTTCTTCTTCAGTCGTGAAAGCGCGGCGCTCAGCGTTGGAAACCGCCGACTCCATCACCGTGATCGGCAGACGCTGCGAGACTCCCGAATGTTTGTCGATGCGCTGATCATCGCGAGCTTCAAAAGCAATCTGCTCGATCGTCTCACGAATGAAATCCGTAATCAGCAAGCGATCTTTGGAGCCGTCGCGCGCGGTCCAGGCTTCCTGCCGAGTGATCTCCACGCCCAGCTCGATCTCTTTAGGATAGTGCGTCATGATTTCCGCGCCGATACGATCCTTTAAGGGCGAAATAATCTTGCCGCGCGCGGTATAGTCTTCCGGGTTCGCTGAGAACACCAGCATCACATCGAGCGGCAGCCGCACGGGATAGCCCTTAATCTGCACGTCGCCTTCCTGCATGATGTTAAAGAGGCCGACCTGGATCTTGCCGGCGAGATCGGGCAACTCATTAATCGCAAAGATCCCGCGATTAGCTCGCGGCAGCAGGCCGTAGTGAATCGTCAGCTCGTCGCTCAACAGATGTCCGCCCTTCGCGGCTTTGATCGGATCGACGTCGCCGATTATGTCCGCAATAGTCACGTCGGGAGTGGCCAGTTTCTCAACAAAGCGCGCATCGCGTGCGACCCAATCAAGCTGAGCAGAGTCGCCATGCAACTCAACCATCTGTCGCCCGTAAGCGCTAATCGGATAAAGGGGATCGTCGTTGACTTCCGAGCCTTTAAGGATCGGAATCGCTTCGTCGAGCAGTCTTGTTAGTTGGCGAATGATGCGGCTCTTGGCCTGGCCGCGCAGGCCGAGGAGGATCAGGTTATGACGCGACAGAATCGCGTTCACTAGTTGCGGAATGACCGATTCATCATAGCCGACGATGCCCGGAAAAAGTTTCTCGCCTTGACGCAGTTTGCGAACAAGATTTGCGCGCAGCTCGTCTTTTACTGAGACGCGCCTGTAACCACTCTCTTTTAGTTCGCCTAAGGTCCTTGCTCGTTCCATGGACAAGATTCTAACTGCAACGGAGCACAAGTGCGAACGTGGAGTTTAGCGGCGGGCTACTGCCCGCCTTGATGCCTCGAAAGAAGTTGGCGGGCAGTAGCCCGCCGCTAAACGAGACTTATGTGCCGGCTATTTGTTTGATGAGGTTGCCAAATAGGCGCTGTCAGAGTTCTGGGTTACTAATCCGTCGGTAATTAGCTTTTCGAGATGCGCCAGCACGGCCCTTTCAGCCATCGCATGAGCTTTGGGCGCAACGTCGACGTAGACGCGCGCGACGATCTCTTTCGGACTCGAAGCGCCGTCGCGGACGGCCGCAAGGATCAATTCTTCGCGTTGCCGGCGATGGGAGATGTACTCGTCGATCTTCTCGTAAGGATTAGCGACCGCCGGACCATGTCCGCCGAACAGGACAGAGAGATTCGGCAGCGCTCGCATTCTCTCGAGCGAATCCAGATAGTCGCGCATGTTTCCGTCCGCCGGGTCGATCAGGACCGAGCCGAAGCCGACAATGTTGTCACCGGAAATCAGCGCGCCGGTTCGTTCATCGTAAAAGCAGAGATGTCCGCGAGCATGTCCGGGCGTGAACATCGCGCGCAGTTTGATCTCAGGCTCGTCCTTCAGTTCCAGTACCTCACCATCTTCTATGCATCGATCGACGCTGAGCTGATTTCCCAGAGAGTCCGCAGTCAAACGATGCGCTGCGACGGGAACGCGGGCTCCCTTCGCCGTCGCCAGGTGATCGTTGAGAGCATCAACGCCGGCGACGTGGTCCGGATGAGCGTGCGTCAGAATGATTTCCCGTACTATTCGTCCTTCGGCGATTAGGTCGTCAGCGCATTCGGCCAGGGCCTGCTGTTCGTCTTCGTAGGGAGATCCTGGATCAATCACCAGGATTTCGCTGGAACTGAAAATCAGATAACAGTTCGTATGTGTTGCCGGCGGTTTGGTCGGCGTGCGTACCGGAAAGCAAAGGTAGTTCGGAAGAAATTCGATCCGCCGCGTTGGTTCGCGGTGTGCTTGCGGGATATCAAGAAAGCGTTCTACCAGATCGTTCGTCAGGCCGCCGGCTAACGTCTTCAGCGCGTGCAGCACAGGCGGTACGGCGATCACTTCACTTCGTTCCCACTTCGCACGGGCTTCGCCGGCGGCGATCCATTCGCCGCTTTCCAATTCCGAATCTTCAGTGACGCGAGGTTCCTGCTTTGGCGGGCAGTTGACCAGAAAAAACCAGGTATCAAATCGTCTCGGTGCAAAGGGTGGAGTCACCCAACGACCGACAAAGGTGAAATCAGACGCGTCAAGCCGCAAGCCGTAATGCTGAAGCAGTTCGGGCCAGGACATTCGCTTTGATTCCAGATCGTCGAGCAGGGAAGCACGTTGGCCGACCGTCAGCGTTTCCGCACCGCGTGCCAGCAGCACGCCGACTTCTTCAAATATCTCTCGCGCGGCGCAACTGATCATCGCGGCTCGCTCTGGATCGGCGCAGTTGTTGACGGCTACGTCAGTGTCGTTAGCTTCTCGCTGACCTCCCGGAAACGCTTGAAAGCCGCCCAGAAAAGCGAGCTTCGTGCTGCGCTTCACCCAGAAGACTTCAGGATTGTTTGGATCGGCGTTGGGACGAAGCAGAATAACGGCGGCGGCATCTTTGGGTGTTGGAGATTCAGCCACGATTTCACATCCGCAGATTACGCAGATTTCACAGATTCAAAAAAAACAATCAGCCACGAAAAGGCGCAAAAGGCTCAAACAGAATGCGCGGTTTAGTTCAACTGATTCTTTCGCCTTTGATTGTCATTGTGCATTTTATGCCTTTTGTGGCTGACTCTTCGTTCTGTGGAATCTGCGTAATCTGCGGACTATCAGGACCACCTGAATCGTTCACCATCATCGCTGGTCCACGGATTGCCGCGCATGTGATAGCCGCCTTCTTCCCAGAAGCCTGCCTGGTCTTCGGCCAGAAAGCGCACGCCCTTTACCCACTTCGCGGATTTCCACGCGTAAAGCTGCGGAATGATCAGACGCACTGGCCCACCGTGTTCGGTCGGAATTGGACCGCCATCATGCGCATAAGCAAACAGGGAATCCTCTTTGAGAAAGTATTCGATGGGAACATTCGTGGTCCAACCATAGTCATAAGCGAGAGCCAGCACGAACTTCGCCTCCGGCTTGACACCGGCGAGTCTGGCAATTTCGCGCGTCGATACGCCGGTCCAGACATTGTCCAGCCGCGACCAGCGCGTGACGCAATGAAAGTCGGCATAGACCTTCACCGCGGGAAGCTGCATGAACTCGTCCAACGAGAAGCTTGGATTCCGCTCGACCAGACCATCGACTTCGAACCTCCAGGTGGCGAGATCGATTTCCGGCGCGCCATGCGCATCCAGCACCGGCCACTTTTTTGTACGCGACTGCCCCGGCGGGATTCGCTGTTCGCGCCGCGTGTCGGGACTGATGATGATTTCAGGATCGCTGATCTCTTCCGGCTGGCGCGGATCGTTGGTTTGATATTTCGGATCTTTGATTAGGCTGTTAAGAAAACTCATTTTCTAAGTCTAACGGAGGTTCGTTCGGTTCATCTTCACTCTCGTCTTCAACCAGAGCGAGCTTGATTTCAGTCTTCGCTCCAAGCCGTCTTCGCTTCTTTGCTGCTCGCTAATCTCTTCCGTGAACTCCCAGTGATCCATGTTTGAATGGCCACGCTTTCCGCCCTGTCCACCTTCGGCCTTTCCTTTCGAAATCGCCATCATCCCATCTCCGCAAACGTCGGGTCTAATCAGGTGTCAGCTGAATACGACTTGTCGGCTTCTTCCTGGGCGTCGATGAACGAATCGATCAGCGACCGTTCTTTTTCGACCAACGTGCGCAGGGCTTCGCGAAAGATTCTTTGCGACAGCGAAGGGTCCCGAAGCAGCAGTCGGCGAAACGCGTCATCACTCCACTGCAAGACGGCCGAGCTTTCTTTGGCCCGCACCGAAGCCGATCGGGGAATGCCGCACAGCACTGCCAACTCACCCAGAATGCTTCCTGGTTTCGTTTGGGTGAGGACCAAATCCTTTTCAATCCCGCTCGACAAAAACCTCGAGTTTGCCGGTCAACACGAGCAGGACAAAAGTCGCGTGGTCGCCTTCTTTCAGCAGAATGCTACCCGCCGCGTGCTCTTTGATTTCACCGGCGTCGAGCAGACGCTTGGTTCCGTGGACCGTAAATCCCTGAAACAAAGGAAAGCCGGTAATCAGTTCAGCATATTGTTCGCTCATGGTTTTTTTGGAGTGCGGCGACTAGTCGTCGCTTTGAAAAGCGCTGACAAGTCAGCGCACTCCCAAATCAGCAGTTCACTAATTATTGTCGCTTAGGCGATTTCCGCTCCGCCATTTTCATCAGCTCTTCCGGCATCCATTTGCTGATGCCTTTGGCAGTAGCTTCCTCGACACCTTTCGAACGATCGTGCCATTTGTCGCGGGTGCCTTCGGGTCCGCGCTGCCGTTCATAATTCTCAGTTTGCTCCAACGACAGTACGATCCCCTGTGCTACGTCGTTCCAATCCTTTTGCTGAATGCCACGCAAAACCAGGGGCAGTCCGGCTGTCCAGTCTTCCTCAGGCGCGCACGCATCCTGTTCCGGAATCGTCAGATTATAAGTCGGCGGGAACGCAGTGCCTGAGTATTCACGCACCAACTGCTTAGCCACATCTTTGTAAGCTGTTTGGGGACTGTCGCGCCGAATCGCCTGGGCGCGGCGAAAAATATCGGCAACTGTCGGTTCGTTAGCCATTTGTCGGCGCTCCTACATTTGCTGGAGATTCTTTCTGGTAAATTCATTTTCGACGTTACCGGTGTTCAATGTCGAGGCGGGTTCGAACAAAAGAACTTCTGCCTCTTCCTCAGCAAAGGGCCGGTGTTCGACGCCGCGCGGCACGACGATAAACTCGCCGGCCTCAACCCACTCTTCGTGAGCACCGCCGTCTGCGCGATAGTCCATCCGAAATCTTCCTTTCACCACGAAAAACATTTCGTCTTCGTTCTCATGGTGATGCCAGGTAAACGGTCCCTGAAACTTTACCAGTTTGAGGTGCTGCCCGTTGAGCTCACCGATGATCCTCGGATTCCAGTGATCCTTGATCAGGGAAAGCTTCTCAGCGAGATTGATCTTGTGCATCGCGTCCTACTTGAGACATTTGACAGGATTCACAAGATTTACAGGATTAATGAAGCAGTTAACTTCCTAATGCCTATCTTGTAAATCCTGTTAATCCTGTCCAAGCTATCTAATTCGTCTTTCCCATCTGCCAGAGCATGAACGCGTAATCGAACGCGGTTTCATGAATCGCGTCATAGCGCCCTGACGCTCCGCCGTGGCCCGCGCCCATATTCGCTTTCAGCAGCAGCGGATTGTGATCAGTCTTCAGCTCGCGTAGTTTTGCCACCAGCTTGGTTCCTTCCCAGTAGGGTACCTGGCTGTCGTTCAGCGAAACCTTGATAAGCATCGCCGGATAATTCTTCTTCGCGATGTTGTCGTAGGGTGAATACTGCTTCATATAATCGTAGGCAGCTTTTTCGTTCGGATTGCCCCATTCGATGTATTCACTGGTCGTCAAAGGCAGCGACGCATCCAGCATCGTGTTGAGCACATCAACGAACGGCACCTGCGCCACGACGGCCTTGAAAAGATCGGGCCGCATGTTGATAACCGCGCCCATCAACAAACCGCCGGCGCTGCCACCCTGAATCACCAAACGATCGCTGGAGGTGTATTTTTGCTTAACCAGATGCTCGGCGCAGGCGATGAAATCCGTAAAAGTATTCATCTTTTTCATCATGCGCCCGGCGTCGCGCCAGGGTTCGCCCAACTCTCCACCGCCACGAATGTGTGCAATGACATAGATCACACCACGATCGAGCAGCGCCAGGCGGCCGGCCGAAAAGCCAGGCGGTATGGGAATGCCATACGAGCCATATGCGTAAAGCAGTATCGGCGCCGAACCGTCCAGCTTTGTACCCTGTCGATAAACCACAGACATCGGGATCTTCGTTCCGTCTGCGGCGGTGGCAAACAGGCGCTCAGATTTGTAGTTCGCTTTATCAAATCCACCAGGCACTTCGGTCTGCTTCATTAGAGTGCCTTTGCGCGTGTTCAGGTCGTAATCAAAGACCGAACTCGGCGTGACCAGCGACTGATAGTTGTAGCGCAGCACGGTGGTGTTGAATTCACGATTCGCGCCCAGCCCGGCGGCGTACACCGGCTCCGGAAAGACGATCCGATGACGCTGGTTGTTTTTGAAGTTTACAATCTCGATTTGTTCCAGACCGTTTTCCCATTCAGACAGGACTGCATGATCGACGAATAGATCAACGCCGTCGATCTTCACGGCGGGCCGGTGAGCTACAAACTCTTTCCAGTTCTTTTCCGCAGGATCGGAAACAGGCGCGGTGACTACGCGAAAGTTTTTCGCACCCTTGTTCGTGCGAATGTAGAAGAGGTCACCGCGATGATCGATATCGTACTCATGATCGGCCTGGCGCGGCAAAACGATCTTCCATTCGGCATTTGGATTATCAGCCGGGATGTAACGGAACTCGTTTGAGGTCTTGCTGAACGCGCCCAGCATGATCAGGGCCTTATCTCTGGATCGGGTGGCGCCGATGTCGAACAGCTCGTCTTTCTCTTCGTAAACCAGGTCGTACTTCTCACTTCCCAGGACGTGCCGGAAGAATTTGTCGTTGCGCTTGGTCACTGCGTCTTCCGTCACATAAAAGATTGTCTTGTTGTCGGTGGCCCAGGCCACGTTGTCGACCCGCTCGATACGCTCGGGCAAAAGTTCGCCGGTACTCAGGTTCTTAATGTGCAGTGTGTATTGCCGGTAGCCGGTGTTGTCGGTTGAATACGCCAGCAGGTGGCCGTCGTCGCTGGGCACAAACGATCCGACTGACATGAACTTTTGACCTTTCGCCAGTTCATTGAGGTCGAGCAGAATCTGCTCAGGCGCATTCAGGTTTCCGTGCTTGCGACAGAAGATCGGATACTGCTGGCCTTCGACCGTACGCGAATAGTAGAAGTAATCGCCCCAACGATACGGCACATTGGTGTCGGTCTGTTTGATGTGACTGAGAATTTCCTTGTAGAGCCGGTCCTGCAAGCCCTCGGTCGGTTTCATCACGGCGGCGGTGTAAGCGTTCTCGGCTTCGAGGTGCGCGATCACCGCCGGATTGGACTTCTCGCGCAGCCAGAAATAATTGTCAACCAGCCGGTCGCCGTTGATCTCAGTAGTCTTTGGTTTCTTTTCCGTTACCGGGGGTTGGAGCATAGACGATTTATTTCCATCCTGGGCCATGACGTTAACAAAGGCAATCATTGAAATTGAGAAAAGCGAAGCGAGCAGTAATCTGTGCAGTTTCATGCGAATCTCCTGGCAAGCCTCAAACGAGGTCCGACAAACTTCAGTTTGTCGTTTCGGACCAAAGAGTTAAAGCATTCGGTGGCGACAAAATGAAGTTTGGCGGACTTATTTCGACGAAGCGCACGGCCCGTCAGTCATGCACCGTTCAACCACGAAGCGGATCGCCCCAGCCCGATTGGACGAGCTTTCCGTTTTCGACAATGCAGGGAACGGTCGGATCGTCACCCGAAAACTTGAACATCTCGGCGCGCCGTGCGCGGTCGTTCTGCGCGTCGTAATCGGTGTACGCGATGCCTTTTGAATCGTAGTAATCGCGCGCCTGTTGGCAATAGGGACAACCAGGCTTGGTGTAGATAACCAGTGCCACTTTCTCGATCACCTCCGTCGGTGAAATTAGTTTAGCAGTTAGGTGAGTGAGATGAGAAACGCCGATTTGGAGTGCGCCGGCAGAAAAGCCTAACTGTAGTTTCTCCCTCTCCCTCTGGGAGAGGGTCGGGGTGAGGGCGTAGTAGAAGCCGTTAAGGTCGGATCGGAAGATTGTGCACCGCTTAATGCAATGAATCTCTGATGTCACACTGGAAAAGGATATAAGTCGCGACTTCGCTCAGACCCTCTCCCAACCCTCTCCCAGAGGGAGAGGGCCCAAACAAAAATGGGGACGAGCGTGCCTCATCGCTCGTCCCCGCAGCGTGACCAAGTAGATATACGATTTCAGCCCCTCCGGGTTGAAAGTTCAGTCACGCTGATTTTTTGGCCCCGTAACAAAGCGAGCCGATAGTCTGCGATTACTCAGGAGGCTCGCGTTTGTCTTCGCGAGAGTCGCGAACATCCGCCCTGCGATCGCGACGGTCTTTGCGCAGGTCACGCCGGTCGGCCCGAACGTCGCGCGTGTCGCTGGCTATCTCTCTGCGGTCCTGGCGCAACTCCTGCTTGGACGCGCCTTCTTTCCGGTCGTCGCGCAGGTCACGAACATCAGCCCGGCGTTCCTGTCGGTCCTTGCGAATGTCCCGGCGGTCGCGGTGAATATCGCGCGTATCGGTCCTGATGTCTCGCCGGTCGCGACGCGGGTCTTTGCCCTTCGGCCCGGCCGCTCCCGCAACTCCACCTAACGTCGCGATCGCAATCGACAACAACAAACCACGAAAAATTAACGTTTTCATCTTTCGATTCCTCCTGAAGTTTATTCGGTCCAACTTGCCGAAGTCAGCAAGTCTCGGATCCGCCTCACGAAGAGGCAGGAGGAGAGAAAGCGCCAATTCGGTAGTAACTCAATCAGCGTTCTCTTTCGTGGCGAAACCCTTACCCAATTCGTTTAGACGCCAGGGCAGCCTCAGTGGACGAAGTTTTTACCGCCGCCAGGTCTTTGGCGTCACTTTCACAAGTCAGATAGAATGCGCGCCGGAAGGCTAGGAGGCAGTTAGAAAGCACCAGGCAGCAATAACCTTTGAGTCCTAATGAAACGAACTATGCCGCCGAGCGTCAGCAGCGACGTTGAATCCATCGACTCCCCCGGTGAAAATTCGAGCGGCGCGTCGAACAGAGACTCGTCGGCGGCCGCGACCAGCCTTGCTGATCCGCGCGCTACGTCAAGCAATGCTCCCGCTGGCGAAGGATCGATACGTTATCGCATAGCGGCGCTGATCGCGATGCTTTTTCTTGCTCTCGCAGGCCTGGTAATCTGGTTTTATCTTCGCGCTAACTAAGCGTTCTGCTTGAAAATCACGCCAACGAACTGATAAATGAGATTCTTGCACCGCCGATGTTGCACCGGGGAAAATGCCGCACCTGAGAATTAAAGATCAGCAACTTGAATATGAATGGCACGGGCCGCGTCCGGATGGAGCGCCGACGCTCGTCTTTCTTCACGAAGGCCTCGGGTGCGTGGCGATGTGGAAGGGTTTTGCAGAGCGAGTTGTCGGAGCGACGGGACATGGCGCGCTCGTCTACAGCCGCGCGGGATATGGAGAATCTGGTCCGTGCAAGCTGCCGCGTCCGGTGCGATTCATGCACGACGAGGCCTTAATTGAGCTGCCGCAGGTCCTGGATGCGTTTGAGATACGCGAAACAATTCTGGTCGGGCACAGCGACGGCGGATCGATTGCGCTGATTCATGCCGGTGGGATTGGAGATGCAAGAGTAAGCGGCTTAGTCTTACTCGCACCGCATGTCTTCGTTGAGGAACCAGGACTTGAAAGCATCCGACGAATTGCCGAAGACTATCGCACTGGGAATTTGCGGCAACGTCTGCAACGTTATCACGGAGAGAATGTCGATGGCGCTTTCTGGGGATGGAATGAGGTCTGGCTCAATCCAGAGTTTCGATCGTGGAATATTGAAGAGTGCTTGCCGCCGATTCGCGTGCCGGTACTTTTGATTCAGGGAGCAGATGATCAGTACGGCACACTGGCTCAGATCGAGGCCATCGGAAGAGGGATAGCAGGACCGGCAGAGAAAATCATACTGAAAGAGTGCGGACACAGTCCGCATCTTGATCAGCCTGAGCAGACCCTTGCAGTGATTAATGGCTTTGTTCAGAGGATCGCATCGAAGAAATAAAAATGGCGGTCGCTAGATAAACCTCCGCGCGTGCATATCCGCAAGCGAATTGCGAATTTCTCGTCGTAATTGTTTCACTTTCGTACGTCACATTGAATGGCCGTGTAGCGTCAAAAAGAGCAACGATCACAATAAAAACTCCATCTTAGTCTCGGTCTTCGATTGCACAGTTCTTTTATGTTCTTTGTAAATCGGTTCGGCCATGCGTAGCTAAGCTTTAACGAAATTTGATGACCCCTGGGGTCATCGCTCACATGGAGAATCACGTAATGAAGTTTCCCGGTTTTCCTCACTTGCGCTCTGCCAAGTTTGTGCCTTTCGCCTTAGCTTCTCTTTTCTGTTTGACGAATTTTCCGTCACTCTTTTTCCACAACGAATCGATGCCTGTGGCTGTTGCCGCCACCATTCAACACATCGAGAGAATTCCCCTCGATATTCCCGTTTCTGGCAACTGTGATCTGGATTGGATTATTTTTCGCGCCGGCCAACACGCAGGGGTTGACCCGCGCTTCATTCACGCAGTCATTCAGCAGGAATCGCGCTACGACCCAAAGGCGACTTCACCCGTGGGTGCGCGGGGCCTGATGCAACTAATGCCGGCAACCGCCAAAAGATTCAAGTGCGACGACCCAGCTAACCAGGCCTGCAATGTGGAAGCAGGGACAAAATATCTGGCCTTGTTGCTGAAGAGATTCAATGGCGACGTAAAACTTGCGTTGGCGGGTTATAACGCCGGTGAAGGTTCAGTCGACAAATACCAGGGCGTGCCGCCCTTTCCCGAAACCCAACACTACGTGGACAAGATCGTTTCGAATTACGGAAAGACTTTCCACCCGATCCTGTCGCCTGAAGAAGCTAAAATCGCGTTTGATTTAGCTGATTAACTCAAGGCACTCCCAAGGGACGAAATGAGCCGGGTCAGAACCGCCTGCGGTAGCGGGCGGTTGATCTTACTGAGAATATTGGTCTGAGCTGGCGTATCAACCGCCCGCTACCGCAGGCGGTTCTGACATTCGCTAAGCCGTTCCTCCTCGTCAGTCCAGCCTTACGCTGGCCTCGTCTTCACCAACTCAGATAGAATCCCGTCCCATATGCCGGATGGGTTCCTTACAGAACTAAGACCAAACCGATTGGTTCCGGGAGGACTGAATTCGCAATGGCGCTGATTACCGCCAACGAACTAAAACGAAAACTACTGGTTGAGATTGACGGGCAACCTTACGTGGTGCTGGAAGTTTTCTTTGCTTCGCCGACTGCGCGCGGCGCGGCCACGATGGTGCGCACAAAGCTGCGGCAACTGCTGACCGGCGCGGTGTTGGAAAAAAGTTTCCGTGCGACTGAGAAGTTTACCGAGCCGGATGTCGAGCTGGTGCCCGCGTCGTTTCTTTACAGCGACGCGCACGGCTTTCATTTCATGGACGAAAAGAGTTACGAGCAGTTTACCTTTTCCGCGGAAGCAATCGACAGCGATCGCGGCTTTCTTAAGGAAGGAGTTTCGCTCCAAGTACTGAAATACAACGGCGCGCCGGTTTCGCTGCAACTCCCGCAGTACGTCGAACTCGCAGTCACGTCGACGGAGTTGGGCTTGCGCGGTGATACGGCGGCGGGCGGCGCCAGCAAGCAGGCCACGCTCGAGACGGGCCTCAGCGTGCGCGTTCCGCTCTTCATCAAAGAGGGCGAATTCGTCCGCGTGAACACGCAGACGGGGGAGGTTGCGGGTCGAGCTTGAGCGGCGATTCGGGCGGACACGAGTCAGTACCACTCGCCGTGATCCAGAAGGTCAGCGTTAACGTGGCAATTGGAGAGTTGCTATGAGTCTGGACGGCCTCAGACGCCGAGGAATTATTAGCTTAATCGTCGACCCTCCTCCAAAACGGCTGGCCCGAAATTCGCGCTGCGCGCTCAAGGCGGACAGGATGTCCGCGCCACCAGCTTCGCACTCACACTTGACTCCACTCCCCCTTTTGGCATAGAAGCACTCCACACGTTTTATTAAATCCCGACTGAAGGAGCCTCAGGTCATGAAGAAGATTTCTGCGCTCGTCTCGTTTCTGTCTCTTCTGATTTTTGCGGCGGCGTGCACTACTGAGCCGACCATTAACACCGGCACGAACTCAAATGCGAATATGTCGATGTCAAAGACGGCGGCTCCGTCTGAATCAGACATCATCGCGAAAGAGAAAGCCGCCTGGGACACGCTGAAAAAGAAAGACTATGACGCGTTTGGAAATATGTTGGCCAGCGATTACCTTGAGGTCACAGACAACGGAGTCTTTGACAAGGCCGGCATCGTCGCCGACGTGAAGAACTTTAACCTCACGGACGCCACGTTCTCAGATTGGAAGATGATACCAATCGATAATGACGCCGTGATTCTCACCTATCAGACGACACTCAAAGCCACCGACAAAGGCGCCGACGTTCCGCCAGGTCCTTATCGATCGGCGGCTGTCTGGGTAAACCGTGATGGGAAATGGCTGGCTTTCTATTACCAGCAGACTCCGGTGAAGCCGATGCCGCCAGCGCCGGCATCTTCG
>Ga0137359_10002416_pt1 | contig 14999 bp, 12 predicted proteins | sample Mad1_40_16metaG_FD_108281 | JGI IMG/M metagenome (GOLD analysis project Ga0137359, IMG submission 108281) | Vadose zone soil microbial communities from Angelo Coast Range Reserve, California, USA - Mad1_40_16 metaG | ecosystem: Environmental > Terrestrial > Soil > Vadose zone | place: USA... | reverse complement strand
CGCCACGTCGAGCCCGGCAAACGCACACTTGTACCAAGGTTGGCCACCAGGACCTCGCCCGTGAGGTTCAACAATTTATCGAGCGAATGCCGCCGCCAAGGACTGAGAAAGAGTTCGTCGCTGGGAGATTGCTGGAACGCGCCCTAGCTCGCGAACATCAGATTTCTTGCTAAAATATGACCATTGATAAATACAGTTATCACGTGTATGCGGCAGCGCCACATTATGATATAACTGAGAAATGCCCAAGCAAGCCGGTGAATTTCGACCCGGACCATTGGCTCCGCAACCGGTGTTATACGGCCCATTGGCGGCACTTCTGGAGTGGCAGGCGCTGGCGGAGGGCGCGTACTCGCCCAATACGCTGCGTGCCCAGAAAGCCGATGGCGCGATCTTCCAGGCGTTTTGCGAGAGTCGTGGGGAGCCTTACTTGCCGGCGGATCCGATGACGATTCGCGCGTTTATCGAGGACCGCGTGAAGGCCGGCAAGAAACCCGCGACCATCAAACGCTATGTAGCGACCATCGCGCGCGTGCACGTTGCCGCGAAACTATTGAATCCTTGCTCAAGTGATGCGGTCCGCTTGGGGCTAAAAAAGATGGGAAGAGAAACTTCGGCACGGCAAGCCCAAGCGCATCCTCTGGGCTGGAAGGAGATCAAAGACTTTATAGACAGCGCCGGTGAAGGCCTCCGCGCGGATCGCGAGCGTGCGATGCTCTGCGTCGCTTACGAGACCCTAGGGCGTCGAGCTGAGCTGGTGGCGCTCGAACTCAAAGACATCGACTTCCATCCCGATGGCACCGGCCACGCGCTCATCCGACGCGGCAAGACTGACGCCGAGGGGCAGGGGAGGGTGGCGTATTTGTCTCGAGAGACCTGCCGTTGGCTCAAAATTTGGCTAGAGCACGCGAAGATCGAGCGGGGAGCGGTCTTTAGGAGGCTCATTGGACGTAGGGAAATCGGTGGATCCTTAACTCCGGGGAGCATAGGGCCGATATTCAAGCGGGTGGCACAGTGGATCGGACTGCCGGAGCGATTCGTTGCTCAAGTGAGTGGGCACTCTACTCGGGTGGGAGCGACTCAGGATCTCGCGGCGCTAGATATAGACCTGGCTGCAATCACTCAGGCTGGCGGATGGAAATCGACGCGAATGCCGTTGCAGTATGCTGAAAGGATCAATGTTGCAAGATCAGGAATGGCGCGGGCGGCGGAGAAGTCGGGGAGGGATTCCGCTGAGACCACAATTGAAACCTTGCACGGCTAGAGAGTGGGAAGCTAGCGCTTGGCACCTGCCAAGAGAACACAAAGGGGCCACCATTGGGAATCGGCCGGTTAGAGCCCGCCCGTACCACGTCGGTCTAGGTCCAGCCTTCTGGAAACCGTGAATTGCTTCCTTGCTCGAAACTCCGTCAAGACGTAAAAAGGCGTATGCTTCTCTTCTCGCACCTCGACATGGAACGTTAGCGAACAGCGCTCTCGCATACAAATGAACAGGGATGTCCAGTCAAAACGTAGATGTCAGCTGACGCCACTTCTGTGGACCTAATAGCCCGCGCTTTGCAGTTGCTCGGCGCCTGGGCTGCGAAATATCTGCAGGTCTATCGGATTTTATTCGCCAAGCGGGCGGAGTCTCTGGTGTTCTTGGGGTTAACAATTTTCGTTGGTGCGCTCGGCCTTTGGGCACCTCCGTTAATCGCCTCCGTAAACGCACACGACAGCACCAAAGAGTTCGTGAAAGCCCTGGAAGTGGGCGCAGGCTACATGTTTGCGCTTTCGACGGTTGCGACTGCTATGACGTTTTTCGCAAAGGAATACTTGGCCGACCACCATTCTGATTTCAAGGAAATCAAAACAGTAGGAGCCGTCGTTGCCGGGTGCCTAATTTTGGTCATGATGGTCCTATTGGCGATCCAGATTATGGCCGGCATCCTCGACTCCTCGAAGCCGCCGACTGTGGCGTCTCTCGTGCTGCAGTCTCTACTCACGATTGCCGCATTTATGGTGGCGCTATATCTATTTTGTTTGGAACAAATTGACGAATGCCCAGATTTGGGCGTCGATCTCAAAGACCGGTCAAAAGCGGCGTTGAGACGAAAGATCGATGATGCACAAGACCCTGACCTCCATCTCTAAAGAACATGGCCGCTAATATGGACACAAAAGCCTATCCGTATCTAGCGGTTGAACAGCCGGTCGGAACCTTCTATCTATCGGTCGTCAATGCAGTCGAACTACTACAGTCAGTCGATATACTACGGCGAGGACTCTCCACCGAAGAACGAGAAAATGTGCAACGCAAGCTGAACGACAGACGCACCAAAGAGATTGCATCGTTTATCGAAGATCCAGACGCTACGTTCCCGACATCCGTCATTATTGCCGTCTATCCCGAGGCACTTGAGAAGATCGATGAGACTCGCAGAACATTTGAGTTCAAGAAGAGCGTCAAGATCGGGGAAGTGATTGACGGGCAGCATCGCCTCGAAGGCATCAAGCGATGTATCGAATCGGGTGAGAATAAATTGCTCGAAGGGTTTCAATTGCCGGTGGTATTCATGCTCGACCTGGCGCCCGAGGACAAGGCATATATATTCTCGATCATAAATAGCAAACAGACGCCAGTTTCTTCTTCCTTAATCTTCGATCTATTTGGATTGCGTCAAACCCGAAGTCCCCGAAAGACTTGCCACGAGATTGCGGAGGCGTTCAACGCGGACCCGAAGGGGCCATTTTATCGCGGTATCAAAATGTTGGGAAACAAGGTACACGATTCTGAAATTCTCACCCAGGGTGCATTTGTAAAATACACTCTTCAGCTAATTACCAAAAAGGCAGATGAGGATGAGCGGAGGGAAAAAAAGAGAGAACGTCTAGAGACGGACGACTCACTTGCGCTTCGAAGTCTTTATTTGCAGGGTAAAGACGAGGTAATCGGAAAGGTTCTTCTAAATTATTTTAGTGCCATGCGTACCGCGTTTCCGGAAGAGTGGGATGGCGATCCGAAAAGGTACTTGCTGCGCAAAACGGCAGGGTTCTCGGCGCTCATTACGGTCTTTAAGACAATCTGGCCACGCATCAAAGATAGTGGTGACGCCTCTAACGCGGCGTTTGTTGCCGAGGCGGAAAAAATGCGAGAGCGTTCCGCAGGCTATGCTCTCACTTCCGATGTATTTGGCTCGAGCGAGCAAGGCGCTAAGAGGCTGGCGGATCTGCTTCTCGACGGTACGCCCCCGCCGCAATAAGCCTGGCTAGTATCGATACTTCAAGAATGCCTTTGACGCCGCGAGGTCTTTTTAGGCTTCTTCTTCACTCGCACTGCCGACCTTTTTGCCACAGAGTCCTCATTTTTGCTGAGCCGCATTAGAAGCTTGTCTACGAGCGCCAGGGCTGCCGCTCGATTCGACGCGCATTCATATATCAGCGAGATTACGTTTTGATAGGCCCTTTTCTCCGCGGGCCGAAAACGCTCGAGCGGATCCGTTTCAACGGCATCGCCTTTTAGCGCTCGTGCAGCCGTGGCGTGCAGGGATGTCGCTTGTGTAGATAAATTCTTTCGAGTCCCTTCGTCGATGTAGCGCGTCGCCACGATTTTGTCGATGGCTTTTAGAGACTTCGCCATTGAGTCTGATCTGGATTTGAAACCCGCCCTGCTTAGACCGCCCCTTCGAACGACCTTTGCCTCATCGAGAATGGCTAGCCGGTGTGTATCGAACTCACGCACCCACTTGCGGGCGATCGAGCTATCGCGACATCGACGCGCGATCTCTCGGATGAGTGGAGTCAGCTGATTTAGAAGGTTGTCCAAGTGTGAACTTTGCTCGAAGTGGTCACGTCGTCCATTGGGGAGCACTTTCTTGTCGACCACGTGTACTTCCGCAATCGCCCAAGCATTGAAGCGAGTCTCGCTGAACATCCCTTCAAGTAAATTGTTGTCGCCGACTTGAACGTTACCGCTTCGCAATCGGATCCCCTTGACGAGCGCCCTGGCGGGCAGTGCGCCGTAGTATCCATGGTGGGCGACCCAGACAATAGCGGCTACGTTTCCGTCTACGTCATTGAGTGCGGCGATCTCCAATTGGGTGGTCTCGTCCATTGCAACCTCGTTTAAAGGGAACGAGTTGCGATGAGGGCGAAAGATTGGACTTTCCGAATCATTGATTCGAATGTCTAGGTTCGCAAGATTGACGTGTGGCGCGAGAGCCGCCTCGATTTCAGAAGAGAACGTAAACTCCGGAGAAAAGGGCACTGGTGCCACTTGGGAGAGATATTCAGCGACGGCCACTGGATTCAATAGGCGGTCGTCTCGATGCCGAATGACGCCTTTTAGTTCTACTTCAAAAAAGTGGTCCGGATAGTCATTGGCTGGTACCCGGCGTGCGCTCACGATTGACTGAACGATTTCCGCGAGGCGTTGGGAGTTGTTAGCAGACCGAAGTGCGGACTTCAGAACCCGACAGTCCCACCGCATCTCAGATACGAGCTTCTCGGTGCTAGCGCGCGAACGGAAAATTAGCTCTTGGCAATAGCCAAGACCGGCCAAGCGCCCAACGCCTCTGAAGCCGCGCGATTCGGTGCCTCGCTTCTTGCTCGCGCCCAAGCTGCTTAGTCGCTGAAAGAAGTCAGACCATGGAATTCCGATGCCATTGTCTCTAATTCGAATTGCCCTGCCCACTGGATTGATGCTGATTGAAACACGCCCCGATGTCTTAGAGCTGAGCAAGGCGTTCCCGCGGGCTTCATCGATAGCATCCGCAGAATTCTGCGTATATTCCCTGTATATAGTCATGGGATCGACGTACATCGACGAGCTCAGAAGCTCGAGGATGTCCTTTCCCACCACAATCTCAGAGCTGGCAGCAGACCATTCTGAAGCTTCAGTGGCGCTCTCGCGTGCTGTTAATACTGGACTAGTTAGGGCTTCACTCATGCTGCTGCTCTTTTCACTTTGGCGGTCTTCCGGACTTCGGGCGCAGCGTCGAGTGACAGGTCCTGGTCAAGACCAGCATCCTCTACGCGCTCTTCCTCTGATACCCAAGCGCTTTGTACTTCCGTTTGCTGCTTCGACTTCTGGCTGGCCCAGATGCGGAATAACTCATCCTTAGACTTCGGAACGTAATAAGGCAGAATTCGCTGAACGTTCCGGTTCGCGGTCTTGCTCGCGAGTATGTGGAAGTGTTTGGGATCACACGACGAAAGTAGGACGATAAGTTCTTGGCGATCCGAAAGATCTAGCCGAGCAATCTCAGATCGGAATTCGTGGACTTCGTTCTTCGGATCTTGGTTCTCATACCAATCACGATTGAATGTGAAGTCGTGTGGATGTATGAGTATTTGCTCGAATTCGGCGTGCGTATCGCCGAATGCGCGCTTGAAATATTCCGGAGCACCGCTGACTACTCCATGTGTGGCCTGGAGAATAATTTGCATAGAACGCAATTGGAAACGGCTCCAATTCTTTCCCACATGGCCCCGGTCCGGCCGGTCTGTTGGTTGGAAGCGCATTGGGAACGACCAAACACGGATTCCAAGTTCCTCATTAAGTGTCACATTCAAGCGCATCCGTTCGAACAGGTCTTCGGGAGTGTCATGAAAGTTGTAGAGCATATAGTTCGAAAGCTCGGTCAGGCCGAACCCATGCGCGTACCGAACCGCCTTTTCGTAGGGGCCTTTTAGACCCAGATGATCGAATGCGATGCGAAGCGGCTTGAGGCAGATTGTTGCGAGTTCGCGAAGATACATCGGATCTTTACAGAGAATTCTCGCGTCGACTCCTTGATTGAAATCCACGCGGCGTTGAACGGCTGCACGCTCGTGCGGACGTTTGATCTTCGCGTTGGGGAGGAAGCCTAAGTCACGAATTTCAGCGATTATGTCCTTGAATCGTGCGGACGCGACAACATTGTTGTCCATCAAAATAAGGTCTTTCTTGGGGCCGTAGAGCGTTTCGATCGATTTAACTAACGCGGTAAGAGATTCAGTGTCGCGCTGCGCGCCTTCAAGTTTGGGAACGCCGCAGAATCCACACTTTCGGATGCAACCTCGGGAGGTGTAAGCAAAGTACGCATCGCGAACGGGATAAACGTAGTCAGTCTGTTCGAGGATGCTGTAGTCAGGAACGAGATCTTCAATGGGGAGGCTAGAAATGTCGTCGGAATATAATTCTTCGGAGAAGTCATCTAGTTGCAACGAAGCCGCCGGGGAAGTACTCAAGAGGCCTTTTATGAACCGGATGCCGTGCCATCGTGGCTCGTCTAAAAAGCGCTGATGCATCAACGAGGCAGCAATCCCACCGACAAAAATTTTGTCTGCGTGGCCATTGGCCACTGTCAACGCAAAGTCAATTGCAGTGGAGATCCGTTCGTATTCGAACGAAAAAAGTGTGGTGATATAAATGCGATCCCACGCTGTGCCGAGCACCGACTTGTCTTCACCCTTGATGAACCGAACCTTGTCCCGCTTCCCGCGTGGGCCGTGATACTGGGCGATTTTCATCAAGCCCAACGGGGGATACTTGTTCTTGTAGCTGGGTTCGATCAAAAGAATGTTCCTGTTAGCCACCGGATACCATCCTAAACCGACCTTTTCGCCGAGCATCTCGAATGAGTTGCACAGCTTCCTTTACACCGCCTTCTCCACCAAAACCCTTTAGCGGACCATCTGTAGACCAATCAAAATCCAACGCGAAATCTGATAACGCCGCGGCGAAGTAATCTCGGTCGCAGTGTTGTTGCTTGGCCTCGGCATACATATCTGACGCGATATCCATTAAGGCGTAAACGGCTATTCCTTTGGTCAATACGTGATTTCGCGGTTTAGACCAAGCGTTCGATAGGACTAGCGAAATCGCGGCCCAAAAAGCGAGCACGATTTCAGCGGCGTCCTCGGTCGACTTAGACTTTAAGATGCTCGTTTTCGAAAGGAAACGCTTGATGCCTTTCTGCATCCCTCTCAGTGAAGCGCGTCGAGACGGCCCAGTTGTCGTCGTGCCGCCAATGTCGAGCTGTCGGTGCCAAGGCGAACGAGTGTCCTGATTTAAGAAAAGTGCGATGAATAGCTCTGGACGATCTAACGCTAAATTCTTGCAGAGCTGGGCATCATGAAAGTCGAGGAGACTAGTGCTCAGGCCCTTCGCTTTGCTATTGATGACATTGAATATCTCCATCTCTTCTCGGGCATCAAGCCCTATAAAGCACATGAAGGGCAGCTCTAGGTCTATATCGGCCAAATGACCGAGGCGATGTTGGCAGTCAACTTGAGAGAAGATCTCCGTGGCGCCTTCGGCTATCTCCAATTGCACCCGCTGGCCATCTAAAGGGACAATCTTCCAGGCGCTGTCTTCGCGAGGGCGGATATTGAGAGTGAGCGGAATCGTCGAGCCGTGTTCGGTTTGGATGTATCGCCGGAAATCCAGGCTGTGATGGGTATTGAAGCGTCGCTGATAGCCGCGTTGAGAATCCTGGTCGAGAACGTCAGCGAAACTAAGCTTTTTTAGTAGGGAAGCCGGCGCGAAACCCAGGAGAACGGGACGCTGAGCGGACATACCGCGAATACAAAGGAATTTCACCAGGCCTCCCTGCTCTTTAGGTGCCAAATTGCATTGCCCCAAAGCATATTTGTCTTCAGGGCGATGCACTTTAACAATAAGTCGGCCAAAAGTCGATCTTCCAGCAAGAAATCTTGACGCCTAATAGTTCTAAGGAGTACAACAAGTTCTCGGAAGTATCCGTTGGTATCGTAATACTGAACATAATAAGGAGCTTAGTTTATGGTTCGGAGTGCAGCATCAGGGACATCAGCTGCTGGGGCAGGTTTAGGGCACATTTCGATCGAAGGGGAGTCACTGGCGGTCGAACGTCGCGATTTCCCGATAGGCAAGATCGTTCTCGATCCTGACAACCCTCGAATTCAGCACGCCGTGCGACAAAAGCGAATAGGCGGTCCGCCCCTTACTCAGGAAGCACTTGGAGAACTGATACTTGCGCAACCCGGGGTTTCCGATCTTTTCAAAGCTATACGCGACAATGGTGGCCTGATTGAGCCTATTCACGTCCGGTCGGATGGGCGAATCATAGAAGGGAACTGCCGAGCCGCCTCAATAATGCGGTTACACGGCCCGAATAAGAAAGACCCGAAGTGGGCCTCCGTGCCCGTTTACCTGGTCCCGAAGATCACAGACCGACAGGTCGCGGTGCTGCAGGGCCAGTTCCATGTGGCCGGCAAGAACAAGTGGCGCGCCTATGAGAAGGCCGGGCATTTACACACCATGCACACGGGGCTAAAGATGAGCGTTGCGGCGATCGCCCGCTCGCTCGGACTGCAAGAAAGGGTCGTCACACGCACCTTGGCCGCCTACAAGACCATGCGTGAAAAGGTGCTTCCCCAAATTAATGGTGGCGGAGGTCTTGATCGCTGGAGTCATGTCGAAGAGTTTTATAAGAACAAAGACCTTGAGGAATATCGCACCAGCGAGAGCAATGTCGACCAATTCGTCACCCTGGTGGTAGATAAAACGATCAAACACGGCGCCCAAGTTCGCGACTTGCCAAAAATCTTTGGACACGCAGGCGCCACAAAAGCTTTGAAGAAGTCAGGTTTTAAGGAAGCTAAGGCAGTTGTCGGCCGGGCGGACCCGACTGCGGATTCAGTCGCCTTTCGAAAGATCAAAGAATTGACTGAGATACTCCAGGAGCTTCAGTCAACGGAGCTGCAGCGAATTCGCGAAGAGAGAAAGCCACAGCAACTTCTCCGAGCATTAACCATTGCAATCGAGAAGGTTGCTAAGACAGCAGGTTTCACACTTTAGATATGGCAACTCCGTCCGATACCGCAATCACCGAACGTCTGGTCGTTGACGAAATCACGCTTGAGGGCCGCAAGGTCCAAGTGCAGAACGTCGAGTTGCCGCTGGACGAGGTAAAGCTCGACCCACGAAACCCTCGAATAGCCAACACCGTGGCGATCTCCGTCACCATGGAAGGCTTGGCACTGCAGAAGAGACTCGAAGAGCTCCTTTGGGATGATTCAGATGTTCACGACCTATATCGGCAAGTGCTCATCAACAAGGGCTTAGTGGAGCGAATCATAGTTCGCCAGGACGGCACTGCTGTCGAGGGGAACTGCCGTACGGTGGTCTATCGGAAGCTACGGGAGAAGTTCAAAACGGAGACTCGATGGCAGCGAATTCCCGCACGGGTGTTGCCGGCAGATATCGGGGATCGAGACATCGCGATTTTACTTGGCGAGATGCACGTTGCCGGGAAAAACACTTGGACGGCCTTTGAAAAAGGTGGCCACATTTTTCGACTCCATAAAGACTTTGCACTCACGCAAGACGAAATCGCGCAGCGACTTCGAATGTCGAAATCGAAAGTGAACCAAGTGATCCGAGCATTTGAGGTAATGAAAAACACCTTTCTGCCGAAGTATCCGCTGCCTTCGAGCATCAAGAAATACAGTTACTTCGAAGAACTCTATAAGAATCCGATCTTGCGTGAATGGATCGCTAATGAGCCGGCTGCTGAGGCACAGTTCGTCGACTGGGTTGGGAAGGGACTGTTGCCGCTGGGGTCGAACGTGCGCGAACTCCCCGCGATTCTTGAGAGCGACGTCGCGATAAAAGTGCTATCCAAAGACGGATTCGCGGCAGCTCAGCGTTCGATTGCGGAAGACAATCCGGAGGCCACTTCCAAACTGTTCAGAAAGATGGTGGAAATGACGGAAGCGCTTAAGAAAGCCCAGCTCGATGACATACAGAAAGTTCGGCGGCCGGGCGCCACAAAGGCGAGGCGGATCACCAAAGAGCTGAATGAAGCGCTCGGGAACTTCATGGAACTTTGCGACATTGGGCAATAGGGAGAATAGCGTGACTAGCTACGTTAGGAATATTCAAGGCAATTCAGTTTCGTTGTCGCTGATCGAGGTCGACCCAAATGAGGTCAAACTAGACCCGACGAATCCTCGGGTGGGCTACTCCATTCGTCAGCTGCCCGAAGCCGAGCGCAGTGACGCGGCTTGCAATCTACTCCTGGTGAGCCAAGAGGACACAGAGAGCCTTCGTCGATCTATCGTGAGATCAGGGGGTGTTCAGGAACCTATTTACCTTCGCTCTGACATGCGCGTCGCGGAAGGCAATCGCCGGGTCGTGGCAATGCGCTCCCTGAAAGAGCAATTTCCCGAGGATCCTCGTTTTGAGCGACTGCCGGCCTGGTTAATCCCGGAAGATACTCCCGAGTTTGTGATTCAGGACTTATTGAATGAAATTCACTTAGGTTCGGTTCGCGGATGGGCGCCGTACGAAAAGGCCTTGCAGATGCGCGGTCTCATGGCAGGCGGTTTGGTCGATGACGAGGTTGGCGAGCGCTATCGAATCACGGCGAGAGAAGTCAGGCAGCAATTGGCTGCCGTGGATTTGATGGACCAGGTCTATTTTCCCATGACCGTGGACTCTACCGATCCTGAACATCGAGCCAAGTTCTCGTATTTCCTTGAGTACTATAAGAACGGTCGCATCCAAGAGCATGCCGAGACAATGCAGGATTTACCGCAGCGGTTCTGTCAATGGGTTCGAGATGGTCGGCTAGACACCGGCGCGAGTGTTCGAAAGCTGCCTAAGATTTTGAGTTCGGTGGAAGCCACGCGGTTGCTGGAAGTGGTGGGCTTTGACGCAGCGACGGAGTATCTCGCCAGGGAGCGGCCTGAGGAGCAAGAGCTCTATGCGCAACTGGAGCGGATGCGCTCACGTTTAGAGTCCATGACGGTCACGGAGCTCGTCGAACTCGGCGAAAGCCCTGATCGGCAGCAAATCGTGGAAGCGCTGGCGGCCGAGGCGGGACGCGTTCTTGAGACCTTAAATCGGTTACGCCGAGCGTCCTGACCATGCCGTCGATTACGCACCAATGGCTTCTGCTTTGGGCAGCGCGAAAAATGCAGCAAGACGGAATCGTGCTCTCTTTCTTCGAGGGCCCAGCCCCGCATGCAGGGCTTTGGAATGATCTACCACGCCCGCCGATGGTCGGTGCATTTCGTCCTGACGCCATTGGCTACAAGCCCGGATCGGATGTCATTGCCGTGGCGGAAGCTAAAACCGCCTGGGATCTCGGCTCTCCGCATAGTCGGTCGCAGATTAAAGCGTTCGGAAATGCCTATTCGCCAATGCTAGAGCGGCGTTGCCACCTTTACCTAGCTGTGCCGGCCTCTGCAATCTCGCGGCTGGACCGAGTCTTGGTCGAAAACGGGCTGCTTTACAGCCGCACCATCACTCGTCTGCATATTCCCGACATTCTCTTAGAGGATTCATTCCATGCGCCGGCCCATAGCACCCCCCGAATCGCTCCCGCATCAAGTCGAGGGAACGGCATTCCTGCGTGAGAATGAACGCGCTGCTCTCTTTGACGAACAAGGCCTAGGGAAAAGTAAGCAACTGATTGACGCGATCGTTGGCGAGGTGGCTGCGCGCTCTATCCGGTGCGCCCTCATTATTTGCCCAAACACACTGAAGCAAACATGGGCAGATGAAATCGAGCGCTTCTCGGGCGCAAAGTACGCGGTGTTTGGATCAGGGAAGAAGGCTCGACGGTTGGCGTTCAGCAGTCTGCGGGCGACCTTCTATGTGATCAACTACGAGGCCGTTGCTTCCGAGCTAACCTCATTACGCGCTCTCGCTCAATTTAAACCCATGGCGCTCGTCTTGGATGAAAGCCATCGAATCAAAACTCCGGAATCGAAGGTCACTAAGGCAATCCTCGCGCTTCGCACCTCGGCCGCACGACGGTATATTTTGACGGGCACGCCGGTCGCGAATAAGCCGGAGGACTTATGGAGCCAAATGCTGTTTCTCGACGACGGCGCAGCGCTGGGCGAAACTTTCCAGCAGTTCCAAGCGCGATACGCGACAGGCTCAGGTGGCTACAGGAATGTGGAAGAAATGCGGGGCCACATAGCAGGGCTTTCACTGCGCCGGACGAAAGCGACGTCGCTGAATCTTCCTCCAAAAAACTATATCCGGATAGGCATTCCGCTTGCGGCTCGCCAACAGGTGCTCTACGACCAGCTGCGTACCGAATTGGCTGTATGGGTGCAGTCTCTTTCAGGTGAACAGATTCAGAAAGAAGCCGAGGCAGTCCTGGCCCGTATCGTGCGGCTGGCGCAGCTCGCCTCGAACCCTGCTCTCATTGATGCAGGTTACGACGAGACGCCAGCAAAAGTCGCTGAGCTTGACTCGCTTCTTGAGCGATACATTGCGGGTGAAAATCGAAAAGTTATCGTATGGAGTTCATTTGTCGGGAATATAAAAGCACTTGCCGCCCGCTATGGCCAGTTCTCACCGGTAACTATTTTTGGTGAACAGCAAGCACATGAGCGGAAGAATTCAGTATCACGCTTTCGCAATGACGCGGGAGTCCGTCTTCTTATTGCAAATCCAGCAGCGGCGCGGGAAGGCTTGACGCTTACTGAAGCCTCGGTAGCAATCTATCTCGATCGCACCTTTAACTTGGTGGATTACCTGCAGTCCCAAGATCGGATTCATCGAATATCTCAAACTCGAGAATGCGACATAGTCTTGCTGATGGGCGTCGCGACGATCGATGAGTTTATAGATTTCAGCTTGGAGCAAAAGCATCGATTGGCAAGCTTTACGCAAAGCGACCGAGACCATATCGACGAGAAGGACTTGGCGCTCGAGAAGCCGGACTTACTGCGGGCGCTTCTCGCGCCGGCGGTCGCCTAAAAGAATAGCTCTGCCCCTTGTTGAAGGTTTGGTTATTCGCTCGTAGAGTCAATGATGGGAACAATAGTCGAGAACTTTGAGGCTTTCAAAGTAGGGATAGTGCGAGGGAGCCAGACTTGCGGAGTACGTGATTGATGACTCACTCATACGAAGACATTTCAGACCGAATTCCCGCGGAACGCAAGACTATCGCGCGGGACCGGTGGGAGAGCATTCCCACCGTCATTCGGGATATCTTCGCGAATGCGCCAAAGCTTGCCATGTACGAAGCATTGCGAAAATTGGGTGTTGATGCATCGGCAAAGCGGTCGGTCGAATGGGCATACAAATCTCGAAACGGAGCGCTTGTGGTCACGGTGTGGCACGATCACATCCAAATGTCGCCCGAAGGCAAGGTGGTTTACTACATTCCGATCGATCGCTGGCGTGGGATTGGCTCGCAGATGGCAAAGGCAGAGCAGCTAGGCATTGAACTGAATTCGCAGGTGGGTAAAACCGTGAAGGCATTGCTCCTTCGCCACGAATGGAACAGTCAGGACACGCAGTTGGCCAAAGCGGTTGCCATAGACCTGCAATCTTGGTTGGTTGAGAAACTGTCAGATTGTGAATTCTTGCTCTGTAGAGGCAAGCGAGCTTGATTGCCGACTGTCGGTGGACCTTCGCGACAGAATACTAACCGTCATGCTTATTTTTCCTTAATTGCGCCGCTTGAGGCAAATCGTTGGCTCTGACGATAATAAACACGAGAACGCGATGAGCTCTTTTGCGGCTCAGTTGCATGCCGGTCGCGGAGATTGGCCGAGCGTTGGCAAAGGCTAGCTGCGTGGCGACTAACAAGAATCAACATTTCGTTCCTCGCTGCTACCTGCGCCCATTTACAAAAGATGAGGAAGGAGTTGCGATTAACCTATATAACGTCGATCGAGGGAAATTCATTCAGGCAGCGCCAGTAAAAAGTCAGTGCTCAGGCGACTACTTCTACGGTAAGGACGAAAATCTTGAGAAAGCCATACAGAGCGTGGAAGGGGAATATGCAAAAGCGCTTCGCGCCTGTTTGACGCCTGGGTTTCGGCTCACTGAAGCATACAGCGGAGTGTTAAAGCTATTTTGGTTGTTTCAATATATGCGTACCGACGCTGCGGCTCGTCGTGCCGCTGCCTCATCTGCAGCGATGGTCGACTTGATTGGGGAGGAAGGCGCGGAATTCCGACTGCAGATAAAGGAGGCGGTTCAAGTCGCTATGCGGTCATTCGCAGAACAAATGCATGCGATTGATGACATCAGGCTATGTCTGGTGCGAAATACAACAAGTATGCCCTTTGTAACGTCAGATGATCCTGCCGTTCTGACTAACCGCTGGAACTTGTCGGATCCAAAGCGCGCGTCGTTGTCCTTTGGTCTCAGCGCAGCTGGGATTTTAACCCTTCTGCCACTTAGTCCAAACGTCTTGTGTTTAGGCTACGACGGCGACATGTATAGCGTTGCGCAAAAGGATGGGTGGTTGATTTTACGCCGCGAAAGCGACGTCGACGCGTTCAATCAGCACCAGTTCCTTAACTGCCGCGCAAATATATTCGTCAGGGAAGCGGAACACGAAAGTTATGTGCGTGAGGCCTTCCGTCGCGCTGCTTCGAACCGAATCGCGAAACGTTATGTACTCCACTATGCAGTTTTGGACAGAACCGATGCCAAATCAAAGCGCTACAAGGTTGTAGAAACGCCGGACCCGATGGCGGAGGAGGCACTGCTGCATCTCCAAGTCAGATATCCGGTCCCGACTTTTTGGCCAAGTGCAATTTCATGGCATCCAGTTGGGAATTTCTATACAAACGGAACAGGTACGGGCTATGTGCGAAGATCAGTAGCGTTGCGTGAACGTGATTCGGGCTACAAGCGAGTCAGGGCTCTCTAACGTTACGGCCCACAGTCTAGACAAATTCATTCATTTGACGCGCCGCGGCGAGTTCGCATGATGGCGTGTAGGTAACTCCTGATCACGGCTACACAACGCATGATAAGGCTTACTCGTTATCAGTCGCAGCGATTTCAGCCGGATGCGGCCACCGCCTCCGCAAAGTGTCGGCCCAAACCGCTCGCGCTGCCGGTGACTAGCCATACGTTGTTCATAAATGTCTGCCTATCCTCTTGTACTCATTGCCTAGTTTCAGATCGTCGGAGTGCCGCCCTCAACTGGGAGGGTGTCGTCCCCTCCCACGTTCGGAAAGCTCGATAGAAAGAATTCGAATCCTCGTAGCCGAGCAGAAATGCCACT